>JYMV01015451.1_pt1 | contig 10448 bp, 9 predicted proteins | sample 338911 | NCBI WGS metagenome assembly JYMV01 (sample SAMN03354496, study PRJNA234377) | hydrothermal vent metagenome | biome: Deep sea; feature: Hydrothermal plumes at the Eastern Lau Spreading Center, Western Pacific Ocean; material: Seawater | place: Tonga | collected 2009 | depth 2000 m m
ATTTTGGGTGTTTTACTTTCCATTTTTTATATTAAAAAGGGTGTCAGGTGCCTTCTTTCCAGGATTTAGCGTACTTTTTTTGTTCTTCGGTGGGTTTATCTAAAATAATACCCTGGGATTCTAATGCAATCCTGGCCACATCATAATCGATTTTATTAGGCACACCCTAGACACCCGATTTTAATTCGCTACCATATTTTGCTAAATATTCGACACAAAGTGACTGGAGCCCAAAACTACCATCCATGATTTCGATAGGATGTCCTTGCCCTGTTGGCTGAGCTAAATTCACCAATCGACCATGCGCCAATAATATGATATTCTTACCATTTTTCATGGTATACTTTTCTACATTGGTTAAAATTGTTTCTTTTGTTTTGGAATTTAACTCAAGCGCATCCAGATCAATCTCATGATTAAAATGCCCGGAGTTGGCCAATATTGCCCCATCCTTCATTGCATTAAAATGATCCTCAGAAATCACATGTTTGTTTCCTGTGGCTGTGATAAAAATATCACCCTTGAGTGCAGCGTCTTTCATAGACATGACCCAACATCCATCATAAGATGCTTCTAATGCACGATGGTATCCAGATGATTCATTTTGGTTCGATGTACCAGATTCAACAACAATTACTTTCGCTCCAAGTCCCTTCAATCGATTGGCAATACCTCGGCCACACCAGCCATATCCAACTACGACAATGGTTTTTCCTGCAATTAAGGTATTGGTGGCAGACATTATGCCTTCGGTCACACTTTGGCCTGTTCCATAACGGTTATCAAATAAATATTTTGAATGGGCATTATTCACAGCCATGACAGGCACCTTTAAGGCATCATCATTATGCATGGCTTTTAACCGATTAATCCCAGTGGTTGTTTCTTCACAACCACCAATAACATTATTCAAAGCATTTGTATGTTTTGTATGAAGTAAATAAATCAAATCGCACCCATCATCAATGGTTATCTGCGGTTTTGCTGTGATGACAGATTCTAAACAACCATAGTATTCTGAATCAGTTTGGCATCCCCAAGCAAATACGTCCATTTCTTCGGACAGGGCTGCAGCAATAGAATCATCTGTTGTTAAAGGATTGCAGGATGCTGTCGTTACTTCTGCTCCTCCAGCCACCAATGTTCTTAGCAAAATCCCTGTCTTTTTCTCTAAATGAAGTGCCACACCTACTTTCATTCCTTTAAGGGGTTTTTCCGCCTCAAATCGGTGGCGAACTGACGCCAATACTGGCATATTATCTTTCGCCCAAGATAAGAGTTTTTTCCCTTCATTGGCTAAGGACTGATCTTTTATTTTACTCATTTATTTAAAATCCATCTTTGCCATATGAAATACACAACACTACCAATAACTAAAAAAGCCAAACCCCAAACCGGTAAAATACTTCCCTTGGATAAATGGAATTGGATAACACCCCAACTCACATAAATCGCACACGAAACATAGGCTACAGGTACAAACGGGAAGAGTGGCGTTCGATAAATATTTTCATTCACCCTTGGACTTAAATCTGTCTTATTTACTTTAAGTAAAGTGGAAATAGAAAGGGCTGAAAACATAATCATGACCACAGTGGATGCATCTACCAAACTTCCAATATCCAATGCAAACATGAGAACTATTGTCCAAATTGCCTGAAGCATAATTGCATTTACAGGAGTTTTATAATGATTGTTTAATTTAGCTGTGAATTGAAAAAATACACCCTGCTTGCCCATAGCTTGAATTACTCGTGCACCGGCCGTTTGAATCGTAATCGATAAGGAACTGGACACGCTCATAAAAATCAAAATGGATAAAAAGGTTGTCCAACCATCTGCACCCACAGCTTTAAGAGCTATTAAAGGTACCATTTCCTGTCCTTGGATTCCTGTCAATCCAACTGCTTTTAAAAAAGATAAATTCACAATGACATAAATAATGGTTGTAATGAGTGTTCCACCGATCAACGCTATAGGCAATGTTTTTCGTGGGTTTTGAATTTCGCCTCCGATATAACCAGCCACATTCCAGCCCGTATAGGCAAAAAATATGGGAATTAAGGCTCGGGAAAATCCAATAAAAGGATTATCACTTTGGACAGATTCCCCAGCAGATAATACTTTTTTAACATCCCCATCTAACAACAAAAACACCAAGAGAAAAATGCCCAAAACCTTAAGTACGGTTAGGATAGACTGGAAACGAGATCCCACCTCTACTCTTAAACAATGAATGCCGGAAAACCCCAATACTAAAATGGTGGCTAGCATCGGGACAGATAACACCATAGAACCAGGAAAAAACTGGTGAATATATTTCGCTGAAAAAAGAGCTAATATTGCTATAGACCCTGTCTCGAAAATAACGAGGCTCATCCACCCATATAAAAACGCTGGAAAAGGTCCAAAAACTTTATGCAAATAAATAAAGTCTCCACCTGTCTCTGGAAAGCGGGTGGATAATTCGGCAATGGCAAATGCACCTAATAATGCCATGGCACCGCCACCAATCCATGCCATGATCAATGTAATATCATTGGGAACTGGTGCAGCTGCGTATCCTGCTAAAAGGAATATTCCTGAACCAATCATGTTCCCAGTAACCATCGATGTGGCATCGAATAATCCCAATACACGTTTTGTAGATGTCATTATTAAAGGATTATGATTTATAGAGATTAAAGGCCAAAAGGAACCAACCGGCTAAAAATAATAAACCACCAATCGGTGTTATGGCCCCAAGCCATCGTGCATTTGTCAAAACCAAGATATATAAACTGGCTAAAAAGGTGATGATTCCGGCTGTCAGTAAAATAGCAGGCGAGTTGATGACATTTTCAGGAAAATGGAAAACCGTGATTCCGATCAATACCAAACCCAGCGCATGGTACATCTGATAACGGACACCCGTCCCAAAGATAGCCAGGTCTTCTGGATTCACTTTTGTCTTTAGACCATGGGCGCCAAATGCACCAACCGCCACCGCCAGGGCAGACAGGAATGCCCCGACAATGATCCAGGTCGTCATTCTTCGTTTTGGTTTCGATGTATTACAGTCCGCATGGGGAATGGTATTTCTATCCCCTCTTCCTCATACCGTCTGTGAAGTTTTTTAATAAAATTATGTATAATGGGATGTTGGTCGCCATAGCGGTTTCCTCTAAAATACACCATCAGATTTATGCTGGATTCTCCAAAGGTTTGAAACCGCATAGTCGGCTCAAAATTTTTATTGCTTTCATCTAAAGAATCTTGGACATCTTGAATGACTTCACTAGTGATTTGTTCTACCTTTTCAAGGTCAGAATCATAACTAACACCAACTTGGATCTTCACCGAAAAACTGGATTCACCGCTGTCATAATTCTTAACAGTTGCAGCAGACAACCTTGTATTCGGAATATGGATCACATTATTTGTACGTTCCATCATTGTGGTATTTCGCCAGGAAATGTTGGTGATATAACCCATTTCTCCTGAATCCAGTTGGATGAAATCTCCCGGTTGAACCTTTCCACTTAGTAGTATATGAAGACCTGCAAATACGTCGGAAAGCGTGTCTTTTAATGCAAGAGATACTGCTAAACCGCCAACACCTAAAGCTGTAAGCATAGGCGTAATTGAGATATTCAGGCCATCGAGGATAATGAGCACGCCTACCAGATAGACGGTAATACGCACAAAATTGGTAAACATAGTAGTCGATGGAAAGCCTTTATCCTGCCCATGAGCCCAGAGATCAATAAGACTAACAACCAGACGGCTAAGAGCCAACGTCATAGAACCAATAACAACAATAACTAAAAATTTGGAAATATAGTCATTGTATGGATCAACTATCTCTACACTGCCAGCTGCAAGGGATAAAGCACCAAGAAAAAACCAGATTACGATGTGGGGTTCAATAGCATCGAGTATTGCATCATCACCTTTCCATTTTGATTTCTCGGCCGCTTTTTTCAAACGAACATGGATGAAACGCTTAAAACCCCAACCTAGCAGGATACCGATAACTACAATACTCGCAGGGGGACCCCACATTTCTGCATTAGCCTTGAACCAATCCATCATATGATCAATCAAACTTCACAGATACTAATTTCGAAATTCCCTTTTTTTCCTGAGTAACACCATACATTTGATTAGCAATTTCCATGGTTAGTTTGTTATGTGTTACTATTATGAATTGTGTTTCATCGGCAAACTTCCTCAGAACATTTGTGAATTTATGGATATTGACATCATCTAGTGGGGCATCCACCTCATCCAGAATACAATAAGGACTGGGCTTCACCTGATAAATGGAGAATAGAAGCGAAATAGCAGTAAGAGCTTTTTCACCGCTGGATAATAATCGCAGAGATGTATTTCTTTTTCCCGGAGGTTGAGCTTCGATATGAATATCTGCTTCAAGTGGATCCGGATCACCAATAAGCCGTAGTGAAGCAACACCACCTTCAAAAAATTGATTGAAAAGTTTTCCAAAATTACCTCGGATAAGTTCAAAGGTTTCCTGAAACCTTTTTCGAGCTACACGATCAATCTTTCGAATGGTTTCGCGTAGGTTTTCCTCAGCCGCAATTAGATCATCTTGCTGTTTTTGGAGATGCTCCAAGCGCTCAAATTGCTCATTATATTCATCCTGTACAGCCATATTGACTGGTCCAATATTTTCTAGACCTTTTTGGATCTTACTAATTTTAAAGCTTAATTCCTCATCTGACTCTTCAACAGTCAAATTTGACGGGACATTAATACTATAACGATCCTGAACTCTTTCTTTTACTATTTTGATTTTTTGTTCGGTTTCCGCCATTTCAAGTTCCGTGTTTTTCAAATTTTCCAAAAGGCGTTCTCGATCTTGTTGATCCGTTGTAATTCGAGTTTGGATCTCATTAATTGCACGATAGGTTTCACTATAAACCGATTGTTTAAGATCAATTATAGAACGCTGTCTCTGGATCTCCGCCATCAGTGTTTCCAGTTCTTTTTCACCAGTTTCCACCTGTTGCTCGAGATTAGTTTTTGCATCCTGCAAATCACTGATTTCTTGAAAAATAGCCTTTTGCTGTACTTTTAATGCCTTCCCGGTTTCTTTTCCTGCAGATATTTTGAATCTCAAATTGTCACGGCGTGATTCCAAGTTAATCAATGTTATTCGAGCATTCTGAATAACCTCTTGCTGATCATCTCGAGTCTTCCCTACCTCCAGCATAGTTGTATTAGCTGCATTAATCTTCCCTTGGAATACTAATAATTCCTTTTCTGCCTTATCTATATTCGGTTTAAGAGATTGCAATGACTGATACGTTTCTTGGACTATTGTTTCCGTTTCAGTCAATTCTAGTTGAAGGCTCTGGATTGTATCTAGTACTTGAGATTGACCTAAACGATTCCGCATCAATTTATTTTCAAGCCTAGAAATATATTGGGTCAACTCTTCAACAGTTTTGAGATGATCTTCTATATCTTTTTGGATAGCTTGGATAGATATATTCAAAGATTTTATTTTTTTCGACAGTACCGTTTCCTTTTCCGTTAATTGATCTAACTCTGAAGTAATCCTATCCAGTTTTCCCTGACGGCCGATGAAATTACCATGCTCTGAGATCTGGCGGTTCTTCAGGATCAGGTCATTACCAGCATAAGACCCGGCAGTGTCAACCAACCCCCATCCACTTAGATCAGAATCATTTAGTGCATCTTGCAGATTTTCCACGACCAATAGGTTACCAAGCAGGTAATCTGCCAAGGGTCGAAGTTTTTTATCAGTTTTTACAAAGTCTGACGCGCGGCCAAATACGGTTCCATTCTTTGGAACTGGATCTAACTCTATATTCAGATTTGCAGCTTCTTTCAATGGTATGATGGTAAGATCACCAGCCTGCTCCGTGAGTGCTTTATCTAGTGTCTGAATAGCAGTCTTTTTATCTTTGGTGATGATGCAATGAGATAAATCACCCAATCCGATTTCAAGGGCATTCAGGTATGGTTCATCTACTTGAAATACATCTGCAACTGTCCCCAAAACATCGGGAAATTTCTTTGGATTATCCAATACATATCGAGTCCCTTCTGGGAATCCTTCTTTTGATTCCAGCAACTCTTGGTAGAAAGAAGTTTGGATTTCCATGGAATCTTTCCCTGCAGATATGGAATAATACTGCTTCGCCATATCATGTTTTTTCTCCTGAAGGTTTTGGAGCTTTGATTCCATTTTATGCAAACTTTTTTTTGCAGAAGTAAGTTTTTGATCAAAGGCTTTCCGTTCTGTATTTAATTGTTTCAGTTCCGCCTGGTATATTTTCTCATTTTTTTTCTGCTTTAATATCTTTTCATTCAAGATCTTACAAACCGATTCTTTCTCTTCTACAAGAGTAATTGTACGATCATAGAGAGACCGGTCATTTGATAGATCCTGCTGACGCTGCCATCGATCATTCTGTATGTAATCCAGGTTTTTTACAGTTTCTTGATAAGCAGATTCTAGTTTTTGAAAACCATCTTTTTCTTGTTTATAAAATTCCAGTTTTTCATTTAGTTCTAATTCCAACCCAACTATTTCTTTTTGCAAATCTTTTACTTGGGATTTGAGTGAACTTATTTTTTCATCATTGGAATCATATTCCCGATTTTGCCTATCAATAGTGACCAACGTAGATCTACCCTGTTCCGTCCAAACTAGAACATCCTGGCGCAGGGTCTGTTGCCTTTCAGTGAATAAGGTCATTTGAGTTTGCAATTCATTTAATTCTTTTTCCTGTTGGCGATATGTCTCCCTGTACTGTTCCAATTCCTTTTCATGGATTGATGATTCCGTGGTTTTGGATTCTCGCAAGTGCTGATATTCCTTTATTTGTTTTTCCAGCGGAGCAATAACATTTTGATAACGCTTTACTTGTAAAAAAGCCCGAGCTAAATCCTTTTGCTGCAACTTTTCAGTCAGTTTTTCGTGGCGTTTAAACCGTTTGAGTTGAAGTTCAAGACCATAAACTTTTTGTTCGATCTCGGTGATAATATCGTTAATTCGTTCTAGATCAAACCGAGTTGCATCAAATTTTCGAATTGTGGATTTACGCTGGTTCCGGTATTTGTTGATTCCTGCGGCTTCTTCAAACATACGTCGGCGGTCATCTCCAGTATCTGAAAGTATCTGTTCTATCATTTTAAGTTCTATCACCGAGTAGGCATCTGCACCCATACCAGTATCTAAAAACAAGTCATTGATATCTTTTAAACGACAGGGGATTTTGTTCATGGTATATTCACACTCACCACTACGATACACCCGGCGACCAATTTCAATATCGTTATATTCTATAGGAAGTTTACCCATATTATTATGTACGGTAAGGGAAACTTCACAAACGCTTAAGGGTTTAATACCATCAGCGCCATTAAAAATGACATCCTCCATTTTTCCACTGCGCAAAACACGTGACTTTTGTTCACCAAGTACCCAGCGAATAGCATCAACAATATTAGTTTTTCCACAACCGTTTGGACCAACGAGAGTGGTGATTCCCTCCCCTAGCTTCATCACCTCCTTTTTGGCAAAGGATTTGAAGCCATGCATCTTTAATTCGGATATATACAACGGAACTGATTTAGTATGTGGTAACTAAATTTAGTGATTTTTCGACGGGAAACCCACCTTGGATTGACGACAGATAAAATATTAGGAGCGGAAATGTGTTGCTGGGTCTAACCAGGGGGCCAAGTGAATGTCCGGCCACCTAATAAATGGAGGTGTACATGCCACACGGTCTGTCCTGCTGCTGCATTGCAATTAAAACCAGTGCGGTAACCTTCTTCAGCAATGCCTTCCTTTTCCGCCAGGTTCTTAGCTGTTAGGATCAGTTCTCCAACCATTTTTGCATGATGGCTTTCCAAATCATTCAGGGTGGGGATATGCACCTTTGGGATAATTAAAATATGGGTAGGGGCTTGTGGGTTGATATCCCGAAAAGCCAGTATACGTTTATTTTCGTACACAATATCAGCGGGGATTTCCCGGCTGATTATTTTGCAGAAAAGACACTCAGTCATACGAACTACTTAGAATAATAAAACGTACTTTAGTTCAAATTGAATTTTGGCTTGAGTAAATTGGTTTATCATATCCCTGTCACTGAAGTTCAAAATATAAACATTCTTTATTTTCGGAATCGGTTAAAAGCAATATGGATCAACATTCCGCTGTAATCTTTTCTTCCATCTGCTGTTTGACTTAATGGTAGAATATCAACACCTATGTGCAAAATAACCGAACTGAGATTAACCCACTTAAACTCCACACCTCCGCCTATAAAACCTCCAGGGGACCAGTGGGTTTGAGAGTTGCTCCATCGTTCCATAAAGTTATCTCCTGTTTCTTCACCATCAATCGTAAATATCGGACCACCACGCAGGGTAACAAAGGGAGAAAAATTATTGGCTATATCTCCAGCAAAAGGATAATAATTGATTCCGGCCAGCATGGGCAGGAGTACCAGGTTCTGTCCACCAACTGTTGAATACTGGTTCGTCCAATAATCATATACGATCGTTTCTTCATCGCCTTTCACATCGAAAAATCGAAATTCTGTTATCAGACTCATTGTTTCAGTCGTGTTGGTCCACATATGGTTAAAAAAGATACCGGAACCAGAGGATCCGATATCCAACCCAAGGCCATACTGAGTTTTCGAAAATTGTCCCAGTAATAAAATGGGAAAAACAAGAAAATGAATTATTATCTTCATTCTGATCGAATGTTATACAGTTTTTTCCATGTTGATTTATCTGCAAGCAAATTATCTACCGGATCATCCTTCAGGACAGAATGTTGGAAGATATTTAGAACATCCTCTCTCTTTACGCCAGTGTACCAGTATCCATTTGGATAAACAACCACCGTTGGACCAATTTCGCAGGTATCAAGGCAGCCAGCTTTATTAGCGCGCACTTTTCCTTTCAACCCATGTTTATTGATTAACCGCACGAATTCCATTCGGATATCCCATCCTCCACATCGACCACAACTGCCCCGAGGGCTGGCTGGATCCCGCTCGTTCACACAGATAAAAATATGTTTCCTATATTTCATTCGTGTCTAAGAATCACTTTTCCAAATTGCCCCTCAGATTCAAGATATTCATGGGCATATTTTACTTCGGCCATTGGAAAAACCCTATCTACCACCGGTTTGATCTTTTTTTGCCGCAATAGGTCCATAGCCTCTTTAAGAGCCGCTTGTGATCCCATTGTAGATCCTAGCACAGACTGTTGCTTAAAAAAAAGGTGCGTCAAATTTAAATCTGCCTTGGGACCCGTTGTCGCGCCGCAGGTAACCAACCGGCCACCCCGAGCAAGAGATCTCATGGAAATAGTCCAGGTAGCTTGTCCCACATGTTCAAAAACAATATCGGCTCCACGCCCATCTGTTGTTTTCTTCACAATTTTTAGTACTTCCTGGTTAGTACGGTCCACGGTTATATCAGCACCAAGTGCCTTAACCTTATCCAGCTTTTTATCAGAACTGCTTACAGCAATCACCCGGGCACCTTTAGCCTTTGCAATTTGAACGGCAATACTGCCAACTCCGGAACTAGCTCCCCAGATAAGCACCCAATCATCCGGCTTGATCCTCGCCTTTTTGACCAGCATCTGGTAGGCAGTCTGTGCCACGAGAGGAAAAGCGGCCGCTTCTTCAAAACTCAAAAAATCGGGTTTCTGTACCAACTGGTTTTCTGGTAAAATAATTTTTTCTGCAAAGGTACCGTCGCAGGATTCTCCCAAAATACCCATGGTAGCACAGAGATTTTCCTGCCCTCTAATGCATTGCTGGCATTCACCGCAAAAAACCAGCGGTTGGACCATGACTTCATCGCCCGATTTAAAACCAGTTACTTCCTCCCCTTTGTCTGTTACGATCCCGGAACCGTCACTCCCTAAAATGATTGGCAAAGGCACTCCTGGAATTCCATTTCGAACCCAAAGGTCGAGGTGATTGAGAGCACCCGCCTTAATATTGATCAATACCTGTCTTGGTCCCGGAACAGGTGTACTAATATCTTCCCACTGGAGAACATCAATACCTCCATGCTCGTGAATGCGGATCGACTTCACGACTTCTTCCAGCGCATGATTCTCTCATCAATACTGTAACAGCCCGGGCCCAGTAAAAATATGAAAAGAAAAATGACCATATACATGAACGCTGTTTCTGGTTCTTCCCCTTTGTTGAAATGATACGATCCGGCGAAAAACATTGTCAAAGCCACCATCAGCGCTGAAGGTCTTGTCAAAAAGCCAACAACAACCATTGCTGCGCAAATTCCTTCGCTAAATGCAGCCAGAAAACCAAAAAAAACATGCCCAAATTCAATACCAAAAGGGGTCATGGCCGCCTTGCCTAGCGATTGCCAACTTTCAGGATCATTGCTAATCTTTCCCAGCCCATG
>JYMV01019735.1_pt1 | contig 10446 bp, 9 predicted proteins | sample 338911 | NCBI WGS metagenome assembly JYMV01 (sample SAMN03354496, study PRJNA234377) | hydrothermal vent metagenome | biome: Deep sea; feature: Hydrothermal plumes at the Eastern Lau Spreading Center, Western Pacific Ocean; material: Seawater | place: Tonga | collected 2009 | depth 2000 m m
CCAGGTAGGAACTTTCGTCGAAATTCAGGGCGGTGCGAAGATCGGCGCCCGCTGCAAGATCCAGTCTCATAGCTTCATCTGTGAAGGTGTTGAACTAGAGGACGAAGTGTTCGTGGGACACGGAGTCATGTTTACAAACGACCTCTTCCCGCGCAGCACTAACGAGGATGGCTCGAAAAAAGGCGCAGCAGACTGGAGTTGCGTTCCCACCGTGATTAAGAAACGTGCGGCTCTCGGGTCCAACTGCACCATCCTGGCCGGCGTTACCGTAGGCGAAAATTCGATAGTCGGCGCCGGAGCCGTTGTAACGAAAGATGTAGCCCCGAACACAATCGTTGCCGGAGTGCCCGCCAAACCAATCGGAGAAGCACCGGACGCGCCGTGACGATTGCGATAATAGGAGCGGGCTCCCAGGGAAGAATACTTGCCGAAATCCTGCAACGTGACAATTCCGAAACGCCGGTCGAGATTTTCGACGACGACTCAAACCTCCACGGCACCTCAATCGGAGGAGCTAGAGTCGTCGGGGGGGTGGACCGCCTTGACCAGGGGGGCGAGATGATAGTCACAGTGGCCATGGGCAATCCCAAGTCCAGGGAAAAGGTTGTTAACAAGCTGACACCTAAGGGCGTCTGCTTCGGAAATATCGTCGCCTCGAGCGCAGAGACTTTCCCTTCGGCAAAGCTTGGTTTCGGCTGCATGCTCCACCCACAGTCCATCCTCAACTCCAAGTCGATCTTGGGAGATCATGTCCTGATTAACAACCGCGTAGTGGTCGAGCACGATTCCGAACTTGAGGATTTCGTGACCGTCTGTCCGGGTGCGCTCGTCGGGGGAAGGGTTCGAATCGAAGAGGGTGCCTTCATAGGCACGGGAGCAATCCTGTTACCGAGGCTTAAAATCGGAGCGGGCAGCATAGTCGCAGCAGGAGCCATTGTCACTCGAGACGTCCCGCCGCAAACCCTGATGATGGGTAGTCCCGCGCGAAGTGTTCGCAGGATCGACAATGACTTCGATTGGGGGAGACTACTTTGAGTTCCGCAGGCGACGATCTCTTTTCCGACCATATTCCGCTACTAAAGCCGTGGATCGAGGAGGACGAGGTAGAAGCTGTGAGCCAGGTCCTGCGGTCCGGATGGATCGCTCAAGGGCCCAAGGTGCAAGAGTTCGAGAATCTTGTCTCAGACTACCTCGGCTGCCCTCACTGTGTAGCGACCAATTCAGCCACCTCCGCACTGCACCTAGCGCTACGGGTTTCGGGCATCGGTTATGGCGATCGGGTCGTGGCCCCCTCCCACACGTGCGTAGCGACACTGAACGCCATCCATCAATGCGGCGCCACTCCAGTCTTCGCGGACATCGATCCTCGAACATACAACCTGGCTCCTTCGGCGGTGGAGCAGGTTCTCAGCGCCGAAGTTCGGGGAATTCTCGTTGTCGATCAAATTGGCATGCCCGCTGACATCGATACCTTCGTCGATCTTGCAGAGAAGCACGACCTGATTTTGGTTGAGGATGCCGCCACAGCTTTCGGCGCTTCTTATAAAGGCAAGCGCTTAGGCTCCCTTGGCCCGCCGACAGCCTTCAGTTTCCACCCCAGAAAAATGATAACGACCGGGGAGGGTGGCATGGTGACAACCTTCGACAGAAAAGCATCTGAACGATGCCGACAACTCCGGTCGGCGGGTGCATCCATCTCTGATTTAGACCGACACAAAGCTCGCGGAAAACTGGTCCAAGCCTATTACGAATATGGATACAACTTCCGAATGACGGACTTGCAAGGGGCTCTCGGTGTTGTTCAGATGAAGCGGATCGAGTCCATACTTGAGCAGCGCCATTCTCAAGCCGCGACTTACAATCGGGCCTTCGCGGATATCGAGGAAATCGAGACACCTTACGTCCCGCCTTATGCCAGCCCGGCCTTCTCCTCCTACTTAATCAGACTTGCGGGAAGGGCCTCACAACTCCGGGACGAAGTCGTCTCCGAACTGGCCCTAATTGGCGTTTCCAGCAGAGTGGGCATCCAGCCCGCTCATCGTGAGCCGATGTACGGCGATCAGTACGAGAAGCTAGACTTGCCCAACACCGATGCTGCTGCCAGGGAGACGATGTTTCTCCCTATCTTCCCCGGGATGACGGAAGAACAGCAGACGCGGGTGTCCACGGCCGTCGTAAAGACTGTCGCGAGGCTATCTAGGAGAGGGAGAGGCTAGAGGCACGCAAATGGATGTAACCGTTGTCTACCCGGCTTACAATGAAGAAAACGCGCTGCGTGAAACTGTCGAGAAATCACTCATCGCACTACGCAAGCTGGACCTCAAGTTTGAAATTTTGGTCATCGACGATTGCAGCCGCGATGGGACAGCCAGCGAAGCGGCAACGTTGATGCATGAGTTTCCCGAGGTCAGGGTCCTCCAGAACGAGCGGAATCTTGGTCAGGGAGCCACATTGAAAAGAGGTTTCCGAGAGGCAAGGGGAGAGTTCGTGATTCACAACGGAGTGGACTATCCCTTCGACTTAGAGGATTTCGGAGCACTATACAACCTCACTAACGAGTGTGATATCGTAGTGGCCTCTCGCCGCGGTCAGACCGGTCAAGGCGCATACCGGGCCGTTCTTTCAACGATAAACCGGATCTTACTCCGCCTCCTTTTCCCGCTCAAACTAACCGACTACAATTTCGTGCAGCTCTACCGAAAATTTGTTCTAGATACGGTCCAGGTCGAAACGAACAGCACCGCCTTTCTCACGCCCGAACTTCTGATACGCTCTCACAAAGCAGGTTTCGTCATCCGCGAGGTGCCAGTGACCTACCACCCCCGCCGTTCAGGACAAGCAACGGCCGGCAATCCCAAGGTCGTTATTCGCTCCTTGTGCGACCTCTTAGGTTTCTGGCTCAGGATGGTCCTCTCACCGGGCAGGAGCCCGGATGACGAACGGAATGCTAGCGTCCAAGGGTCCGAGCGTCTCGGTCCCCGACTCGGTATTGACGGTAAATCTCGTAAGGCTACTAAAGTATCATGATTAAGGTCGGAGTTGTCGGATTTGGCTACTGGGGGCCGAATTTGGTCCGGAACTTTCAGGTCGCGGAAGAGTCGACCGTGGTGGTCGTTTGCGACATGTCTGAGACTCAACTCGCCCGAGCCAAGGGCATGTACCCAGGCCTCCAAACAACAAGAAACTTCGAGGCTCTCCTCGAGAGCGACGTTGACGCCGTGGTGATAGCTACCCCGGTCTCGACTCATTTCAAACTAGCATCGGCGGCCCTCTCCAAAGGCAAACATGTCTTCGTCGAGAAACCGATGGCTTCCACCGTCGAAGAGTGCGAGCGACTTATAGAGCAAGCCGAGGCAAAGAATCTCGTACTGCACGTAGACCACACCTTTGTCTATACCGGGGCCGTGAAACGGATAAAGGAAGTTATCCTGAGCGGAGAGTTGGGCGAATTGCTCTACTACGACTCAACTCGAGTCAACTTGGGCCTTTTCCAACACGATGTCAACGTACTGTGGGACTTAGCCGTACACGACCTAAGCATTCTCAACGTCATATCCGAAAAAAAGCCCAGGGCCGTGAGCGCGACCGCCGTGAGCCATCTACCCAACCAGCCGGAAAACGTGGCTTTTCTGACCGTATTTTACGATGAGCCGCTCATCGCACATATCAATGTCAACTGGCTTGCGCCGGTCAAAATTCGGCAAACTCTCATCGGGGGGAGCAACAAGATGATTGTGTTCGACGACCTCAAGCCTTCCGAGTCCGTCAAGATTTTCGACAAGGGAGTTGTGACTAGTGAGACTCCTGAAGACATTTACGCACTAAAGGTTGGCTATCGAACAGGCGACATGTACTCCCCTCGACTGGAGCGCACCGAAGCACTCCTCGAAGAAGCAAATCACTTCAACCGATGCGTTATGGAATCCAAGCAGAGTCTTACGGACGGCTATGCCGGACTGCAGGTGGTCAAAGTCTTGGAGGCCTCAATGAAGTCCATCGCACAGAGAGGTGCGCTTGTTGACCTCTAGACTCTCTGTGAAGCATTAGTTCGGCTCTCGGCTTTGAGCTTCGCTCGGTCGATAAGGGGTAAGCCATCCTTTTTCAGCTTCAGGTATCGTCCGTAGTTCTTGTGAGAGAGGAGGCTGCAGGTGGCTTTTCCGTGGTGTCCTTTCCCGAGTTGCTTCAATGTAAGTGGTGTTTCAGCCCCTTCACCCCGCTAGAACTCTCTCTTCTTTCACAACCAGCACGGTGCGGATGTCGGGGACCTCTACACCTACCGAAGTTCTTCATCATAAAGAGATTTAGTTCCTGATAGTATTTTTCCACTTATCCGTACACAAACGACTTGGGCGAACCCTTAGGTTCATTCGACCCGGATTCTCGCGTCGCTTTCTCCAAAGTCCTACCTCGAAAGAGTCTTCTCAAACTAATCTGCAGCCGAACCCATCAATTCCTGAAAGTCGTCACTGCTTTCCATCAATTGCTGATATGAACCTGATGCGGAAATCTTTCCGTTTCGAATGACGTAGATGACGTCGCAATTTCTAACCGTCTTCAGCCGGTGGGCGATCACAAGAATCGTCTTCTTTCGTTCGAGAGCTTCGATTGCAGCTACGACTTTTTCCTCCGTGTCTCCATCGAGCGCACTGGTTGCCTCATCTAACACGAGAATCTCCGGGTCACGATAAAGAGCACGTGCTATGCCGAGCCGTTGCCGCTGTCCTCCGCTGATACGCGCCCCACGTTCTCCAATAACCGTATTGTACCCATCAGCAAGCTCTTGTTGAATAAAATCATCGATCTGAGCGATTTTCGCAGCCTTCTCAACGGTGCTGTCATCGATATCAGCAGCAGGGACTGCGAAGGCGATATTGTTCCGGACGCTTTCGTCGAGAAGGAAAATGTCTTGAGGGACATATCCGACTTTGGACTGCCAAGCGGGTATCTTCGCTCTACTAAGAGGCTCCCCGTCTATGGCGATGGAACCAGAAGTAGGCTCCAACAGACCGAGAATAAGATTGACCAGAGTCGTTTTCCCAGAGCCTGTCGCCCCCACGAAGGCAACCTTCGCGAATCGAGGAACGACTAGGTCAAGACCTGTAAAAAGAGGCGTTTCCTGTCCCTCATATTGAAACCCCAGATTTCTTACCTCTATCTCCTTTTGGAAGGAGAGCGTTTCCGTCGGTTCGGCAAGACTGCACAGACTATCTCTCTTTAGTCCTTTATAAAGACCGTCTAGCGCAGCCTGACTGAAGCTTATGCTCGAGTAGCTCGCGAACGCTCTTTGCGCCGTACCCATCATCCTGTACCCTCCGACAGCGAACAAGGCAAGAGTGGTAAAGACCTGTTCGTCTCGAAAACCCGAGCGAAAAAGAAAGACAGAGAGCATGGCTACACCAGACAAAGCCAAAGTTTGCACTAAGTACTTGGGCATTTGACCGACGACGCTACCTTGGACGTTGGCCGCCCCGTAGTCGCGGACTTGCTTCTCGAACTTCGAAAGGAGGAATTCGGAAGCCCCCGACAGCTTTAGCTCTTTAATCCCACAGAACATCTCGCTGCACATTTTATACATAGCTCGAAGAGAAGTCAGCCTGATCTTGCCCAGGCGAGCTTGGCGCCGGTGGGTCAATTTTACAAGAACGGCAAAAGCACCGACCCCGATGGTCGACACTATCAGGGCCACTTTGGGCTCCACGGCGAACAAGAAGAGTCCAATAGAGAACACGCGAAAGGCAGCAGAAACGAAGCCGATGGCAGGTCGAAAAATACCGTTGATGATCTCTTGAACTTCGCTAAGAACCGACTTGGACAATTCCGCAGTATTTTTCCTCAAAAACCAAACGTAATCTCGCCTGAGATAGTACGCTACAAGTCGAACCGAAAGTGTGCGATGAAGACCCCAGGTAAATTTGAGTGTATGATAAGTAACCAGCGCTAGCAGGACGTTGCTAAGTGTGACCACTAAGACCATGGCAGCGCCGAGTAACGTCACGAAATCGACCAGACTCCCGAGATCCAAGTGTTCTGACAGACTGGCAAGGTACGGATTCGACGTTATGACTCCGGGGTTAGCAACCACACCGAGGAACGCAACGATTGCGCCCAGCCCCAAGACTTCAGCGGGACCTGTCAGGCAAACCCAAAAAAGCAACTGCGCAAGCCTCCAGCGGTCCTTGGACTCCAGGAGGTCTATGAGAGCTCTAATCTGTTTCAATGTCGGTGAGCATTACGGCCAATCGACCGCAAGTCCTCGGATTGTGAGGGGCTGGTGGTTATTCTGGGGGGTCCGCCTGGACTCAAGAGCTTCCTAAGAAATTTCACCAAGACCTCTCGCCTCTTTCATCAGAGCTTCGAAAATACGCAGGTGTTTCCTGACCCAATCCCTGACTTCAAACCGCTCCACAGCCGAACGCCTGGCCGCCTCTGCATACTCCTCCAACCTCCGACTGACCTTGGCCACGGCCTCGGCCATCAGCTTTGGACAAGGCGCGATCATAGTGTCCCATCTTTGTTCCACAGGGACTCCAACTCCCGCCCCTTCCCCCACCAACTCTGGGGTCCCTCCACTGGCAGAGTAGACGACCGGCAAGCCACACGATAGAGCCTCCACCACAGCACTAGGGCAGGAGTCATTATATTTCGTCTGCAACAAGATATCGGCCTCGTGATGGAGAGCCGGTGCGTCGTCCTGAGAATAACATCCAAGGAGTTTTACGCGCTCAACCAGGTCGAACTTAGTACACCACTCCCGTAGCTGAGCTTGCGAATCAGCTTCGCTCCCAGCCCAGGTCAACGCTCCAGCGATCAGCAACTCTGCATCAATGCCTAGTCTCCCAACCTCCCTCAGGGTTTCAAGTCCCGATCTGACGGGGAAGTCCTGATACTGTGAGCCCGACAGCAGCAACCTAAGCCTTTGAGGCTGCCATCGCACCGATCGAGGGAGAAAACGTCCGGTGTCTACCGGATTGTGAATTACAGCCGAGGGCCCTTCTCTCATACCCAAGTAGAGTTCGGCGGAACGCTTACAAAATTCGCTTTGATAGATTACGAAATCGGCGGAGTGGTTCAACTCCCTCATCGCCCCGTTGCGTTCACCCCAACCCGGACCGTACCAGCCTTCGGAGTAAACACCATTTTGATTGAGGACGATAGGAATGCCGAATCGTCTAGCTACCGAGACGAGGTCCTGCCAATACCCAGGAAGCGTGTTGCTGCCTAAATAAACAAGATTGAAACCGGCAGGTGTATGTGGAAGATACTCGGCCAGACGGAAGAACTTCACCTTCCCGCCTGTGGGCACGACGTTTTTCGCAATAAAGTCGCCGTAAAACACAGATAGCTTGTCATCCAGCGATCCCGCTCGCCTGGATAAATCGATATACCTGACGATTCTCCTTATCAACTTTCTTGCAATACCCAGCACATCTCTTCCCTTCTCTACTCGGACCACGCGACACGGTGTAATCCGTTCGACCTGCGTCCGGAACTTGGCCTTTTTGCTCCACTCCCCTTCATGCGTTGGCGGGTCTCCTTTCCGAGCCGCGGGAAAGTGGCTAATTCTAATTCTAATTCTAATTCGAACTCGAACTCGGACTCGGACTGCTCGCTAGCCAGTTCGCAGTCTGGAAACACTCAAGAGAAAACACAAAGTGCTCCCAGTCAAGGATTTAACTGTCCTCAACAGAACGGAGATCGAAATTGAGAATGAGGTGTATATGTACAGTTTTGTCGCGCGCGGTGGCTACCGGGACCGCGAAACCAAAGCAGAGTACGTCTGGAACAAATACCGGCAAATCCTTCAGGGAAAGAGTATCTTGGATGTTGGCGCGGATCGTTGCCACCTAAGGACCCATCTCTCAGAAGGCGCGTCGTACTGGGGCATCGGCTTTGGCGAAGTCGACCAGGTCGTCGACCTAGAAATGGGCGACCTCCCTCTTGAAACGAATAGTTTCGACACCGTTCTATGCCTCGATGTTCTAGAACATTTGGAGAAGATCCATCATATATTCGACGAACTCTGTCGCGTGTCCAAAGAGTTTGTCGTCATCTCACTTCCTAATCCCTGGATGAGCTTCTACAAGTTCCTGAAAAGTGGGCACGCTCTCTCGTACGATCCGATGAAATTCTACGGTCTGCCTCTAGAGCCTCCAGAAGACAGACATCGATGGTTTTTTTCTGCGGAAGAAGCGGAGCGCTTCATAGCATATAGAGCCGAGAGAAACGGATTCACAGTCCTCCATATAGACAATGAAATGGGGATGACGCGCGGTGAAGGACGGGGACTAAAAGGCTGGCTTCGAACCCTGGCCCGGCGCATACTTTTTCGAAACCCAATCGACCCGAAAAACCTATACGGCTCCACAACATGGGCGGTCCTCCAAAGGCAGTGAGTGATCACCTCAGAAAAGTAAGAACCCAAATATAAGAACCAGGTAAGAATTTTGAACTTATCCAAATCCAAACTAAAAAAGTGCTTAAGAACCCTTGTCAGTTCCATTGTTCGAAACCGCCCCTTTCACTTGAGAAGCTCGATTAAAAGGAAAGACCTCGTTAATATTGGTTGCGGGTCGCGAATTAGACCCGAGTTCATCGGCATCGACTATGAGTGGAAATTTCACCTCGATGCCTGCTGGGACGTCACGAAAGGGTTGCCGCTAGAATCTGATTCCGTATCGGGCGCATTTTCTCAGCATTGCTTTGAGCACCTGAGCCTCGAACAGGGGTTCAAACTACTTCAGGAAATTTGGAGAGTCCTCAAGCCAAACGGTACGCTTCGCATCAGTGTTCCTGACGGCGAACTCTATATTCGGCGCTATCTGGAGATGCTAGAGGGCGGTCAAGAGGCGCCCCCTCACGCGGAGAAGGACCGCTTTAATGGAGTATACCTTCCTATCTTGAGCGTGAACAGGATTATGCGCGAGCACGGCCACAAGTTTATTTACGATTACGCTATCTTCGAATTAATCTTATCACAGGCTGGGTTCACTGATATCTCTCGCGCTCGCTTCATGGAGAGTCGCGACCATCGGCTTGCTATCGACAGCGAGAAGCGAGCGTCCGAGTCCCTTTACGTCGAGGCCAGCAAGCCTTCCAACCAACCCTAACATCGCTCACTCAGTCGGCGTTCCTGCCGGTTGCTGGGGAGGCATCCATACGATCCTCTTTAACTCACGCGCCTGATAGCGCAGCTTCGCTCGCCGAACTCGCCACTTGTAGTGCAGACGGTGCGCACAGCGCCCTGTCGCCCTCATGCAATGATAGAGGCTAAAGAAGCATAGGAAAGACACAAGGAGCCGTAAGAAGCGGCCAATTCCCGGGGGGTCGAATCTTGCCAAATCCAAGGCTGATGCCTCTGCCCGATCAAAGATATACTCCGCTGAACACTTCTCCGGCGGAACGATGTGGCCTATCTCTGCGGTGGGTAAATACACGGCCTTTAGTCCCTCCGCTCTTAGCCGGACTTGCAGGTCAGCTTCTTCTCCAAAGCGCATCTCGTTTCGCTCAGGATTGAGGCCTCTCTCGACATCAAAGCCTCCCAATTTTCGTACCGCATCAGCAGGCGCGGCCCAATTCGCGGAAAGAAATCCACGCAAAGTCTCTCTTGGACTACTAAATTCGAGCGAAAACCCGCTGATAGCCCTTGTCGCAACCGAGAGCAGCGTAGGCTCAGGGCGATCTCCAAGAAAAATGCTGGTGACGGGTCCGCCGAAAAAGAACTCCTCTCCTAGCTCGCGAAAGGCGGCAACATAGGCTTGAATCCACCCTTTCTCGGGCCGCACATCGTCGTCCGTAAAAAGAAACCACTTACCCCGGGCATTCCGAATCGCAGCGTTTCTACCATAGCTTAGACCCTGTCGAGGCTCGTGAACTGCCACGAGCGGCAAATTAGACTTGTGCTTTTCTAGAACGCTAGCAGTATCATCGGTCGAGTTGTTATTTACGACGACAACCTCCCAAAGAAGCCCGGTAGGACGGTCGCAATCACGAATTGCTGCCAGGGTCTCATCTAATTCAGAACAATTGTTCCAACTGGAAATAAGTATGGATAGCTCGATTTCCAAAACACCTACTTTCGTCTGGCGAGAAGTTACAATACCACCGCCAACCCAACCTCCTCTTTACGACACGACCTGATTTCCCTCGTCTGTGGCAATGAAGGACCGTTCGCACTTCACAAGAAGCGACTCGTCTACAGTGCAAGTGGCTTTGCCTTCATGCCCACTCGAAAGGAGCATCCTCTGAACAGCAGGGAACCTCGTCTTTTTGGAATCCTACCGACCTATGGCCGACAAGAACTACTCGACGGTACACTTCGCAAAGTGATGGAACAGACTCGTCCACCGGACGTCTTTGTCATTGTAGACAATGAGGCAAGCCTCAAGACCAGGAACTTGATAGAAGCTTTCCAGTCCGACTACCCGAATCGCGATGTCCAATATGTTC
>JYMV01020594.1_pt1 | contig 10446 bp, 12 predicted proteins | sample 338911 | NCBI WGS metagenome assembly JYMV01 (sample SAMN03354496, study PRJNA234377) | hydrothermal vent metagenome | biome: Deep sea; feature: Hydrothermal plumes at the Eastern Lau Spreading Center, Western Pacific Ocean; material: Seawater | place: Tonga | collected 2009 | depth 2000 m m
CCCTGGCAGCCAGGCCAGTCGGGTAACCCTAGTGGTAGGCCCAGAGGTACTAGAGACCTAGCTGGCTATGTGCTTGAGACCACTGACGGCGGCAAGGAGTTGGTAGATGCCCTGGTGTCCATCGCCAGGGGTGTCATGCCTAACGTTGCGGTGCAGAAAGGCTCCAGGCCAAGGAAGGACCAGCAGGTGCGGCCAGCCGACCAGTTGAAGGCCATAGAGATGCTGCTAGATCGTGGCTTCGGCAGGTCACCACAGCAGCTGGATATAGCTCATAGTGTCTCTGACAGGCCACTAGAGCATTTGTCTGATGAGACGTTAAGGTTGCTAGTGGATAACGCCAGGCAGCTTGAAGAAGGCAGTGGTGTGGTAGTCGATGTGGATGGGCAGATAGTCAACGACTAGATACAAGGGACACGGTGGCTATATCGGTATCAACCCAATTCGGTTGAGTTGGTGACGAGTCTGACATCTGAATCGCGTCATTGGGGGTCATATTGAAGACTGCGATTAGATGGAGTTTTGGGCTAATAGCGTTGATAACAGTAGGCTGTTCTAGCCCTCCTGCTCAACCGGTTAAAACTACTACACCGCTTCCAACGGTTTACATCTCGTTGCCGACTCAGACGCCATCGGAGATTCCCTTGGCGGATCCCGACCCAACGCAGACAATTACGCCGACACCAACACCAACACCAACACCAACACCAACACCAACACCGATACCGATACCGATACCGGTTTCTACCGATGTCAGCCAACTCCGTTTGACTGAAGGTATGGATGTTTTCACTCAGCCTAATATCTCAAGCGGCCACGTATGGGGCGAGTTCGATACCCCTCCTTGGAACATCAACATAACCGGTAGAAATTTCCCGTGTTACGTTGGCCTGTCGTCTGAAGAGCAAGATGCGTCCAACATTATCGAGGTGACGGTTGGAGACATAGACATCAAACCGTCGCCTATATCTTCGGAGCCGTATATGTGGAACTCCTGTAGAGACAGGAGTAAACGGATGTCGCAATTCGATATCAGCCTTGAAATTCCCGCTCTAGACTTCGGGAAACACGAAATAACGGTTTCAGCGGGAAATAAAATCGCTAGAGCGGTTTTTGTTAACAGAGCTATTCCGGTTATTCCAGAAACCTTTAAGACATATGATCTGACGGATGCTATCGTCCTCGGTAATACCGCTCCTTCGGCTGATCACGTCACGCTAGGTATATCCCCGATCAGGTCGATAGCTGGCCGAGAACTGGAAATTAGGCTGAGAGGGCTAAGCCATTTACCCCAGACCACTAGAGCGTGCGTTAGCCTAGTCGGCCCAGACGGTAAAAACGCGCCGATAGCTAGTGATTCAGGCGCTGAGTTTAGAGAACAAGTGCTCGGCGTAATAATGTCTCCCGACGAATCCCGGATCGCCTCTTGGATTCACCTAGGAGTTGGGAATCGACCAGGTAAGTGGTCTCTATATATAGATTTGTATCACAGTATGTTGATATTTGGAGCAAATCGTGGTGCAGCTGATCCTAACTATCAAGGCAGTGTATTAATCCAGTTCCAGTTAGAGGATCTGGAATTAGTAGGGGTAGAGTCGGTACAAATTGGCCTTCCATTGACTAAATATCACCGAGAGGAATCCAGTGTATTTTTCTCGGATGACGTCCCATCGGCTGCGGCATTCGATTCGATAGGGAGGCTCGAACTCGCGGCCGTACAGATTGAGGAAATCCTTGGTGAAGTAATAGGATCTATCCCTAATATCTATATGGTGGGAGACATCCAGAGCGGAGATCAATTGAGCCAAGCTGTGTTAGGAAGAAATTGGACACCGGAGGAAAGTCTAGGTCAAAGAGGAGGTTTCTATAAAGGTGGGGGATCCCCCAAAGGAATCTACGTCCTAGTCCCTTCCGCAAGATCTGTGCTGAATAGAACCATAGTCCATGAGTATATCCATCACGTGAACCATGAGCTCTCCCAATCAAACCCGAACCTACCGAGTTGGCTGAACGAGGGAACCGCCCAATATTATGGATATCAACTGAATTATGATGGTAAAGATGAGTTAGAGATTAAGCGGGCATTGTTAGAATCAATGGAAAGAGCTCATCTGGCCGCGCTTTCAGGAGACCTCCCTTCACTGGAATCTATAGAAGATGAATGGGTAGGTGATCCCCTTCACTACTCGGAGTCCGACATGGTGGTCCGATTCATGATCGAGACTTTCGGCCCATCCTCTCCATTCGATACGGTTCGGCAGTTCGAAAAAGCAGATTCGACTATTGAGGAAGCATTGCTTTCTACCACTGGCCTCACATACCGACAATTCGAAACCGGATTTAAGGAATGGATCAGGTACTGGAGTGGACGGGCGCTGGAATTGGATATTCATGGGTTAGAAAAAGGGATCAAGAAGACTCGTAATTGTTCTCCCATAAAGGCGCTCTACAAAGAGCAGTGATGATGGCTTGAATGAGTTCATCCAGTACTGACCTCTCGTATCACGAACATTTACCGAAAACCGTTAAACCTCCCGTTCTATACCCGCATACGGCGGCTGGCCGTTCAGCAACCGGGAGACGCTGGACCTTGTGGTGAATACCCCGGCCTCTTCCAGCGACCTTACTATCCTGCGGCACCCGTAGCCCAGGTCCCGCAACCGGAAGACCTCTCCAAAAGCCCATTCCGGTATGCTAGCGGGCCGTCCTGTTACTTTCCTCGCCTCCAGCATCATCACCCCGAGAAACACGTCCCAAAACTATCGTCACCGTCTACACCGTGAGCTCTCAGCCGGATCGGTATAGAAAAATCCGATGTTGGCGTCGCTGTCGGAGCCAATATCAGCTTCCCCGGATTTCCTAGGCTATATGAGGGTATAATTGGCCTGAAATCAGTGGGGCGCACCGACTTCGTTCTTGGGCAGACCGCCCAGTAGCAATCTCATCAATTGAGGTAACAGGCTGATCATGGCGAAAATGTTGGTCGTTGAAGACGAACCTTCCCTACAAAAGTTGCTGGAATACCAACTGAAGAGAATCGGTCACGAGATTCGAGTCGCGCCGGACGGCCAGCAGGCCTTGGAGATGGTCAAATCTGACCGTCCTGACCTCGTTTTGTTGGACGTCATGTTGCCCGTGATGGGCGGGTTTCCGGTACTTAAGAACCTGCAAGACGACAAGACCACCAACGACATCCCGGTGATCATGCTCTCCTCGAAAGGCCGACAGCACGACATCGCCGCCGGGATCGAAAAAGGGGTTTTCGACTACATCACCAAACCCTTCAACATCCCCAACCTCGCCGAACGGATCGAAAAGGCTCTGGCCTCGATTAAATAGGCCGGGGAATAGACGGCGAATAGACGGTCTCTATTGCACAAGCGTGGCCGCGTGAAAAACGAAAAGAAGAAATTTCACCTCGCCCAGTTCCTGATCCACGGACCAACCTACCACAGTCTAGCCATGTGGCGTCATCCGCGAACCGACTGGAGTGACGACAGTTGGCGCAGACCGGAACTCTACCAGCATATAGCCCAGGTCTGTGAGCGCGGCCTGTTCGACACTGTGTTCTTCGCAGACCTGAATTACATCTCCGACTCCTACACAGGATCGCTTGAACCGGCGCTGCGCTATGCCACCCAAGCCCCGGAACACGACCCCATCCCGTTGCTCGCCATGATTGCCGCGGTGACCAAGCACATCGGCCTGGGAGCCACATTCTCAGTCAGCTACCAGCATCCGTACTACGCGGCACGGCTGTGGGCCACACTTGACCACCTAACCGGCGGACGGGCAGCCTGGAATGTGGTGACCTCACTCAACCAGAACCAGGCCGCAAACTACGGTCAGGCGAGCCTGGAGCCTCCTGAGTTGCGCTACGAGAAGGCCCACGAATTCATCGAGGTATGCCAGCAGCTATGGAATAGCTGGGACGAAGATGCTGTGGTGATGGACCGAAAAAACGCGGTATTCACCGATGCCTCGAAGGTCCGCCGCATCGAATACGAAGGCCGGCATTACAGCTCACGCGGACCGTTAAACGTGGTCCGCTCCCCGCAGAACGGCCCCGCGTTGATCCAGGCGGGGACATCGCCCAGGGGAATTGACCTCGCGGCTAAATATGCCGACGCCGTGTTTGCCATCAACCCACGGGTTGAAGAGGCCGCGGGCTACTACTCCAAACTCAAGGGCCGGGTGTCTGACATGGGGCGGGATCCGGACCATTGCGCCGTCCTCTTCGGCGCCCAGCCGATAATCGGCTCCAGCGAGGCTGAGGCCCTGGAGAAACAGGAAGAACACAACAGCCTAGTCCCTCTCGAAGGCGGTATGGCTATCCTATCGGGACACCTGAACTTCGACCTCTCCAAGCTCTCTCCCGGCGACGAGATGATGAGCCGGACCGAGCCGGAGCTCCAACGCTCCCGCCGGGTCTACCAGAAGGACAATGGCGAATCCATGACCGTGAAAGAGGTTGCCCAACGCCACGGCGAAAGCGTGGGCCTTCCCCAATTCGTAGGCACGCCTGCAAGCGTTGCGGACCAGCTGGAGGCGTTCTTCGACGAGGTTGGAGGCGACGGGTTCATGCTGACGCCGATCTACAACCCCGGCGCCATCGAAGAGTTTGTGGACCTCGTCGTCCCGGAGCTGCAACGCCGCGGCCGTTTCCGCACCGCCTACACCGGTACAACCCAGCGCGACCATTTCCGGCAGGCTGAGTGATAGACCAGGCGATGCCGATACGGTAACATAGGCACGAAATCACCAACAAAACGACAATTCAGGAGAACACAAACATGGGCATTTTCCGGATGTACACCGGCGACGATGGCAAGAGCGTCATGGAAGAACTTCAGGTGGACGACCCCATCTTGGAGACTCTGAAGACCTGTACCGGCTGTTCCATCCAGATCAATGAGCCCACCGAGTTCTCGGAATTCCACCCGGCTCCCCGTCGCCGTTGGATGAGCATGCTGAGCGGCCAGATCGACATCCAGATGGCCGACGGCACGATTCACAGCTTCGGCCCCAATGACCTGAGGCTATGGGAAGACGTAACCGGAGAGGGCCACAAGACCCGATTCCCGGTGCCCTCGGTCAGCATATCCATGCCCCTTCCCTAGTAGCGGAAGACAACATTTCCCGTAGCGTTATGTCTAGAACAAACAAGGGCGGCAAGCATGAGCACACCCTCTCAACCTGATGAGATCCCCGAGGAGACCCCCAACGAGGTCCCCTACGAGGTAAAGGCGTGCGCCAGGTGCCGGAGCACGGAGATTGACCCCACCGAGGGATTTCATCCCTTTGGCCGATGGCGGTGCCGCAGTTGCGACCGGGCGTTCATGATTCCTGCTCTGCAGATACGCATCCTCCCCGCGCACGAGATGCCGCCAAGGCACTGGCACTGGCAATAAAAAGACCCTCAGCTAACCGCTGGGGGTCTTTTACTACCTTCTTCAGTCCCCCTGTTGCAACTCCGCGTGGTCCCCCTTCAAGAATACCCCAATGGGCGTTTGGACCATTTGTAGGCTCACAGTCTGGTTAGTGAAGATTACCGACTTACGCTAAATTTGACCAGTACCGATACTTCAAGATACACGTTGGCGGGTGCCCGCTTATTAGCCTGTTTCCCGTTCTACCGGACCCACCACCTAAGTTGTCTGGAGGACGCGATGAATACCCCGGAATCTGACCAAATGGTTGATGGCGCATCGAAATTTAGCCTCGATTATTTCAACTTTCTGGCGGAATTACTCCACTTTGAGCCTGATGAATCTGGCAAGCTGGTAATTCCGCCAGGGGCCACAAATATCCTATCTTTCGAAAATTTGAGAAACCAACTATTACCTCTCCTGATCGATAACACTAGCCGAACCGCTATACGTGCTAGCAAGGACTACGGGCGCGACCAGAACCAAAGTCAAACTGTCGGCTTTGGGCTGATCGATGACGAGAGCTTCAAAAAATTCATCAAGATGGGATCTCTGTGCGGGAACCGTGTGGTTTTGTGGGATTTCATCGGCACCAGGGTATTAGCCAATTTAGACGGAAATCCAAGTGTCCCTGACACGGTGAAAACATTGGCAACAAATCTCATGCCGCTCAAACCTATCGTGGAGGCCACGGGGCTTGTCATGCTGCCCCATCCAACGGATTGGTCTAAAGAAATCAGGCAGAAGGTCTCTCAGAAACTGCAAGAAATAAAAAAACTGTACGGTGGGGATACCAAAATAACACCGGAAATGTTTGGGCTGGCATCAGCTCTAGCCGCCACGAATGAGGTCAATCTGTATCCGTATACCTTCGACAGCCTTGGATCGTTCAGTCCGGATGAGCCGTACCGGAACTTCCCAACGATCCCCACTACGCTCATCATCACAGAGAGGGTCACTAGGCTGTCTTCGAGTTGTTCAATGACGAAAGGTTTACATTTCTAAACAAGAACGTCGATGCCACAAGGTTTTACCAAACCCTTGCTAAGGGAAATGATCTGCCAACGAGTATTCGCCAGGTATTAACCAATCAAACTGCGCACCCCGATCCACGGGAGCGGACTGTGGAACTAGAGAAAATTCGGACTGACCTAATCGCGGCAATCGAGAAAAATAAGCGATTGTTGAACTTGAACAACCTAAATTGGGGAAGCGACGCCATCACACTGGTTAGTGGAACAGCAGCATTGATCATCAAATCCATTGGCGGAGAAGTAGGGGATTATGCGATTCCGGGGTCCATAGCGTCCATCAATCTATTGATTCGTCTGATCTCACAAATCGTGGACAGAGAAGAACCCGACGTAGTCGTCCAATTTTTCAAGCAGATCAATAACGGCTGAGGTAGGCAAATTGCTTTCACCGCGGGTGACATCTTGGACGCCTGCCCTAGGCGCGCACGTCATACCGCCCCTAGATATCTTGTTTGTCGAGGTAATTGAATCTTGGCTCGCAGGCCAGGTACGGGCCCACGACCTCGCCAATTCCCGACTCGTCACGCCAACTCTGGTACTTCTGCTGATGTTCTTTCGATTCCCAGGATTCCACCAGGTAAATGGAACCGGCGTCGTCCTGGTCTTGGTATACGGAAACACCGTGGCAGCCTTCATAGGCCCGCGTGTCGGGCAGCAGAGTTTTTAGCAATGATTTGAACTCTTCGGCTTTCTCGGACTTGACGGAAAACCTTAACGTGACGATCACTGGCATCGATTACTCCTAGAATCCAGGCTAGAACTTTCCCTGGGCCTTCATCTCCTGGGGAAGCAGACTGTGATAGATGAATGTGTTGACCGGGGTTGGCACGCCTGATTCCTTGCCCAGGCGGACGATGGCGCCGGTCTGAACTTCCAGCTCGGACCGGCGTCCCTCCATCACATCCCGCTGCATCGATGACGTTCCGCCGGGCGCCGCCGATTCAAACCTGGCGATCGTTGACGCATAGGCGTCATCTGGCATGCTGATGCCTTGGCCTGCCGCCACCGCCAATACCTCCCGGACCACATCCTGGGCCATCGCCCATGACTCGGGCACGGCACGCCATTGGTCTGAAGAAACCCGGGTCAACGCTCCGATCCCGCTGCTTGCGGCCATGTACGTTAATTTCCCCCACAACGCCGCGTAGGCATTTGTTGGAATGTTGGCGCGGACGTCTGCCTTCAACAAAGCCCGCAAAAGATCCTGGGTCCGCTCACTGGTTGAATCATCTGCCTCGCCGAAAGTCACGAAGGGCTCGGCCCCGGCGTGAAGGATATGGCCCGGCCCCACGATATAACTCATTATCCCGCCCATACCGACCACCATTGCGCTTTCGCCCAGTACGGAGGCCAACTGAGCTGGGGCATCCACGCCGTTCTGCATGGGGACGACAAAGGTGTTTGGGCCGATCATGGGGTGCATGGCGTCGGCGGCGTCTAGCACTTGCCAGGCCTTGACTCCCAGTATCACCGCATCGACTGTCCCAGCCTCAGTTGGGTTGTCAGTGGCCAGGGCCGGGGTCGCGACGAAATCACCTTTGATACTATCGACTCTGAGTCCGTGCTCCCGGATGGCCTTCAGGTGTTCGCCCCGGGCGATGAGGACAACTTCCTCTCCCGCCTGGGACAATCGCCCTCCCAGATAGCCGCCTATGCCTCCGGCGCCGAATATCGCGATACGCAATCTACTCTCTCCTCCGGGGGACATTCACGCCCGTTAACGGGCCTCAAGCCTTCGGTCCGGTCCCACCAGTTCCAGCAACCGCCCCCAGACGCGGCGGCTGTTGTCCTCGCGCAGCGTGCAGACCTTGATGTTGTGGGGACCGGCTCCGTGGGCGCAGGAATGGCCAATCTTGCCCCGAACTTTATCACACCAAACGTAGGCGTGAATCAGGGGCAGCGGGTTCTCCACCTGCGCGCCTCCGGACACAGTGTCCCAGCGCGGGGCATGGAGGTCGGACCACCGGACCCGGCCCAGCCCGCGGTCGTCCCAGTCGCGCCGCACGTAGACGTTGGATCGGCCCAAGGTCTGCCGCCAGGCAATTCCGACAGTCAGGCGCAGCAATGTGCCCAGCAGCCACAGTGCCAGACGCAGCGCACGCCACAATAACTTGAATATGAAACCGATAATCTTGGTGATCATGCTACCGAAAAAACGCTGCGGTGAGGTTCGCTACCGCGTCGTAAATCCGTGTGAGGTGGTGCTCCAGGGTGTCCATGGTGTCGATCTCAGCCACCGTGTACCACCCGAAGTCGATAGTCTCATCGCTGAGTCCCAGTTCGCCACCGGTAATCTCCGCTTCAAAACTGAAGGAAACGGGCTGGACCTTATTGCCGTCTAGATACTCAATGAGCATGTCCGGAGTCGTATATACACCGATCAGTCTGGTTACCTGTACCTGCAGTCCCGTCTCCTCCATCACTTCCCTGATGCAGGTCTCGGAGGCGCTCTCTCCCGGGTCCATCCCGCCTCCGGGGAGGCACCAGCGGCTGTTGTCCGACCGCTGAGTCATCAGGATCCTGTCTCTGGCCTCGTCAAAGATCAACGCAGACGCGCCAACCCGTAACGCGCCCTCTTTCCCGATCCTTTCGCCACGCCTGATGGTGCTCATTTTTCGTAATTACTCCGTCGCGCGGTCCACTTATCGTTGTAGATTGCCCCAGACGGCAGTTTTAATCAAGAACTCTGGCATTGACGGTCTCGACCCACTCCCTATAATGGCGTCAGCCAGACCAGAGTAATTCTTAAGCCACCCCCAGGCGCCCGTGCCGGGAGTGGCCATTGAGAGGAATCGATGAAATTCGGACTGTTCTACCAGATACAGGTCCCCAAACCATGGAACGAAGACAGCGAGTCCAAGCGCATCTGGGAAGCCCTAGACCAGATCGTTTACGCCGAAGAGATGGGCTACGACAGCGTTTGGTTCTCAGAGCACCACTTCAGGCCCGTCTGGTCGCACAATAGCGCGCCCGACCTGACACTGGCCGCCGTAAGCCAACGCACCTCGCGCATCCGCCTGGGCGTGGGCGTGGTACTGGCGCCGATCCACCATCCTCTGCACACCGCGGTGCGCATGGCAACGCTGGATATCCTCAGCCACGGCCGGGTGGACGTAGGGCTGGGGCGCACGGGTTATCCCTACCAGCTCACCCCCTACGGGACCAAGCTGGAAGACACCAGGGGCATGTGGGAAGAGTTCGCCCAGGTCCTGCCTCGAATCTGGACCGAAGAGGTGTTCTCCCACGAGGGTAAGTACTATCAGGTCCCGCCCCGTGAAGTCCTGCCCAAGCCCGTCCAAAAGCCCCACCCGCCACTCTGGTCGGCCTGCTCCAGTGAGAACACCACCCGCACCGCCGCCGAGCTTGGACTGGGGGCGCTGGTCGGCAGCGAGGGCGGCCCGGACAAAGTAGGCGAAGTTCTAAAGCTCTACCAAGAGGCCCTGAAAGCCGCGACTCCCTCAGGAGTGTCGCCCAATAGCCAAAACGCCCTGATGACCGCCGGCTTCTGCCACGAAGACCCTAAGGTGATCGACGGCCGGGCCACGGAACTGATTGGCTGGTACATGGACCAGCAACGGGAGCGGGCCCGATTGGTCTGGCAGGGAGTTGACCCAGCCACCGTACCGCCCGATTACCAGGGCTACTACGAGCGTGACATGAAGCTGGCCGCCGGACCCCATCCCGGTGATGCCACCGCCGCAGAGACGGTGAAGAAAGGCACGTCATTCTGCGTGGGCACGCCGGAACAATGCATCGAGTTCTTCGAGCGCTACGAGGAGATGGGTGTCGAGCAGGTGTTCTTGCTCTCGGCCATCGGCCCGGCAAGTCACGAAGAGGTGATGAACACCCTCACCATGTTCGGCAAATACGTGATACCCCACTTCCGGGCCAAAGAAAAGGCGCGGGCCCAAGGTTCAAGCACCATAACGGCGGCCGCCAACGACTGATCACTAAAACAATCAACCGGAGATGTCCCATGAAAACAG
>JYMV01036493.1_pt1 | contig 10446 bp, 4 predicted proteins | sample 338911 | NCBI WGS metagenome assembly JYMV01 (sample SAMN03354496, study PRJNA234377) | hydrothermal vent metagenome | biome: Deep sea; feature: Hydrothermal plumes at the Eastern Lau Spreading Center, Western Pacific Ocean; material: Seawater | place: Tonga | collected 2009 | depth 2000 m m
GTGACCAGTATTTCTGTAAAAGTCATGGCAGGGATAAATTTCAGTATGAAGGAACAAAGATTGTTGAGAGTATATGAGAAGACAATGGATGATGTCGAATATTTTTGTCTTTGCAGCCTGCCATTATAAAAAGGAGCTTAAACAAGCAGATGTTCATTAGAATAATGGTTGTTTTGCATGCAAGGAGCATTGCTTTCTCTGAACATGAGACACTTATTTACGCTCTACCACTCCATTCTTATAGCGAGAAATCGCATAGGTGGCATAATGTTAGCGTGCCACGGTTCTCGCCTCGAGTGCAATAGATCGTGGGTTGGAGCCCAGGTCGAGTCAAACTAAAGACTATGAAATTGGTATTGCTGCTTCTACTCTAAGTATGCGACATTTAGGAGTAAGAGCAAAGACGGATTGCCTCGAAATCGGGATGATGTGTACGGCTTGGGCAACATATCTACCCGCGGACTGTTGTTTCAGTGAGCTATATAAATCTAACTAAGCGTATTTTTCTAGTATAAAGCGGACATCATCACATCGAATATAATTGGTTGCCACCATGATACACCAGAAAAATTACTCATTTGGCGTTAAACAACAATCGCTCACTCACTGACTCTTATGACGAGGTGGATTTCTGGTACAGTTCGCACAAATACAGGAATTCCCTAGTATATGTAGGGTTGTAACTCTCAATTCGTAGAAAAAGTCATATTTTTGTTTAGGTGAGATGCTATTGGAAGAAACTTGTGTGTCTATAAAATGTATTTTAATAACATTTGTAAAATTGACTTTGATGTAAGTATAACATAGGCAATTCTTTAATCTACAGTACCTTATATATACTGCTGCCATTGTCTTCTGCTCTTTATTGTATTTAGTAAGTAAGAAAAGATATGGATATATATGAATATGAGATACTATCCAACATTACATATATACACAAATCAAAGTAAAGAAACAGTTCCTTTATTGCTATTCTACATTTCACAATCACGGTGTATGTCTTTAGATGATATATCTCGTATAAATTGACCTTGTTATATACTTCTTACACAGTGACTTCTATACTGTCGTCTCCAACGATACTCCACATTTATTCAACTATATATTTAGAATAAATGCCTTTGTTAGATTATCCAGCAAATTTGCAATGCACAATGCTGTTTGATTCCCCATAGCCAGATGAGGGCTAAAGGTTATACTTTTAATGTTATTCTATATATATTCTGTGTATAGCAAACTATAGACAAGACTCTGCATGGCATTGTATGATACACTGATGCACTGTGCTAGGCTTGATTCATTCGTCTGACATTTCTTATTGCCTAGCACTCTGATACACCTATGTTGAGTTTTTGTGACCTGTCTTATTGTCTGACGATCCCATAACCTAGTGTAGATCTACTGAAAGTTTCTTATTGTCTGATATCCCGATACACTTGTGCTGAATTAATGTGACTTGTTGATAAACTTGTATTGAGTTAGTTTTATTGGTGGCATATTGCTTTACATCCCGATACACTTGTTGAGTTAGTGTGACCTCCCTTCTTATATGACACTCGGATACACTTGTGCTGAGTTAATGTGACTTACCTTATTGTGTGACTGTTTGTCTTATTGCCCGACACGCTATACCAATGTGATGAGTAAGTGTGACTGTGTCTTATCGTCTGACACCCAGATAAACCTGTTCCAAAACGATTGGTAAAAAGATATGTGCAATTGCACACATAAAGTAATTTTGTATTGTTTATATTTTGTTACACATTTCATACGATATTAATACCAGATGAGACCAATGAGATGAAATGGTAAACAAAAACAAAAATACCACAATGTCAGAAAGGTTCTAAAATATATTATAAAAATAGTAGAAAGAGTCACAATCGATATCTCTAACACACAAATACATGACCCTTAACACACAAATACATGACCCCTAACACACAAATACATGACCCTTAACACACAAATACATGACCTCTAACACACAAATGCATGACCCCTAACACACAAATACATGACCCCTAACACACAAATACATGACCCCTAGCACACAAATACATGACCCCTAACATACAAATACATGACCTCTAACACACAAATACATGACCCCTAACACACAAATACATGACCCCTAACACACAAATACATGACCGCTCATTTGTCTTCCTTGCTACTGGCACTGCAATAAAAGGTGGTGGGGTTAAGCTAGTTTTATGGACCCAAACTGTCCCCCAATTAATTGATAAAAAAAATATTAAAGACATATAGTGTTATTTTCCATACAAAAGATTGTTTCAGCTTTCTTTGTATATATCAGTATAATTTATGTTTCTATGATAGTCTTACCGGTGCATATTTTATTTAAGCTTAACACACAAAATCCTTCAGTAAATGTTAATTGTTGCTGATATTGCGAAAATATGTTGTAAATTGTGTTTAATGCGTTTTCTCTTGTTCATATTCCATGTGCTAAAACTATTTCCGAGCTGAAAAAAATAAAATGCGTTATGATTGAGATTGCAGAGGAAGAACACATTATACATTATAGATATATAGCCTAGAGTCAACATTAACAAAAGTGTGAAGATGCCAAAGGGATAATTAAATGCTATGGCAAGAGAAAAAAGACAAACAATGATCTACAAAATACCACACGGAAAACAAAAGATTGAACAAGACGAATCCAATTTAAGAAAAAACGGGGTGAATTCGGGTGATTCGGAATGGTAAGCCGTTCCTGCTCAACTAGTGGCACCCGTCGTGTTACTCTTGTCATAATTACGGTTATAAGTCAGGAATGAAGAAAGGATATGAGTGTGATTACGAGAAGGAGAACATACCCGTGTTTATTTCTGACACAGTTATGGTGGCGAGTGTAAAACCTACGCCCGTGTTCATTTCTGACAGAGTCATGATGGCGAGTGTAAAACCTACGCAGTGGTGACTTCAACATAATCACTAGCAATCATTGGGTTCAGTAGCTTTCTGGTTATCAGCAACCTTCTATCAAGAAAATCATGATATGAACCACAAACTTTACCAGAAAGTTAATTCCTGACTGGTGTGCCAATACCAATGTCTGGTATGTAAAAGGTAATCAGTTAAAATTGTCACCATAATGAAACTATTTCTCATCGCGTTTTTATAATAAACTATGCAGAAATCAATTAAAGGTAAGTATCAAATTACAGGTAATCTTCTCTTTTCTACATAAAGACCCTTATTACATCTCATTTACACAGGTAAATGCTCATGGTTAGTCTTAGCGTAAATATATGCAATTATTATAATGACAGGTATTGGTATCTTCGATAGTTAAATTTGACAGTTAACACGCCATTTTTATCCTTTCTTATTATCGAATTCGTCGGTAGAGCTTTGAAGTCGGTGCTAAATCAGAAGAGTTGTCATTTTAATAATACCGATCTGTCAACGCGTTGTATTCAATTTGTTTTGACCACCCCTACTAACAGTCGCTTGATTGATAACACAGTAATTCAATATGTCTACCTTTGATTGAATTCAAATACCCATGTAGGATTGTCACGCCATTTACGGATGGTGTGCATGGTTACAAGGTAGTATTATTACCAGTATTTTTTTGCTTAATAAATACATTTTACAATATATATCGTGTGAGGGAACAGGGAAGAAGAGATACCCCAATCAAAAGTCAATAAATGAAAATGCGCATTAGAAATCAGAGAAACCTATTTTTCTAATGCTAAGTGAGTTATAGGAGGAATCTTACCTAAATGTGTGATATAATGGCAAAATGTCTTGTCACATATTTCAAACTGCAAGAAACAAACATTTAATGACGCACTATTTTCCTACATTTTTTACCAAAATTAGGCAAATTTTTGCTTAGAATTTCTGACTCTCAATTTATGTGCATCAATCGTTGCTTCCTTTACTGTCTTTGGGAACGACGGGTTCACTTCCGTTTCCGTTCGTGGCATTTTATTTTGTCCACGGGTGCTATTTATTGGACACTCTATTAGTTTTTGTTTTAAGTCATTGTCTTTTTCTTTTCTCTATTTGGACTTTTTGTAGAAGTGTTTGTTGTCCCAGAATGTGTTGCTTAGTTTGATATTTTGTCTATACACTTTTGCATCAGGGTCTTCATTTCACGCGATTACCTCTCCTGACTGGCATCGTTTCTGTCCGTCCCAATATTGGTATATACCGAAGAAGTAAATATATGTATAATATATAGGGCTTTTAGAACATCATAATATTTTTAATAGACGTTATAGAAAGTCGAAGGGGCAACCAAGAAGGGATTATCCTGAGACGCAGGCAACACTAGACACAAAGCGAAGACAAACAACACACAATACAACACAGAAAACTTAAAATTAGTTACATAGATCCGCCAAATAACCCGGGGGTGAACCCAGGTGCTCGTGAAGGATAAAAAAATGGTTCCTGGTTCTTAAACCAGACACTTTTACATACCAAAGTAACACGACACACACCTATGTGATCGTAACTGTGACTCGTGGATACTTTTCTACTTCCATTTTATCGAAATTGGAATAGATATACCACACTATGTATACAAATGTCACAAAATGCAGGCAGTTCTGAAATGGTAGATTAGTCAATCATTACCACATTCCGTGTATCAACTGATTACACATAGGTTCTCTTTGTAGCATGCAGGATACGTTCTACTTTGACCCGATTTTACTATATACTGATTTTGTAGGTTAGAATTACACGGTGAATGTCATGAAAACATCAGGATAAACTTACATATTGAAGTACCTGATAACATTATTATGATTAACAGCACGTCAATACTGGTGTTCATGTAGTGGTATTACATGACGAGTACCACACATGGAGCGACACATGCAAACTCTTTCAAAGAATCTGTCTCAATCCTGTTTTTGCGAAGGCTGTGTTATTTCTATGGAAAATAAACACAATTTTTGATAATACACTGTAACCAACAAACAAAATAAGAGAAACCCTCTAAAAAACCTCAAATTGCTAAACACAAAAGTGACAACGTACAGAGGCTAATCGAAATTAAAATCCATGTAAAATATATACAAACATGTGGGGGAGTTAAACCGACTAATGGGATCTCATCTCTCTCCTCAATCCTGATATCTGCCGAGGGGAAACATATATTACCAATGCACAGATTCACTTTAACTCAAGATCAATAATATCAATATCAATGATTTCACTTCGATTAAACAAGGAAATCGCCTCATCCAAGATCATGAAAACGAGGTTGGCTTTTATTTATTCTTTTTCTTGTTATTAATAGTTTTTTTGTGTGTTTCGTTTTATTTGGAATTGCTTTGTTTGTTTGTTTGTTTGTTTGGATTTTTATACCCCCCGCAACGAAGTTGTAGGGGGTATACTGGTTTCACCATGTCCGTCCGTCTGTCCGTCCGTCCGTCCGTCTGTCCGTCCGTCTGTAGACAAATCCTATGTCGTACGATAACTTGAGTAGTGTTTCTCAGAATGATTTGAAATTTTATCAGCAGCTTACCGGTGAAGAGAGGAGGATCTTTTCATTTTTGATGATTTTCACTTTTGCCGTTCCAGAGTTATTGGACTTGATATGACGGAAAATAGGATTTTTACCCTACGTCGTATGATAACTTGAGTAGTGTTTCTCAGAATGTTTTGAAATTGTATCAGCAGCTTACCGGTGAAGAGAGGAGGGTTCCTTTCATTTTTGGTCGAAACAATCAGTAATGTTTTGGTTATGGAAATAGGTTGGACAGATGTGGGGAGTGGGGGTATATCTTAGTGATCTGTGCTCACAGTATTACTAGTTGCCTTTGGTTTTGTTTTTTGCTTGCTTTTCGATTGTTTTACTTGAATCGATTTTTTTCTTCTCAATCTTCTGCATTCCTAATTAAAATGATTAAGCATAATCCTATTAGTCATAACCGTTTGTGTATCAAAAGGAAGAAGTGTACTTTTTTATATCCCATTTACATAAGATCATCAGAAGAAGGAATTCAAATATACTTACGTTTTCTTTTTGTTTTGTACCATAGACTGTTTTGTTATATTATCATTAGACACAAACCCGATCATGGATACTACAACCGACCTTGTTAATCTTAACTGAGACGAACTTCTAATCAAAGAAGATAACGTTGTCAGATGAAGCGCCAAAGGTTATTTTTTATTTCTTTCTAGTGCTGATCTTTGCGTAGTACTATTGCAATTAGTGGTCGTTACCTCACAAAACGGATTTTTGATAAAAGCGAGAGAGAAAATCCATCTTGTAACCTCTGACAAATGTAATCATTGCATTCAATTGGTGGAGATTTGAAGTACTATGTTAAAGCTCAAGACAATCGCGTTACAAAGCATCATAAATCACGAAGCTTTAAACAAATTACAAATAAGTTATCTACAGTTTTGGCATCAGAGACCGCCATATCTGAAATTAGTCCCGATATATCCCTACGCGGTTGTCAAGATAACGGGAATGAAATGGTACATTGGCAGTAAATATAATCGGAGCTGAAAGTCAGCCAGTATTGAAATGAAAAGAATGGCTTTTATTGCTGTTGTAACTGCCATATTGGTGTGTATTGCTACCATTTATCAAATATTCATTAGTTTTTGTATCAGGATTACAACTTTCCTGACATGTTAATAGATACAAGCGAAGACAGAAGGCAATCTACTTAAAATGATTCGGAACATATTGTTGATTTACTATCTTCCAATTAATTACATTCAGAGATCAGAGAGTTAGTCTGAAACAACAAGTTACAAAAATATTAATTGTGACAGAGAAAGAGTATATAAAATCAATGCAAATTTTATAATTACTTCTATTTAGGCTATGTGTAATATGAACTATGTTTACTTATACAGTAAAACCTGTCTAAGCCGAATCCCTTTGGGGCTGAAGAAATTGCTCAGCTTAGACAGGTGTTTCCTTTACACAGGTTCAAATTACATAGACATTTAGTAGATGGGACGGGTTTTCGGTTTACTCAGCGTTCGGTTTAGACAGGTTTCGCTGTATAAAATATAGTAAGTCACATGATAAACGTGATTTATCAATGGGTGTGCATCATGAGATAAACGATTCTCTCGATAATACTTATTCCGAAATGTTGGAGCAGAAAACAGGTACAAGATTCTGAATATCATAAAACCAAGCGCCATCAATACATATTTAAACCAAATTAGAGGAAAACTAGACGAGGACTTAATGTAAAATACATTCCATAGCACTGGCTTATAGGCCTATAATTCCATCGTGAACTAACAATCCATTATGACAGGGTTTCGACTTAGTGGCCGTGAGATAAGCATAATGTTCCAATGAATTTACAGGCACTAGATGTACAACTTATATCTGGTCAATTGTATTAGAATAATTGGTTGGTTGCTGGGCTTATGCTATGAACATCACATGATGTTAGCCAAGTTTGCTTATTGATATAAAAAAAAGTACATAAGATATTGACATTTACTATAAAATGGAAAACAAAAAGGGGATTAGACAAATTGTAGAAAACGGAACTCTGGAAGATAGATAACTGTCACAACGATACGACAATAAGGAAGCATTATGCATCGCTTCAAAATTATCAGATTGATATGTATCTTTCATATCAAATAATAGTTCCCTTCAGATATCAAACATAAAAATATTCAAATAAATAAAGCAAATTAGTTACAATGAAGAACCAGTTAAATCTTAATGTTTCACTGGCTTAAAAAGAAGAGTTTGAAGATACCAAAGGGGTAATCAGAATTCGTAAATCGACGAAGGACGACAGACAACACAATGGTCAAAAGAAAAAGTATAAAAGGACAAACAACGATCTACAAAACATTGCACATAAAACTAAAGATCGAGTAACACGATATGCTATTACATTTTACTTGGTACATGTAATGGTACAATATTTATGTAATGAACCGTGCAAATAAAAAAAAAACAAATGTATAAAGGTTGTTGACGGAAGTGTTATTCAACGTTTACAATTGACTGGTCACAAATCCCCATAATAAAAATGTAATTATAGTGACAATACACGGTTGGTATCATTCTTTGACGTACGTAGTTAAATCTCTTTTCTAGTGGTTATTGTAGGACCATTGCCATCACGTATGACCTTTCGCTTGTACTTTATGTCACATAGATACACCCACTCTGTAAAAATTAACTGAAATATTTTTGTCTAAACCCAATGCCTACAAATCTTATTCAATTTTGGTAGTATTGAACTTTGTTCTTGACTAGATTCCATTGCGTGTATTAGTTTGCTGTCGGATAGTGGGCGTATGCAATGTACATGTAGTAGTGTACATGCGCGCTGTAACGCTCAATTGAGATGTTTTGCATCGCTGTTTTTCACCATTTATTTAAAGTTAATTAACCTTTTTCTATATATATAATTACGAAAGAAATTGTGACTGTCTTGGTCTGATTGACGTTGTACACTATTCATAGTTAAACTTTGAAGATATGCTGAATTGAAGCTAATTACCTGGACGACCCACGTCGAAAGTCAGTTTGATTTGTTATTCAACTGAATATATGCGTATATTTCTAAAACATTTTCTTCTAATTTGTCGATATGCTAACGTTAATTGCTTCCGTGCAACATCCTGGAGCGCATAGGTACATCAGAAAATATCCAAAGTTAATTAAAAAATGTATTGTATAATAAAAGGTTATATGAAAAGATATATAATTTAATGTGCTCCACGAGTTTCTGGAATAACATTCAACATGTACGCTCAGAGTCAAAAGATTGGAAAAACAATGAATAACAAAGTATTTCCGACCAGAAAACCAATATGGCCACAACAGGATAAAGACAACCGTCTGGGGTTACCGATATGTGATGGAGAAGAACCTTAGTTTTATAAATGATTGCAATATTTAGGAACTGTAAATCTTAATAATAAAGATATCAAATATAACATGGCAGTCCTATATCACTGACTACTGGGCGAATGATGCAAAGATAATCAGCAGAACATGCTGGTGTGGTTTTGATAAGCAGTACAATGGTAGTATACTCGATGAAATAAATTACCATCTGGATAGCCAAGATAACGCTAGCTAAACGTCTAATCAATAAGGGGGAACATGTCGATAGTACCACAGATACTTACCGGAATCGAATTCAACATTATGGAAGAGAAGGGAAATTCAGTGTAGCATATTTGTCAATCATTAAAAAACACGTTCCCATTTCTAAATAAATGAATCATATGTGCATATATCAACATCATAAAAAAGGCTTGTATATGTATACATATAAGCAATCATTGATAAGTACATGGGAATTGTTAAAATGGTTTAATATAAGGTAGCACCAGCAAATATAATATCGTCGTATCTTTTCCTGCAGTTGTTTGCAGGAGGGCTCTTGTCTTATTTACGTTATTTGTGTTTGTTCGGTTCACCTTTACCTCCAGTTGTTTGCAGGAGGGCTCTTGTCTTATTTACGTTATTTGTGTTTGTTTGCGCATAGTGGTATCCAACAGACATTGCTGGGTTTGTTTGTTTTTTTCGTCTTGTGTCTTGTGTACCCTATGTTGCCAGTTTCTCTAGATTGTCTATTCTTGATTGCTCCTTCAGTTTTCTGCAACGTTTATATTTAACATTTCCAAGGGACATAACTCTAGAACGGGTGTATATATGCTGCTATGCTGCTATAGTAAATAATTATATCATTATTAAAATCATGTATGCCATAACTTACAAAATGCATACCTCAGTAGTTGCATACATACATTTATTGTTTTTTGAACGATCTTTGCGGTGAGGAAATTAATTTATAGAATTTCTCCACAACCACCACATAGATGAATAACTCATTAAATTGGTGTTAATCACCAATCAATCAATCGATCAATCAATCAATTAAATAATGTAATGTTTTTAGCACTCGTATGTCTTAATTTGAAGAGGTGAGAATATACATTAATATAATTTGCTTTCGCCACCATATAGCTGAAATACAAATGTTGGCATTAAGCACTAATAATCAATCAATTAAGCAATGTATTATTTGCTCTGTAGGGCATGGAGATGCTGGACTATTCCTGAACAAAACAGACTATCCTACTTTGACTAGACTAGCTTATTGTCAGTGTCGCATACGGAAGGTGTTGTATAGCGTCTTTGCACATTTTGGATGGAAAGACATTGCCATAATATACGATCTTAATAATTATCATACGGATGTTTTAGCAACAACATTAAGGAACGGACTGCAGACCCATAATATTTTTCCATATACACGTAGTTATTATGGGAACCAAAATACTAGTTTTGAGCACATTTTATGGGAAGTTCGAAAAGTGAGCAGAAGTAAGTTTAAAACGTTAATCATATTATATTAAAGGTGAGTTTATATTTTATGGCATAAACATTCTGACATTTTAACACTTCAATACACTTTTCGAACTTCCCATAAA
>JYMV01018236.1_pt1 | contig 10445 bp, 8 predicted proteins | sample 338911 | NCBI WGS metagenome assembly JYMV01 (sample SAMN03354496, study PRJNA234377) | hydrothermal vent metagenome | biome: Deep sea; feature: Hydrothermal plumes at the Eastern Lau Spreading Center, Western Pacific Ocean; material: Seawater | place: Tonga | collected 2009 | depth 2000 m m
CATAAGGGCAATGCATTTTATTATGATCAGTGGAATTATCGACTGGACATTAACTGCTATTTCTATCGCATTTTGCATTTTTTGGTCAATAGCGAATGGAATATATTTAAAGGAAAAACTTTGTCAATGATCGCTTATTTGTCCGGTGGAATGGAATATGCAAACGATGAAGGTGCTAATTGGCGAACAGAAATAACGGGTTGGTTGAAAGAAACCCTCGAACATGATGTGATCGATCCAGTGATCGAATCAGGTAATTTGGTGAAAGAACATTATGCTGAAGACTACCATGAGTGGAAACAATCAAATCCGGACCGCTATAAAACCTTTTTACGTTTGGTAATAGATCAAGACTTGCGAGCAGTGATAGGTAAGGCTGATTATTTGATTTGTCTTTGGGATTCAAGTGTTCTAAGAGGAGGCGGCACTCACGGAGAGATTACCATGGCCTACTTTGTAGGGAAGCCTGTTTATTTGGTAAATAACCTTCCCCTTAAAGATCTTAGTGGTTGGATCATGGCGTGTGCGACAGAATCCGTATCAGATTTTGGTGATCTGAAAGATGTCTTGAAACAAAATTATGGTCATGGAGACCATCGGCCCTAAAGCATTTATTCATCTCGACCGTTTACGGTCTAATTTATGGAACATTCGTCGTCACATAGGAGAGCGTCCACTTCTGTGCGTAGTCAAAGCTAATGGTTATGGACATGGAGCAGTTCCAATAGCGAAAACCATCTGTCATGAGCCAGGTGTACATCTCGCTGTTTTTTCATTAGATGAAGCGATGGAGCTGAGGAGGAACTCCATTGAGAACAACATATTAATTTTTTGCAGGATGCAACCGGAATTTGTTGAGTTAGCCTTTAAACATGATCTTACGCTGAATTTGAGTTCCTTGGATGATATAACATATTTGAAAGAATTCATTTCAAGAACAGGTCAAAGTCCCCGTTTTCATATCAAGTTTGATACTGGCATGACCCGGCTTGGGGTGGACGTTTCTGACGCTGAAACCGTCTTTGATGATGTTGCTTCAATTGAAGGAATAAATCCGGAAGGAGTTTATTCCCATTTCGCGACTGCGGATGAAGGAGACATTTCTTATGCTGAATATCAGTTATCCCAGTTCAAAACTGCAGTGAAGATGGCTAAATCCTATAATATTAACTTTAAATATATACACTGTTCCAATAGCGGTTCAGTTTTGAACCTACCCCAATCTTATTTTAATATGGTAAGAGTTGGAATGCTACTGTACGGTGTTGCACCGTCCAGCGAAGTAACCATGGATATTCCTGTTGAGCCAGTTATGAGTTTTTGTGGTTCTATTGTACAGTTGCGCCGTGTTCCCAAAGGGACACAGGTTAGTTATGGCGGAGTTTATTCAACGGATAAAGAAACAAACATCGGTGTAGTGCAAACGGGATTTGCTGACGGATTTCCCCGGTCATGGTATGAAGATGGTGTTGTGAGTTACAAAGGTCAGCAATTTAAGATTGCTGGCCGAGTGTGCATGGATCAACTTATGGTAGACTTTGGAGATGAAACACCGCGTATTGGGGATGACGTATTATTTTTTGGAAAAAAAGATCTGGACCATTTGCCTGTAGAAAGGATAGCTGAATCAATCGGATCTACAACCTATGTGCTGCTAACTGCTATTAAGGGCCGAACAAAATATATTTATTTAAAATAATTGAATTAGTTGTTTTGGATGGGATCTATTTAATAAAACAAATAAAATATATTTAACTTTAAATAGAAAGGCCTGATTATTGGTAAACTAATCAGGCTTCAGGTTCGTCGGGGTTGCGCACCCATGATCTTCGGTTCTGAAATGTCTGAATTTTCATATCTGCCCAGTCATTTATAATTGATGTGATCTGTTTTAGCTGATCCGGCTGTTCTGCTAAGGCATTTTCTATAGTATTGATTAATGTTTCACGTTCTTCATTAACTTGAGCAGTTGTCCTATTGTCATGTTTTGACAAAAATTCACGCTGCTTATCAGTTGTATCACGCTGAGATTCAACATGTTTTACCTGTCCTTGATTACTCCAGGTAATAGCAAATCCAATGATGATTAAAACGACAATTAAAATTATTCCACTACCCATAATATTTTACCCGCCAATCATAATGGGTTGTATTCCAAGACCTACCCAATAGAATATGATCATTACAATCATTATTACGAGTGCTGCCGGCCATGCAAACGTTGCCATGCGGATAAAGTCCTTTGCATCCAATAGGCCTGCCGCATATACCACTGAGCTGGCCGGAGTACCTATCACAAGCCAAAATGCCATAGATGTTGCTATAGCCAGTGCTACTCCGATAATGATGGGATTTGTTCCTGAACTAACTGCCATTTCTAAGACAACTGGGCCGATTACAGCAACGGTTGCACCAGCACTCATCAAATTGGTCATTAATGCTCCAATTATTGCAACTAATATCGCCAACGGTAAACCCGATTCAATATTAAATGTGGTTAAAATACTAATCAAACTGTCCGCAAGCCATTTAGCTGCCCCACTGGATTTAAAGACCGCACCCAGGCTTATGGCACCGGCATAGAGTACGATGACACCCCAGCTGACATTCTTTTCATAATCGGCCCAAGATGTTAAACCAAGCAGCATAAATAATACTGTACCAGTCATCGCTATACCACCCAGGCCGAGTGGAAATCCCAAAATAGGAGCTATCAGGTCTTTATCAGTTATCCAGGCTATAATCATGAGCATTGCAATTCCTGCAACCAACCACTGTTTTTGTGTCATTTTTCCATGTTTTTTTAAGTCTTCACGGAGGATTGCTATCGCATCAGAAAGATCATCAACTTCTGGTTTATATAGCATAGGAAGCAGGAACGCAAAAAATAATCCCAGGAAGACGGTGTAAAAACAGCCCATTACCATCCATTGAATAAAACTAATCTCATATTCCGGTCCAAGGTTAGAGAGGAAACCGATCATTATTGCATTTCTGGCACCCCCAGTAGGACTCATCGGTGCACCTACCATACACCCAATGGCAATGGACATCATTAGCAGCTTACCCAGTTGAGGTGCAGCGCCTATCTTTTTATTAGTTAGGGTATAAAGCGCCATTGCGATAGGAACAAACATAGGAGCAATCGAAGCTTCACTGATAAATGCGGATGGAATTGCGGTGCCAACAAGAATGCCTAAAACCACATTGCGAACTTTAGTCCCGGATAATTGCATAACCACCATTCCGATCCGCTTATCCAGACCATATTTTACCATGGTTGCGCCCATGGCTAATGAACCTGCAATGAACCAGACAGCATCGTGTGCATAGGTAGCAACAATCTTTGACGGGTGCGTGATTCCGAAGAAAAGTTGGACTAATCCAATGAATAGAGCAACTGCGGGCATAGGAAGGGCTTCAGTAGCAAAAAAGACCGTACAGCAGCCAAGAAGAGCAATTATAATTTTCATATTGAATGCCTTGCCGGCAATCTCTTCCTGGCTCAAATCACCGAATATTTCCTGTGCTTTTACCAGCATAGATTCGGGGGTGGGCATGATTGCTACTAAAATGAAAACTAAAAGGCCGATTCCAAACCACTTATAATCCGTGGTTTTTTCAAATCCACCTCCGCCGGAATTTTCTTTTTCTGCCATAACAGCTAATAAAATGTCGGATATTTTTCCACACTATGCAAGAGGAAAGTAAATCATAAACTTGTTCAAACAAGTTAATTTTTATACCTATGTCTTCCATCGATTTAACGATCATTGTCCTGTTCCTCATTTTCTCTGCGGGTCTGGGTCTCTGGTTGGGGAGGACTAATAAAACCACATCCGATTATTTTCTTGGAGGACGAGATTTATCCTGGCCTATGGTTATGCTATCAATAGTGGCAACAGAAACATCAGTTCTCACTTTTGTCAGCATACCTGGGCTGGCTTACCGGGAAGATTGGCGTTTTTTAAGCCTCGCCTTTGGATTTATCTTGGGCCGTGTTTTAGTCAGTATTTTTTTGTTGGGTGACTACATGCAGATTGGTGTTACTTCGATTTATGAAATTTTAGGGAAAAGGTTTGGATCCGTTGTACAACGAACAGCGTCTGGCATTTTTTTAATTACAAGAGTGTTGGCAGATAGCGTCCGGTTTTTGGCAACTGCGGTCATAATTCAAGTTGTGACGGGCTGGTCATTGCCGGTGTCCCTACTGATTATTGGTATTCCTACAACCATTTACACCTTATTCGGCGGTTTGCGTTCCGTAGTCTGGGTAGATAGTTTTCAATTTGGATTGTATCTATTTGGTGGTCTAATAGTGGTCGGAACGTGTTTATCGCATATAGATGGTCAATATTTTGCGATCTTCAGCTCATTGATTAAAGAAGGGAAAACACAAATTTTCCATTTAACTGGAATCACAGATTCCTGGATGATAGGCAATGCTGTAATCGGCGGTATGTTTTTATCTGCAGCTTCACATGGAACGGACCATATGATGGTTCAGAGAGTCTTAGGTACAGGCAATCTAAAAACAGCTCGAAAAGCATTAATTGGCAGCGGATTCCTAGTTTTTTTCCAATTTCTTCTTTTTCTGCTTGCCGGGTCACTCATGTACTTATATATGGATGGGGCCAGCATTGAAAAAGATCGTGAATTTGCTTTTTTCATTACCCATCATCTGCCTGTCGGTATACGAGGTATTATTATTGCGGGTGTCCTGGCTGCGGCCATGTCTACGCTGAGCTCATCCATTAATGCATTGTCGTCATCTACTGTTATGGACTGGATGCAACAAAAAGGCAGCTTATTGTTGGCCCGGTGGATCAGTGGATTTTGGGCTGTTGTCCTGATCACAGTTGCCATGGTAATTGATGAAAGTGACGAAGCAGTGGTTATGGTTGGTTTGCAGATCGCGTCAGTGACATATGGCGGTTTATTAGGGCTGTTTATACTGGCTAAATTTGACAGGCAGTTTCACCAAATTAGTGTTATCATCGGTTTAATTGCAGGTGTAGCAACAGCCCTGGCGATAAAGGTTCACGGTCTTCCCTGGGTATGGATGATCCCTCTTGCATCGGCTGTGATGGTTGGTGTTACCTTTATTACTAATTTATTCATCGATTTTGAAAAAAATTAAAATCCTGGTGTTATTTTTTCTTTTATGGGCATGTATTTCTGCCCAGGATTTACAAGAACATAAATTTGATTATTCACAGATTTTTAGTATTCCAGATTTGTCCTTTATTAACCAGGTATTTACTGGATTAGATATTATTGAACAGATGGATTTTCGTCCGCTGGAAAGTAAAACTATTGGAATATTTTGTAACCACACAGCGGTGAACCGAAATGGTAAACATTTACTGGATCTCTTAAAAACACATAAAAATATCCAAGTAGCAGCTATTTTTGAACCTGAGTACGGTTTATGGGGGATTGATGATAAACGTGCGAAATTGATTGGGAGCGATCGCATTGACCCAGTTAGTGGTGCAAAAATTTATAATTTGCTTGGAAGATCCGTTTATCCTCCAGATTGGGTAATGCGTGATCTCGATCTTATTCTCATTGATATCCAGGACACGGGAGTACGTTACTCCACTTTTATTCCATCCATAACTAAACTTCTTGAATCTGCCAGTGACCATGAAGTACCAGTGATGCTATTAGATCGGCCTAATCCTCTTGGTGGAGTTAAGATAGAGGGCCCGATTCCCAGAACTGAATATCAATCATATGAGGCCTATCATCTATTACCCATTCGCCACGGTATGACCATTGGCGAGACATTATTAATAGTCAATGAAATGGGTTGGATCAAAGATCTGAAACGGGCGAACATAACAATTGTACCGATGGCTAACTGGAGACGTGATCAATACTTTGATGATACCAAATTGCCCTGGAAAAATCCAGCTCCTTACTTAAAAGATCTGCAAACGCTTATTATGTTTGTCGGTCTAGATCTTTTTAGGGGGACTAACCTTAATGTTGGTTTTGGGACAGAACACCCTTATCTATGGTTTGGTTCACCCTGGTTGGCTACTAGTTATTTTTTAGAAAAACTCAATCGGTTAAATCTGCCCGGTGTTGAATTCAAAGAGGTAAGATACAGACCGATGGGATCTCCCTATTATAATCGCGTACCGCAATATGATGGATTATCCTGCAGTGGTCTGGAGATCATTATTACTGATAAAAACTTGGTTAAGCCGGTCGAAACAGCAACAACCATAATAACTTTAACTGACCAACTTCATCCCCGGGAGTTCCAATGGATAGGCCGAGGTTACATTGACAAATTATTTGGATCTGATATGTTGCGGGTTTTTGTTGCCCAGAAAAAACCTCCTGCTTATTTACCACCACGGTGGATGCATGATGAATTGAAATTCAGTGAATTTCGACAGCGTTTTTTATTGTACCGGTGATAATAAACATTATTTTATTTCTTATATTTCTCTCCCCGTCTATCGGACAAATTCTACCAACTGTACCCCGGAATGTCTTCAGGTTTACTATAGAAGATTATTCAGCTGATTCTGATTGGAATCTTGATGACCAGGATTTCAATCTACGTGATATCGGCCTGGCCTATTTTGACCATATGACCAAAAATGATTCAGGATATTTTTCAGCTTCCCATGACCTCTATCATATGGGTGATCAGTTCATTGATAGTGTCCATACTGTTCAATCTTACTTAAGTTCGTTTAATGGGCTGTATGGGACAAATCTGCCCGTGTTTGGAGGAACTGGATACGGTGATTTTGATACCACAAAACAAATCTTGGTATCTGGAAAATTTTCAGAATCCAGAGAACGGAAGGAATCAGGTCGGCGTTATAGAATAGATTACGGAATGTCCGACAAGATTACATTGACCGTGATGGTACCCATAGTTAATTCTTTAAAAGAAATCTTTGTTATTGATCCCAGCTATGGGCCCATAGCTGGGATCAATGACCTAATCACTTACCATGAAACGTCCAAGGCATACATAGACTCATTTTTTCAAACAAGTACTTATGCTAATCTACCAATTGGTCAAAGGGATACACTTGAATTAATATACGATGATTTTTATACTGCCAATGGAGATCATTCTGTTCTATGGGCCCTCTATTCCCAGGATGATCCATTGAAAAATGGATTTATTGATCCGCGATTTTTCCCAGAAGAGATTGGTAAAGATACCGTGAGCTTATCAGATCTTAAGGATTATTATTATCCAGTTGAGAAAAAAGGAACAGGGGTTAACGATATTACACTTGGCATTAACATGCTTCTTAAAGGTTCACCAGCTTGGTCACAGACGAGTAAAGGAGCACTTTACGGAAAGCTGGTTGTATCGATTCCCTTTGGCTATACGATTCAGTCTTTTTCTGATATAGGTTCAAAGCAATTCAAGCAACTGAACGTCGGTGCTGGCGTGACCCGCTTGACCATGGGATTGTTTGGGGGATATAGCCAGAATAAAAAAATGCGATTACGATTATACGGAGCACTGGATCTTAGTATCAGTACTTCGGAATTATTAAATACACCGGTTAGTATTTTTTCTGGTATACATACGAATCCCGACTCAATAGTTAATGCGGTAGGTAATACTTATAAATTCAAGGAAGGAAAATGGATAAAAAGTTTAGCTGGATTTGAAATTCAACCAATTTCAGGCAGGATACTTCTTAGAGTAGAATCTCACAATATATCTAAAGACCAGGATTCATACGATTCTAACGATGATGAGTGGGATTCGTGGATGAATAGTCACAAAGGATATGATTCAGCGTGGAGCAGGTGGGATATTCGAACTGAAATTTGGCTATTAAATTCAAATTCTATACGACGTGTTGGACCTTTTTCATTTGATGTAGTTTTAGGGGCTCAATTCACTATTAACGCAAAATATACCTACGATGGCTATCAAGTTTTTGCGGGATTGACAACATATTTGCAAGGGTGGTAACTAAATGGATAGGAAAAAAGTAGTCAGCTGGGCGCTATACGATTGGGCCAATTCAGCCTTTGCTACCACTGTTATGGCTGGGTTTTTTCCTATATTCTTTGAAAAATACTGGTCTAACCCAGAAAATATAAATGATAGCACATTTTACCTCGGGTTGAGTAATTCTGTTGGATCTTTGATAGTAGCTGCGTTGGCTCCATTCTTAGGTGCGATTGCGGACCGGGGATCAGCAAAGAAAAAATTTCTTTTTACATTTGCATTTCTGGGTATCCTAATGACCGGTGGCTTATGGATGGTTGGACAGGGCCAATGGCAGTTGGCAGCTGTGTTATATATGGTTGGATCCATTGGGTTTTCAGGGGGCAACGTATTTTACGATTCACTATTGCCATCTGTTGCTGAGAAAAAGAAAATAGATTTTATTTCATCTCTGGGCTTTTCCTTAGGCTATATCGGTGGAGGAATTTTGTTTCTGGTAAATGTTTTGATGTATCAATACCCGCAATGGTTTGGTATTCCAGATGGTACCATAGCTGTCAAATTATCCTTTTTATCTGTTGCAGTCTGGTGGGCAGTATTTTCAATTCCTATTTTTCTATTCGTTCCGGAACCGGGCCGGGAAACATCCTTAAAACTTGGAGAAGCCATTAGCCAAGGATGGTTTCAGTTAAAAGGAACTTTCAAAGAAATCAGACAGATGAAGGTCATTGGACTTTTTCTTTTTTCATACTGGCTGTATATGGATGGTGTTGATACAATTATTCGTATGGCTGTAAAAGTGGGTTCTTCCATGGGCTTTGAAGCTGGTGATATGATTTCAGCACTCCTAATGGTTCAATTCATTGGCTTTCCTGCTGCCTTAGTTTTTAACTGGTTTGCTTCCAAGATTGGTCCGAAGAATGCTGTATTGGTTGCAATTGTATTCTATACGATTGGAACAAGTTTCGCGTATTTTATGACAACGCGACTGCATTTTTTCTTATTGGCAGGAATGATTGGCCTATTTCAGGGTGGAATCCAGGCTATAAGCCGCAGCCTATTTTCTCGATTAGTCCCTGCAGGAAAAGAAGGAGAATTTTTCGGATTCTATAATATGTTGGGAAAATTTTCTGCAGTCATTGGTCCCATTTTGCTGGGCACAGTATCCCTTGTTACGGGTGATGTTCGCATAGGTCTATTATCGATTGTAATATTATTTATCGCAGGAGGATTACTATTGGTTCAGGTTGATTTTGATGAGGGTGAAAGGTTCGCAAACAAATATGGGAGAAAAGGCATTTGAGTATGTTTAATATTAACCCCGAAATATATTGCGTAAAAATTTGTTTGGTCTTTAAGTTCAGATATCATTTTGCCCCGTCGGAGTGGCGTGCTCTTCAGGGAAAACCGTTTTTCTCGAGGGTTAACTGGCGGGGCTTCCTTTCTTTATTTTGAATTAGAAAACTGATGAGCGATAGGATTTTAACTGTAGGTTACTCCCAACTAGTCATGCCCCAGGATGCCAATGTGATTGGAACATTATTTGGTGGGCAAATGATCTCCTGGATGGATATTGCTGCTTCTAAAGCTGCTCATCGACTTCTAAAGGGAACAGAGGCTGATGCGGCTGTAACCAGGGCTATTGATGCCACTGAATTCAGGAACCCTGTTCATGTGGGAGAGTGGGTTAATTTTGAAGCAAATATTGTTTCATTGGGCACGTCTTCAATGACTATCTCGGTGAAGGCCTATGCTGAAGGCAGGCACGATGAACGGCGATTGGCCTGCATTGCGGAGTTTACTATGGTAGCTGTTTGCAAGAAAAAAGATGGGAACTATGAAAAAATATCCCATGGTAAACAGATCGGGTAACTTATAATAATAATTCCATCATTAATTTATATAACCGGTTTTGAATATAGACTGGCGGCCGACTTTCCATTAAATTATATAACCACATATCGTTCTCTTAACTGAAAAACCTTCATTTCACGCGAGTGGGAAATGGTTTGAAGCCGGTACGGTGTTGCTGGAAACGGCGGCATCAGCTCCCGATTCCCGGTTGTAGCCGGGATGAATTGGAATGAGAATGAAGTCATATAAAAACAAATATCAAAATAATTCGGACACCCAGCCTGCTGGCGGGCCGCCCCTTCTGAAAGACCAATTCGGTCGAACATTCAACTATTTGCGTATCGCTGTTAATGAGGTGTGCAACCTGCGATGCATCTATTGTATGCCTGAAGAAGGCGTACCATTTAAACCTTCCAAAGAACTTTTAACGCATTAGAGATCAACCGAATCAAATCTTTTCGCAGTAAAGGTTCTCCCCCTGTAAACCGAATTTTATTTATACCTAGTCCAGCAACTATTTTTATAAGTCGGTCAATCTCATCATGTGTTAAAAGTTCTTTGGAAGGTTTAAATGGTACGCCTTCTTCAGGCATACAATAGATGCATCGCAGGTTACACACCTCATTAACAGCGATACGCA
>JYMV01033612.1_pt1 | contig 10445 bp, 3 predicted proteins | sample 338911 | NCBI WGS metagenome assembly JYMV01 (sample SAMN03354496, study PRJNA234377) | hydrothermal vent metagenome | biome: Deep sea; feature: Hydrothermal plumes at the Eastern Lau Spreading Center, Western Pacific Ocean; material: Seawater | place: Tonga | collected 2009 | depth 2000 m m
GGCATCAATTCTTCTACACCAACATAACGATCGTACCACTCATTTCCTTTTTCTTCCCATGAACCAAGGTAGAAGTTGCCAAAATCAGGCAGTGTGCCGCAGCGAGGGTGATTCACCATATCCATAACACCGGAAAGCCATTTTCCATTGCTGGATAGACCACCGTGGTTTTCTACAATTACATTAATGTTATGTTTTGCACCATATTCTGTTAACCTGCTCAAACCATCAGCAGCTAGTTTCATCTGCTCATCATATTCACCTTCACTCTGGGCATTCACACGGATGGAATGGCAGCCTAGGTACTTGGCAGCATCTACCCATTTATAGTGATTTTCTACCGCAGTCGTCCGCGCTGCATCATTTGTATCACCTAAAGCGCCTTCTCGATCACACATGATCAAAAGACTTTTAACACCCTCACCATCGGCAATAGTCTTCATTTCTTTTAAATAAGCACTGCCACCGGTTTTATCAGCAAATAGCTGATTAACGTATTCAATTGCATCAATGTCGAAGTTTCTTCTTGCTATCTTAGCGAAATCCAAATGATCAACCTCACCATTGCGCATAGATTTATTTAATGACCATTCAGCAAGCGATATCTTGAAAAGAAGATCTTTACTACTGTTGCAGCTAGACATGGCCGTACCACCAAGTCCCATTATACTGACCCCGCCAGCGATTGCCGCTGATTTCTTGAGAAAATTCCGCCGTGTTTCCATAATGCCTCCTCTTTTTTTATTAGACTCCAGTCAATAATTCTCATTCGGTTACATTCAATAATATACCAATCTAAAATGAAATTTAAGACCCCTCAATAGTTTATTTTTTGACAATATGAAATTCCAATTTCCGAATCCAACTAAAACAAGAATCCAGTTTAGACTAACAAATTATCTACATGTTATTTATATTAATGCAGATTAATTGATATGTTTTTTCAACTAATGATTATTTAATTATGGAGGTAGCCAAAAGTGAAAAATAGCAGTCTATTTTTTAGTTTATTAATTTTCGTACTATGTTGTGGACAAGTAATTGCTCAGACTAGTGTTGTGTCTGGAACTGTCAGTTCAGCTGATGATGGCAGTATGTTGGTCGGTGTAAATATTGTTGTAAAAAATACTGACACAGGTACAACAACGAATGAAAATGGCGCATTTGTTCTGGAGGGTGTTTCTGCTAATGACGTGCTGGTGTTATCATACATTGGTTATGAAACTGCGGAAGTTGCCGTTAGCGGCCGCGCTATAATTGAGGTAACCTTGGTATCCACGGTTATCGCTGGTGAAGACGTTGTTGTCATTGGGTATGGAACACAATCCCGGAGGGATGTAACTGGGGCTATTTCCTCATTAAAAGAGGGTAGTTTCACAAAAGGCACCAACACTGATTTGCAGTCTTTGCTTCAGGCCCGAGCTCCAGGCGTAGTTATCACAGCCAACAATGGTGATATTGGCAGCGAGCCACGTATTCGTATTCGCGGGGGAACCTCGATCAATGCCAGCAATAATCCTATCATTGTTGTTGATGGTGTGCCGGTAAACAACTCTTCAGCCCTCCCCGGTGGTTTTACCACCGGCGCTGGAGCTGGAGCTGATGGAACCATGGATAATCCACTGGGTATGCTGAACCCTGACGATATTGCCTCCATTGATATTTTAAAGGATGCTGCTTCTTCTGCTATTTATGGTGCACGTGGCGGAAACGGCGTTATTTTGATTACTACTTCTTTAACTTACAGTGCCTCTACCAGTTCTTCCAGCATTACCAAAAAACTGGATCTGATGGACGCCGCTGGATTTAAGAGTTATGCAAGCAGCATTGGCGTAGATATCGAAGATGGTGGCGCCAATACTGACTGGCAGGATGAGATTTTAAGATCGGCTGTTTCCACAAATCATAATATTTCATTCAGCGCCGGAACTCAGCAAACGCAGTACCGAGCCTCCATAAGCTACCTGGACCAGCAGGGTATTCTTTTAAATTCTGAACGGCAGCGTATATCTACCCGTTTAAATGTGCGGCATACGATGCTGGATAATAAACTTAAACTGGGTCTCAAAGTCAGCCCCAGCTTTAGTAATCGTAACAATACTCCTTACAATCAGCGGGCTGGGTATTTTGGCGGTGTATTTACCAATGTTTTAAAGTTCAACCCCACATATCCTGTGAAAAATGCAGATGGATCGTATTATGAATATGCAACCACGACAATTCGTAATCCTGTGGCCCTGCTCAATGAAATCAGTGATGTTGGCGAAAATTTGCGTGTTTTAACCAGTGCAACTGCAGAATACGAGCTGATATCGGGTTTAAACGCTAAGGTGACTCTGGGTCTGGATCGTGAATCATACAATCGTAATATTTATGAACCCAATTCGCTGCCCTATGCCGCTTCAATTGGCGGCCAGGCTTCTGTCCAAAATACTCAAAGAAAGAATGATCACTTTAACACAACGTTAAATTACAGTAATTCGAGCCTGAATGTCCTTGCAGGGTATGAATTCCAGGAATTCACGAACAGCGGGTTTGGAGCAACTACCAAAGGCTTTGTTACCGATGCCTGGCTCTACAATAATATGGGCGGTGCAACTGATTTTACAACTGCGCCTTACTCCTTTAAAAACCAGAATCGTTTGGTTTCTTTCTTCGGCCGTGTTGCATACAGTATGGGTGGTAAGCTTAATGTGATGGCTACTCTCCGCCGGGAAGGATCATCCCGATTTGGTGATGATAATAAATGGGGTGTTTTCCCATCTGCTTCTGTAGGATTTCGTGTGACGGATGATATCAAATTAAGGGCAAGCTATGGCGTTGCTGGTAATCAGGAAATTGGGAATTACCGCTCGTTGGTTACCCTTGGATCCGGAGCCAATGCCGTTATTGGAGGCCAATTGCTTTCTGGTGTTGCCGCGAACCAGTTGGCCAATCCTGATCTGAAGTGGGAAACAACCAGTGACATAAATTTTGGCGTAGATTTCGCTTTGATGGATAATAAGATTACCGGCAGTGTTGATATGTATTCCAAGACTACTGAAGATATGCTGGTTGAGGTAAATGTCCCCCAGCCGGCGGTGGTGACTACCAAGCTGGACAATGTAGGCAGTGTAGAGAACTCGGGACTCGAATTTTTTATCAATTCGGTTAATATGTCTACAAAAGACATGAGCTGGAATACCAGTTTCAATTTTTCCACCAATAAAAACAATGTGGTCAGTCTGGGCAAAGATGTAGAGTATATTGTTACGGGCCAGGTTGGCGGTGCTGGACTATCTGGTGTACAGGCAGCGATTATCAAGCCTGGTGAACCGTTTGGAACATTCTTTGGTTATGAATTAAGTGGCTATGACGCGGATGGGCAGGAAATATTATCAACGGATGGTGGCCCTCTGGGTGATGGCAGGAGAATCCTGGGATCACCTCACCCGGATTATACATTCGGTATGACGAATCAGATAAATTTCGGAAATATTGACTTTAGTTTCTATATCTGGTCTGTACAGGGGAATGAGATCCTGAATAATACCCGCCTGGAATATCAGCGGCCTTCTAATCCCTTTAATAATATTAATCTGTTCTCTGAGACAGCGGATGATGTAAATAATGGACTTGGTTCGGAAGCGGCAGTGGCCCTGACAGATAAATTCATTGAAGATGGGTCTTTTATCCGCCTGCAGAATGTAACAATCGGGTATACGTTGAAAACTGGCCAGTTTAAGAACTTACGCTTTTACTTGAGCGCTGATAACCTGATTACTCTGACAGATTACTCGGGGTTTGATCCAGAAGTAAGCACCATTTCTGGTTTAGCTGAGGGGATTGATTACACTAATTATCCTAAAGCCAAGACCATTTCTTTTGGTATTAACGTTGGACTTTGAAAGGAGTCATCATATGTTGAAAAATAAAAAAATAATTCGATTCTCAATTCCATTGATTTTCATCTTACTGTACTCATGGAGTTGCACCGATCTGGTGGAATCGCCCTATGATCTGGTAACACCGGATAACTTCTATAATACAGAAGGTGAATTAACCGCTGCAGTGGTTCCTGTATATAATGGTCTCAATCAAGCACAGTGGGGTGACTATATGTTTCTACAGGAAGTTTCCTCTGACGCCATTGTGGTCCCCACCCGTGGTGGAGACTGGGATGATGGAGGTGCATGGCGGGCGCTTCAGCTGCACAGCTGGGATGCCACCCTTGGTTCAGTTGGCGGCGGCTGGTCAGGTGCATTTGGTGCTATAGCGAAGGCCAATTCCACTCTGGATGCTCTCGCTATGGCGGAACAGACAGATCTGGTGAAGACCTATACTGCAGAAACAAAAATACTCAGAGGTCTATATTACTGGTGGCTTATCGATTTGTACGGTGCTGTACCTTTGGTCACTGTATCAGAAACGGATCCGGACAATCCACCATCAGGAACTCCTCGGGCAGAAGTGTTTGACTGGATTGTGACTGAAATTAATACCGCTCTGCCTGATCTTGAGGCAAGCCATGGCTCGGGAGGCCATGGTCGGATAACCAAAGGCGCTGCCAACACACTGCTGGCCACGCTATATCTCAATGCAGAGGTTTATACAGGAACTGCAGAGTGGGCTAATTGTAAGAGTGCCTGTGACGCTGTCATCAATTCAGGTGTTTATGACCTGATGCCAACTGTTATGGACGTCTTTGCCTTTGAAAATGAGGGCCCTGCAAATACAGAATACATTCTTACTCTTGCCCATCTACCTTTAGACGGGGTTACTTCTTTTCGACACATGGCAACCCTGCATTATAATAATATACCTGCCAGTCCGTGGAATGGATTCTCCGTTTTAACCGACTTCTATAACAGTCACGAATCAACTGATGCCCGACTGGAACAGATACTGGTAGGGCAAGCGTATGTGCTGTTCGGGTCAGCTGCAGGAGATTCGGCGTTTGATCGTCAAGGTAATCCGTTAAGTTTTACGGTGGATTTTCCTCTTGTTGATGCCAACGAATCTGCTGGACCTCGTATGCTCAAATGGCCGATTGATCCCAATATGACTGGCTGGTTTTCAGGTGCAGATTACGCCATTTTCCGTTACTCTCATGTGCTGCTTATGAAAGCGGAAGCAGAGTTCAATTCGGGCGGAAGCGGCCTTGCGGAGTTGAACCAAGTACGTACTCGTGCTGGTCTTGATGCTCTTGCAAGTATTGATTCAGAAGCAATCTTAGCAGAACGCGGTCATGAACTGCTCTGGGAGGGGTTCCGTCGCCAGGACTTGATCCGGCACGGTAAGTTTCTTGAATCCTGGACGCATAAAGATGCCAGTGATGGTGACCATAGAGTGCTCTATCCCATTCCGCAAAGCCAGCTAGATGCGAACCCAAATCTGGTGCAGAATTCAGGTTATTAATATTTGATTAGTATAATTTAGTATATACCGTTGTTTTTGTTTGGCTACCGCTAATCACTGTACGGTATATGTTGTAAGAAGCAGCACGATCTAAAAGTGCTGCTTTTTTATTATTATCGATTAAGATAGTAACTTATTTTTCCAGCCATGGGTGCTGATAATATTATCCCCAGTTGCCGTTGGATAATAATTTTTCTTTTGTTATCCTGTACGGAGAAATATCCATCCACTGAGGTGAACAGTATGTTCACATTATTGCCTAGTGTATATACTGGAATTGACTTTGAAAATACGCTTATGGATGAAGTAGGCTTCAATGTTTTCAAGTACCGAAACTATTATAATGGAGGTGGTGTAGCTATAGGTGATATTAATAGTGATTATTTACCAGATGTATATCTGGTTGCAAATAATAAGAGTAATAGACTGTATATAAATAAAGGGAATATGCAGTTCAAGGATGTTACAAAGGATGCCGGAGTAGCTGGTTCGCATAAATGGTCTACCGGCGTTTGCATGGTTGATATTAATGGTGATGGACTACTGGATATATATGTTTGTAACTCAGGCAATATTAAAGGGGATTCCCGCGCAAATGAATTGTTTATTAATCAGGGATCGGAAAGTGGGGAAATCCCCACTTTTATAGAAGCCGCAACCGATTATGGCATTGACGATAATAGTTTTTCTACTCACGCTGCTTTTTTTGATTATGACAATGATGGCGATCTGGATCTTTATGTGCTCAATAATGCTTTCAGGGCTATCAGCACATTTGATTTATCAAAAAATCTGCGCCATAAAAGAGATTTATATGGCGGGGATAAATTATACCGTAACGATGGAGGAGTATTTAAGGATGTTAGTGAAATTACGGGCATATATGGGAGCGTTATTGGTTTTGGATTGGGCCTCATGGTAGCCGATGTAAATAACGATAACTGGATGGATATTTATGTAGCTAATGATTTCTTTGAGCGGGACTATCTTTATATCAATAACCAGGATGGTACATATAAGGAGCAACTGGAAGAAATGATAAGTCATGTTAGTTTATCATCAATGGGCGGCGATATTGCTGATATCAATAATGATGGGTTTGTGGATATTTTTACAACGGATATGCTACCGGAAGATGATTATCGATTAAAAACTACATTTACCTATGAACCATTTGAATATAAACAAAAGGAGGTGAAGTGGGGCTACTACCACCAATTATCACAAAATTCTTTGCAGTTAAATAATGGTTTTGGCTTAAGTAACAATATAACCTTTAGTGATGTTGGTTTCTTTGCCGGGCTTGCGCAGACTGATTGGAGTTGGTGTACAATGATTGTGGATTTAAATAATGATGGCTTGAAAGATATCTTTATTACCAATGGGATGTATCGTGATGTTACCGATCAGGATTATCTAGATTTTTTAAGACAGGATGAAAATATCCAGAAAGTTCTAAAAGGTGATTTTATAGATATTCCTGAACTTATCAGAAAAATTCCATCTACAAAACTATCAAATTATGCATTCCAGAATAATGGAGATTTGACATTTAATAATCAAGCGAAGATGTGGGGCTTGGATAATCCAAGCTTTTCGAACGGTGCCGCTTATGGAGACCTAGATGGTGATGGTGATAATGATTTAATCATTAATAATGTTAATCAAGCAGCTTTTGTATATCGCAATGAAACTGATAACTTTACGGATAACTACTATTTAAAAGTAAAGTTAGTTGGCGAAGGCATGAATACTTATGCCATCGGGGCGAAGGTTTCCGTCCAATGTAACAACCAGCAAATATTTGTCCATGAACTTATGCCAATGAAAGTATTCCAGTCATCTGTTGATTATGTTCTTACTATTGGTTTAGGGGAGAATAATCTTGTAGACACGTTGGTTGTCGATTGGCCGGACGGTACTCAGATAAAATTAGATAATATTCAGGCAAATCAATCAGTTACTCTGTACCAGAAAGATGCACAGCCCTATTATAGGAAATTACCTAAGCAGGCGAAACCGTTACTAAAGGAAATTACCGCTACCTTTCCCGTACAATACCAGCATGTAGAGAACCACTTCATTGATTTTCACAGAGAACCGCTCATTCCACATATATTATCTAATGAGGGACCCAAGATGACTACTGGAGATATTAATGGTGATGGATTAGAGGATTTATTTATTGGCGGGGCTAAAGGTTCTCCAGGCCAATTACTGATCCAAACAGACTCTGGATCATTCATCAGCACTAATGAACAATTGTTGATAGAAGGAGGAATTTCAGAAGATATTGGCTCAGCTTTTTTTGACGCTGATGGCGATGGTGATTTAGATCTATATGTTGTCAGTGGCGGCAATGAATACTCAACGCGAGCACCAGCACTACTTGATAGACTTTATTTGAATAATGGTATGGGATCTTTTAATCAGTCCACTGCCACATTACCGCATATATATGCCAGTGGTTCTTGTGTTGCGCCCGCTGATTTTGATAACGATGGTGATATAGATTTATTTTTGGGTAGTCGTAGTGTGCCGTGGAAATATGGATTGACACCCACCAGTTATTTACTTGAAAATGATGGTGTTGGAAATTTTCATATTGTTACTGACGATTATAATCCACAATTAGCTTCAGTAGGTATGGTGACCGATGCTGATTGGATCGATTATGACAATGATGAGGACTTGGATTTGATTATTGTTGGGGAATGGATGCCGGTGACTGTTTTTCAGAATAATGGAACCTATCTACTCGATGTAACTGCAAAGGTAGGGCTTGGAGGAACCAACGGTTGGTGGAATTGTATTTTAACAGATGATATCAATGGTGATGGGTATCTGGATTTGGTCGTTGGTAATTTGGGAAAAAACTCTAAGATTTGGGCGTCTGAATCGGAACCCGCCACCATTTATATTGGGGACTTTGATCATAATGGCCTGACAGAGCAAATAATTTGTTATTACAAAAACGGCAAAAGCTACCCGATGGTATTAAGGCCTGAACTCATAAAACAAATTCCTATGTTGAAAGATCAATTTCCCACACATGCTGATTATGCCGGAAAACAGATAACAGATATTTTCACCGTGGATCAGTTGAAAAATGCAATAACGAAAAATGCCTATATATTTGCTAATTCAATTTTTTATGGTAACGAAACCGGAACCTTTAGATACCAACCACTCCCTGCCGAAGCACAATTTTCGCCAGTGTATGCTATTGTGTCCGGGGATTTTAATTCTGATGGCTGGAAAGATTTATTATTGGGCGGAAATTTTTATGGGGTAAACCCTCAACGTGGTCGTTACGATGCCAGTCACGGCATTATACTAATTGGAGATGGATCAAACGGGTTTATTCCTATGTCTATTCAGGAAAGTGGCTTGAATGTTACGGGTCAGGTAAGGGATATAATTTCAATTACATATCAACAGGGTCGTGAGGCTATTTTGTTTGCAAAGAATAATGACAAGATCCAGGTATATACAGTTGCTAATAATTGAATTACTCGTATTAAATAAGTGGATACGTTAATGAGAAAATTTCTTCTGGTATTATTTTTATTCTTATTGTTCTTCATTGGCTGTGAGCGCCAGATAGCGGTCGATCAGAAAACATTCGAACAAATGGTATCTCACCGCAGCCTTGGCTTGGCGTACTTGGAAGAAGAAAGATACTCTGCCGCTGTTGAAGAATTTCGAAATCTAATAACAATTGCGCCCAAGGAACCCTTAGGATATGCGAATATTGGTTTGACATATTTGCGCATGTCCGAGGAATTTGAAAACGCTGAAAAATGGTTGCAAAAGGCAATAGTTATAGAGCCCGACCACCCGGAGATACGTTTCCTGCTTGCGAAAGTCTATGAGCTCACAGATCGCGAACCGCTGGCCATCAACATATTAGAGGAAACATTATCCAAGCACCCCAATCATATACTGACATTGTACCAGCTAGTACAATTCTATACCCATAAACAAACCCCTATTCTCGTTGCTAAGGCAGAGAAGTATTTAATAAAAATTGTTGATTCACTGCCGGCAAATTTAGTTGCCCAGCTTAAGCTGATAGAATTATTGATTAAAAACAGTAAACCCGGTAACGCCATATATTATATGGAAACCATTCGCCAAGTGCTACCGCAATTACCAAAAGAATCACTGGATATATTTCAAAACAGTTTGGAACTGCTGTATAATGGAAATGCAGAACAATCCTATGTTCCAGTCCTCATGTTTCATAATCTGATGAAACCAACTTCCTACTACAAAGCGGGAATTACAGAGTTGCGTGGTACAGACAGTCCTATTGCTAGTGCACCTATTTACCGCTTTATTCGTACTGTATTGCCAGCCAGTGATGAACCATCTCAAATACCCAATATACTAACTTTCACTACAGTTACTGAGGCCAGTGGCTTAAGTATTATTCCACCGGGTGATTCTTCAGATCATAATGATAACAACGTTTCAATAATTTTCACTTTAGGCGATTATGATGCTGATGGTGATCAGGATTTATTCGTATCTACATGGTCCGCCAATACGAATACCAGCTGTCAATATTTGTTCACCAATGATCACGGAGTATTTTCTGATATTGCAACTGCATCAGGTATTACCCATTCGGCAAGAGATCTTTTTGCTTTATTTGCTGATTATGATAATGATGGATATCTTGATTTATTTTTAACTAATACTAATGTAAACAAGCTTTATAAGAATTCAGGAGCGGGTTCGTTTCATCTTGTCAGTACGGCCATGGACTCGCATATAGATTTTAATAGCGCGGCAGCAGTATTTGCTGATTTGGATTTAGAGGGTGATCTGGATTTGTTCATTGCTACTGATTCTGAAAATCAATTATACCGTAATAATTCAGATGGTACATTTACTGAGATTGGGCAAGAAGCAGGTGTTAGCGGAACAAGTGTTCCCAGTCGGGATATTGTGTTTGGAGATTTTGATGATGACGGAGATATTGATCTTTTTGTATTAAATCAAGATGGGAGTAATCGGTACTATGATAATTTGCGCCAGGG
>JYMV01026788.1_pt1 | contig 10444 bp, 8 predicted proteins | sample 338911 | NCBI WGS metagenome assembly JYMV01 (sample SAMN03354496, study PRJNA234377) | hydrothermal vent metagenome | biome: Deep sea; feature: Hydrothermal plumes at the Eastern Lau Spreading Center, Western Pacific Ocean; material: Seawater | place: Tonga | collected 2009 | depth 2000 m m
CTTTACTGTTTTGGTATTTTGGGAGTGTGTTTCCAGTTTGGGCAGAACCCGAGGAAATAGATACGAACGGGTGTAGAGAATGTCACCGATTGTCGTCGAAAGAAAAAAAATCTAATAAGGGACCGGACCTTTTTTATGCCGGCGATAAATTTTCTAAAAATTGGCTCAATAAATTTTTGCAATCACCCACGGTGATTCGTGAAGTGAATGTTTTCTCAGAATCAGATTTTCTGAGCAAAAAACATAAAGCAAGTAATACTCATGTTGCACTTGCAAAGGAGGGGGCAGAAAGAGTAGCAAATTTTCTTATGACACTTCGTCTGCCAAATTTGGAAGTAGGAAAGGTCAATAAGGAACCTTTATCAAAAGGCGAGCGCGCGCAAACAAAAATGTTGTTTGAGAGGCGTTTTGGGTGCATTTCTTGTCATAGGACCTTGAATCTGGTTGGTAAGGTTCGAGGAGGTATTTCAGGACCCTCTCTAATCAACTCTGGGTTACGCCTCAAACAAGATTGGATTTTCCATTGGTTGAAAACACCTCAAAAATTCATGTACGAAGGTCGTATGCCACTATTTAATTTGGATGAAGAGACAACGATTCGTCTTACAAAGTATATTTTTGGCATACGTACAAACCCATAAATAAGCGGATCTATGTTTTGAATAAAATAAGATTTTTTCAATCACTAGGAAAAACAATACAGTTTTCAATGTTGCTAATTTTTTTACTACTTTTAGGTTGTAACTCCGAACCCACTCCTCATCAAGATGAAGTCCTAAAAAAAAATGCTATTAATTCTAATGATTTACAGTTGATGAGCACTGTAAGCTCTGTCACAAAAGAAACTCGACAGCTATATCAACAATATTGTGCTCAGTGCCATGGGATAAAAGGACATGGCGATGGAGTTAATGCGCCATACTTAGTGGTTCCGCCTCGTGATCACACAAAGAGCGACTATTTAGAAACTCGTTCAGATGCACAGTTGTTTGATGCAATAAAATTGGGTGGGTTAGCCGTCGGTCGCGCACCTTGTATGCCTGCTTGGGGGCATACTTTTGAGGATGAAATAATTCGTTCTTTAGTAAACTATATTCGTGAGTTATGCGACTGCAAAGCTTTATGATCTGTTTAGTTCTATTGAGTTTAAAAAGTTTGATATAATTAATTCTGAGATTTTTACATAATAATATTTTTGTAGGTATTGTCTCTTTTAGAGGGTTTTAGTTAAACTCAAGGAAAGTAGATTAGGTCCACAAAAGACCCATTTCCTCTTATTGAAAAAATCTCTCCCAAACAATAGATGCATTTTACAAAAAAACTATATAACGTAGCTCGCTTGGTTCTGGAAAAACAATATCCAGAGGACTAAGAAAAAAATAATACATTACCTAGCTGTTAAAATTTTTTAAATGATTTTTTCTCCCGTTAAATATATTCATGAAGATAAACAATGAGTTCTCCAAACATCAAAAAAAAGAAAATATCAGTTGTTTGCCCCGTTTTTAACGAGGGGGATATAATATCTTTATATTACGAACGGTTTCAGAAAGCGATGTCTTGCTTACAAGACCGTTATCAGATAGAGCTGATCTTTGTAAATAATTGTTCGGAAGATAACACCCTATCTATCGCAATGAAGTTACATTCTCAAAATTCCTCCGTTCAAGTTATCTCACTAACTAGAAACTTTGGTTATCAGGCATCAGTATTGTGTGGTTTGAATTTTGCTACTGGAGATGCGATCGTAGTCAATGATGTAGATGGCGAAGACCCGCCCGAACTTATCCCAATGTTTGTGGAACAATGGGAAAAAGGATATGACATTATTTACGGGAAAAGGGGGAAAAGATCTGAGTTTTTAGGACTTACTTTATGTAGAAAATTGTTTTATCGCTTAACGCGAGCTATTGCTGACAATGACTTTATTTTGGATATGGCCGAGTTTTCTCTTTTTACCCGACGAGTTCGAGATGAAGTACTGAGGACCAAGACCTCCTTCCCCTTCATTCGAAATGAACTGGCTTATGTTGGTTTTCGACAAATCGGTATTTCGTACGACAGAGAGGAGCGAATTGGAGGAAAGGGAAACTATGTTGGAATTACGGGAATGTGTCGTATGATCAAATTTGCTGTTGCCGGAATTCTAACTGCCTCTACCTTCCCTCTGCGATTAACTTTCTACTTGGCCGTTCCTTTACTGCTAAGCAATTTTCTTGTGTTATTTGTATATTTTTTGACTCCAGAGAAAGCACCTCTTCCATTAATTTATATTTTAAACACAATGTTTTTGATCGCAGCGGTAACTTTTCTCTCCGCATATATGGCACGGGTCTATAAAGACGGAATTGCAAGACCCATCTTTGTTGTTGACTGGCTAAACACCATTCTTAATGATCATCCTACAAATCATAAAGTATAGAAACCGGCCATCCAAATAATGCTTCTTCCCTCACTCAAGTTGTTGGACTATCAACTATTAGAGATCTGAGTTTATTTATTTCTGTGGCATCACCCGAAAAATTCCAAAAAACTTTATATGTTTCAATTTTTTTAAGCTTGAATTGTATATTGCTATCTCTTAAAAAATTACTGTAAGATGCAGCAAAATCCCCGCTAGCTATGACTGCAAAGTTATTACTACCCATCGATTTTTCTTTTTGGGTCGTCGCCCATGGATTATTAGTATATTCACTTATATTTATTTTTCCTGCGCTTAAAAAAGTCCCTATCTGAGAGATTCCATAATCAGAGTATGCGACATTGATGGACTTCGATTCTAAAAATCTGATCAAGTCATAAATATAAAGTTTTTTAAGCTTGACAGGGGTTACTCCATCAATCAAACCTGAATGCTTTTGAGATTGATAATTTTCTGCGGAATAAAACACCACCCAAAGAATTACTATAAAAACGGAAAACCATTTAGTTTTTTCCTGAAGTTTTGACAATAGCCACCCTATCCAAAGAACACAAGTGCCAAAAAGGGGAAATAAATAGCGGGGTTGCGAACCATTTTCGACAATGATATTTGCCGCACAAACAAAAACAGGTAACAAGATAAATATGTGATGAACTTGAAAGCTTATAGCTTTTAAGCCCAATATTTTCTTAACTGAGATCCAGTTATTGAGGAAAAAAGAGAATCCTGACGAAAGAAATAATGTCACCATTAAAAAAAATAAAACCCAGAAAATAATTGTATAAGAAAATTCGGAATCTACTATTAAGTTTCGAGATACATCCAAGCCAAAAAGCTGTGGACCGGCACGCGAAATCAAATCCCAGAAATGCATGCCCAACTCCGTTGGCAAGATATCTGTGTCAAACCCCTGCCCTCCTCGGGAAGTTTCACCAATCAAAATACTTGCTATGCGGGGTGACAAACCCAAACAAAACCCAAACGTTCCTAAGCGTACTAAACGCCACATCCGGACAGAAATCTTCTCAAATATCAGAGAATTAATGTTCTTAAAAAAGAAAACTAAATCTTTTCTATAAATTGCAATTCGTAAAAAGAGGATTCCAGCTAATTGGAATACTGGTTTGTGAAAATTCTTAACCTGAAAAATTGAAGTACTCCCTATATCTATTGCGAACCCTCCAAAAATATATGAAAATACAATCACGAAAGAAAATATAAAAATCAGAATATCTAAAAAACGGCAGATCCTTTGTGCCCTACTTCCTTTTCTTTTGAAAAAACTAACAAACGTCGACAGTGAAATTTCTTCACGAAACTGGTTCCATTTAGGATGAGACAACAAATAAAGAAGGGCAACAACCGAAATATAAATTAATGAAAATGTATAGGTGTAAATCGCTAGCCCCATCGAAAGGAATAGAAAAAAAACAACCATCTCTTGATTATTTTTTGATATTTTTGCTTGAATAAACAAAAGAAATATCACATTACCAAAAAAAGCGGCAGGAATATGAGGCCAGTTATGCGTAGATATGTCAGTAATGACGGGTGGAGGAATTAACATTAACACCAATAACAACAGGGCCGTACGAGGCACTAAAAATTTAGCTAAAAGATAGTTAGTCCAAACATACAAAGAGTAAAATAAAGTTGCCGGCAACTGATATGCCACTGTCTTAATTCCTAAAACCCACATAAACGGAACAGAAGCTAATCCAAAAGTAAGCCCCATATATTTAACAGAATCATAATAAAAAACAATTGAATCACCGGCCAAAAGACGTAATATGGTATTCGCCATCATCGCATCATCCGATGTAAACGAATGATCGCTATTAATAAATAAAGGGTAGCGAATTAATATAGAAACTAAAAAAATGGCGGTAATTAAAGCTAGATGGCGAATAAAAAGAAGGGATATAGTCATTTCAAAACTTTCTACCAGCTAATATGTGCAAATAACAACTAAAAAAACTAAAAAAGAAAAATAAAGAACTTTATTTTTTTTTGAATAATTTTAGATAATATAGAGACAAAAATCACATTACAACATAATGCAGCTATAAGTGTTATGCTAGCCACTGTTTTTAAGAATTGAATAAAATTTAGATATAAGTTAGGTTTTAATTCCCTTGCTATATAGTTGAACACTTATCTCTAATTCAAACAATTGTGCTTATTGTCTGTAAATAAATAACTCCACTTGGATGGAACTAAAAATCGATAAAAAATGAAAATTAGCTTTGTATCTATCGAGGACGGAATAACAGCTTTGGGGTTTAGAAAGATGGCATCGTTTGCGAGATCTATTCACCCATCTACTGAAGTTTGCTATTTGCCACTTACGAATGCGTATAATCCATTAAGGTTTTTATTCAAACCTGGGGAGCATGATCGCGTTTACTCAGACGCCGACTTGGATAGCATAGCATCTCACTTTGCAAAATCAGATCTAGTTTGTTTTTCCTCAATGACGGCTTACTCAGACCTTACAAAAGAGATAATCCAGCTAACAAAAAAAATTAATCCAAAAACATATATAATTTGGGGTGGTATCCACCCGATTGTTCACCCTGAGGACGCCATTGAGTATCCTGATGCAATTTGTGTTGGAGAGGGAGAAACCGCCTTTAAATTATTTTTATCTTCTTTTAAAGAAAGAGGTGACTACACCTCAACAAAAAACTTTTGGTTTAATCATAATGGGACGGTCATAAGAAATGATTTTTTGCCTCTTCATACTTCGGAAGAGATGGATCAATTCCCTTTTTTATTATATGCCGACAATGAACTCATCTTCAAACATGGCAAAGGATTTATCCCTCAAAACACCAATGATTATTTATCCTCATATGGGTTGGGCAATACTTATATGACCATTTGGTCGATTGGGTGTCCATACAAATGTAGCTTTTGCGCAAACACAAAATTTATTGAGAATGACAAAAACTATCGCAAACTCAGACATCCCTCCGTTGATTATATAATTGCTGAAGTTAAAGATGTTTTAAAAAAACACCCTCACTTTTCTTCCGTTTCCTTCCAGGATGATAGTTTTATGGCAATTCCAAAGGTTACCTTGAAAGAGTTTGCAGAAAAATGGAAAGCAGAAATTAATATCCCTTTTTTCGTTGTAGGAGTCATCCCAAGCTTTGTTAAAAAAGAAAAAATCGAGATACTTGTATGGGGTGGGATGAAACGCGTACGAATGGGTATACAAAGTGGTAGTGATCAAGTCCTCGAATTTTATGATAGGCCAAACAAACCAGGACTCATCCCGCATGCCACATCTATTTTGGCAGAATATAAAGAATATATGATTCCCCCAGACTATGACTTAATTGTAGATAATCCAGTGGAAACCAGAGAAGATATCGCCGATACGCTGAATTTGCTATACAGTATGAAACGACCATTCAACCTAAATGTTTTTGCACTTAGAGCAATTCCAAATACAGAATTAGCAAATGATCTTATGCAACGAGGTGTTGACATTAAAGATATTAAAACAAGCTACCTTATTGCAGCGCCTACTCTCGCCAACTGCATGGTCTATCTACTAACCGTTTTTAGGCCTCCAAAGAGGCTTTTTAGATATCTGTTAAAATATGCAAAACCGTTTACCGAAGAGCAACCTCACTTCCCATTGGTTTTCTTTTTCTCGCGTGCTCTTTGGATGCTCAAAAGAGCCTATTATCATGTAAAGTTTCTAGACTTTTCTGTTTTCCCAGGCAGAGTTGGTTGGCTCTTTTACCATTCTGGAATTTCAAAATTGTTTAACAGGCAACCTCCACCCGCCGCCTGGAATCCTCAACAGTGAAAAGAGCTAAACTTTATTAGTTGGATTTGTTTGTTATTAAATATTTGCATATGACAACGATCCTGCGAGTGGCACAAAACATTTAATCAGTTCTTTTTTTTAGGTACCCATCAGGATTAAAACTTAAATAAAATTTTTCTCGATTTTTGTCAACCTCAAAAGAATTACTCTCTTCTAAAAATCTTTGAATAGCTTCGAAAGGTCCTGGACCCCAGTTAGGCATGATAGGGTGACCGTTGACATTTGAATCTTCCACAATCATATAGCTTCCCTTAGTTACAAACTTGCTATATATTTTCATCTCCTCTAGTACGTGTGGCATATTGTGATCTGAATCAAGAATAACTAACACAACATGATCCGATTCTATCATTTCCGAAACTTTCTTAACAATATCATTGCTGATAGATGAACCTTTAACATATGTAATCCTTTTATGATCTGCCCGATTATCCACTTCTTCAATATCCACTCCAATAACTCTTCCTTTTCCAATCACGTCCATTATTGAAGCTAAAAAATGAGCCCCCCCACCTTCATTCGTTCCTGTTTCTATGACAACATCTGGTTTTATTTCATATAGGATTTCTTGATATACCCAAAGATCTAATGGACATCGCATTGTCCGATATCCCATCCAACGAGTATTATTCCAAGTTCTTTCAGGAGAAGAGTAATAAAGCGAGTGAAATTGCGCCGCAATATCGTTGGAACCTAGGAAAGATTTGTTATATAACCTAACAAGAAGAAGTTCTAAACTATAATTAACGATTCGAAACAATTTTCGTAAAATATTATCCTGAGATAGCCCCATGGACCGGTTTATTTTTTTAGTTCTCTTCATGTTCGCTTTTTTACTCCAAAAAAACACAATCTATCCAAAGAGTTGATTTTACACCTATAAAATAGCTAAAATAAAGAACAATTATTTCAACTGAAGTAAAACCTTATAGTCTCTTTCACTACACCAAATAAATTAGAGTGGATTCACTATAAGCAATAAATTCTTGGTGTCATTCCCACCTAGAAATAATTGACTTAATGTCAAAAAATAACACTTCAAGTTTTACCCGAACTCAAACTTCAATATGTCAAAACACGGACCCGCCTTGAATTCCCCAACCTGTCGCTTCTGCAGTTCAATGCTGATATCCTTTTGCAATTTAGGGATGTCCCCTCTTGCAAATTCATTTTTGGATAAAAGCCAACTGCAAATCAAAGAACCATTCTACCCATTGCATGTTTATATTTGTGAAAAATGCCTCCTTGTTCAGCTTGAAGAACACGAAAGTCCAAAAAATATTTTTAACAACTATGCATATTTTTCGTCATATTCCAAAACATGGCTCAAGCATTGTAAAGAATACTCTAATCAAGTGGTTTCTCGGCTGAATCTCGATTGCAATAAGCAGATAATAGAAATTGCTAGCAATGATGGTTACCTTCTTAAAAATTTTAAGGAAAAAAACTTTCACGTTTTAGGAATTGAACCCGCAGATAATGTTGCAAGAGTTGCAGAGTCCCTCGGAATACCAACAGTAAAAAGTTTTTTTAATTCTAGCCTTGCCCTAGAACTAGCAAAAAGTAACAAACAAGCAGACCTCTTGATTTGCAATAATGTTCTGGCTCACGTCCCTAATCTAAATGATTTTGTTGCCGGCCTAAAAATCCTACTAAAACCTAACGGAGTAATCACCTTGGAATTTCCGTCGCTCTTTCAGTTAATTGAGCAAAACCAGTTTGATACGATTTACCATGAGCATTTTTCTTATTTTTCATGTTTAACAGTAGAAAAAATATTTGCTCATCATGGGCTGAAGTTGTTTGACATTGAAGAGCTGAAAACTCACGGCGGTTCCTTCCGAATATATATTCGACATCAGGAAAACTTAGATAATCACATTAGTGAAAATGTTTCACAAGTTAAGCTAAGGGAAAAAAAACATGCGTTAGACAAGCTGGATTCTTACCACAACTTCTTCAGGAAAGTGGAAGAAACAAAAGACCAACTTCGTCAATTTATTACTCAAACGAAACAAGCAGGTAAGTCTATAGTAGCCTATGGTGCTCCAGCAAAAGGGAATACACTTCTGAATTATTGTAAAATTGGAACTGAGTTTATTGATTATACCGTTGACATTAACCCACATAAACAGGGACGTTTTCTCCCTGGCACCCACATCCCTATTTTTCATCCAGAAAAAATTAAAAAGACAAAACCAGACTATCTTCTCATTTTACCTTGGAATATTAAAAATGAGATCATGGAACAAATGAAGCACATTGTTCAATGGGGAGGTAGATTTGTCACACCAATTCCAAAAATAAAAGTGGAACCATGATTTTTAAAGAAACCAAATTACAAGGCGCGTTTATTATAGAACCTGAAATGTTAATAGATGAAAGAGGAGCATTTGCGCGTACTTTTTGTTGTAGAGATTTTGAAAACCACGGACTCAATGGAAATGTCTCACAGTGCAGCATATCTCTAAATACAAAAAAAAATACTTTACGGGGAATGCACTATCAAAAAAAACCCTATGCTGAAGCAAAACTTGTCCGATGCTCCAGAGGCGCTATCTATGACGTAATTGTAGATTTACGTTATGATTCATCAACTTTCAAAGAATGGACTTCAATAGAAATATCAGCAGAAAATAGAAAAATGGTTTATGTGCCCGAAGGGTTTGCACACGGTTTTCAGACATTGACAGAGAATGTAGAAGTGATCTATCAAATGTCTCAGTTTTATTCACCAAGCCACGCAGATGGTTTTCGATGGGATGATCCATCTTTTAGAATTGACTGGCCATCTAAGGATCTGGTTATTTCCTTAAAGGATCAAAACTATCCTGACTTTAAATTATGATAAAGACGCTCGTAACAGGAGCTTCTGGATTCATTGGAAGACATTCACTGCCTTTGCTTTTGAAAGCGGGCCATGAAGTACATGCGGTTTCATTAAAAAAAAAGAATCCAATTATTAGTGGTGTTAATTGGCATCAAGCCGACCTTAAAAGCTACTCTCAAACTAAAAAACTTTTCGCTGATATTCGGCCAACCCATTTGTTACACTTTGCATGGACTACTGAACCAGGGAGCTTTTGGGACGATTTAGAAAATAAAAAATGGGTCCAAGCTAGTCTTGAATTACTAAAAACCTTTCAGATGCATGGTGGGAGGCGAATTGTTATTGCTGGAACATGTGCTGAATATGAATGGAACGAACAAATCTGTTCGGAAATAAAAACACGGATAAAACCAGCCACATTGTACGGGAATTGTAAAAATGAGCTTCAATTAAAAGCTAATACTTTCTGTAAAAAATACAAGTTGAGCCTCTGTTGGGGGCGAATTTTTTTCGTTTACGGGCCTTATGAACACCCAGTTCGTTTGATTCCCTCTGTGATTAATTCTTTATTAAGTAAAAAGGTCGCCGAGTGCACTCACGGTGAACAGTACCGGGATTTGCTCTATGTTGAGGATGTTGCATCTGGGTTTGTGGCTCTACTATGTACTGAGGTAACAGGTATTGTAAATATCGGATCAGGTGAAAGTAGCATGCTGAAAAATATTATAGAAACTATAGGAGAAAAAGTCGGCTATCCTGAACTGATAAGATTAGGTTCAATCCCATCACGCTTAGGTGATCCAATCAGGTTAGTTGCTGATATAAATAAATTAAGGAAAGAAGTAGGATGGAGTCCAAAGTTTAGTCTTGATGTGGGGCTCGATAAGACTATTCAGTGGTGGAAAGCCATTGACCTGAATGACGATAATATTTCGATCAACAGGTAAGCGATACCCTATATGAATAATAACACCGATCAAAAACTAAATTATATTATAAATCAGCCTAATCATCGATCCAGAAAAACTTTATATTTTTAAACTCCCTAATGAATTATTTTTTAAGAATAGGACCTTGCTGTGATAGCGTTTTTTTCCACTAATGATTTGAAAATATTTGGGATAGTGCATGCTCAATCTATTAAGTCAATCTAGGTTATAAAATAAAAAAATTGATATAATCTAGGGTAGAGCTTTTGATCGACAAGTCAGTTTGCATCTTTTAATCCTAACGTTTTTTTCATCTAATAATGCCATGGTAGATATTACTCCTTTTAGAGGTTTATTATTCAATCAGAAAAAGACTGGTCCTATAGATCAAGTAATCGCCCCTTCACACACATACTCCT
>JYMV01031440.1_pt1 | contig 10442 bp, 9 predicted proteins | sample 338911 | NCBI WGS metagenome assembly JYMV01 (sample SAMN03354496, study PRJNA234377) | hydrothermal vent metagenome | biome: Deep sea; feature: Hydrothermal plumes at the Eastern Lau Spreading Center, Western Pacific Ocean; material: Seawater | place: Tonga | collected 2009 | depth 2000 m m
GCCGAGAATGCCGCCTATAGCAAAGTAGACAAGTTTCCCAAACCAACCATCGCTGCGCTCAACGGCAGTGCACTCGGTGGCGGGCTGGAACTGGCTGTTTGCTGTGACCTGCTTGTTGTCGCCGAAGATACCCAATTGTCACTTCCTGAAGTCAACCTGGGGGTGTTCCCCGGGAGCGGCGGGACAGTTCGGGTCACACGCCGAGTCGGTGAAGGGCGGGCGAAGGAAATGATGCTGTTGGGTCAACCAATCGACGCGCACACAGCGCTTGGCTGGGGCCTGGTCAATCGCGTCGTCGCTAAAGGGCAGGCGCTTGAGGGTGCCCGTGAACTCGCGGAGCGGCTTGCAGGGTTGCCGAACAGGGCATTACAGCTGTGCAAACAGGCAATTGATCTCTCCTTCGATACGGATGAAACCGATGCCGTCAAGCAAACGCTGGCGCTGAGCGATGAGGTTTTTCAGACACAGGATGTCGCTGAAGGTATCCGCGCGTTCTTTGCCAAGGAAAAGCCAAAATTCCGGCATCAGTAACCGCCCGCACGCCCGAGGCCCATGCAGCGCTGGATTTTGTTCTCGCACCACAATTGCCGGTGACCATAATCACAGTGTCGAGCGTGGCCAGTTAACGCGGTTAGATTGATGCATTTGTCTGGCCAGGTCGGCCGCTGAGGTGGCCTGATCAAATCGCGCGCGCCTGATCGTTACGCTCGACAAAATGGATCAGTACGCCCCCGAGTTCGGAAGGATGAATAAAACCGATCAAGGCTCGCCGCGATCCGGGTCGCCCGACGCGATCGATCACTCGCCAGTCGCGTTGTTGTAATCGATCGAGTAGCGCATTGATGTCGTAGGTCTTCAGCGCAAGGTGATGCAGGCCTTCTCCGCGTCGTTCAACAAACCGTCCGATTGCGCTGCGGTCCTGACTAGTGTCGCCCGCTGCGTTGGGGTCTATTGAGCGAGGGGCCTCGGTTGGAAGTTCGGCCAGAATCTCGAGTTCGCAATCACCTAGGGTCAGAAACGCGACCCGCAGGCCACCGATCAACTGGGCCGGACGAGGGTGCTGGACAACGCCGTGGCGATCGGAGACGAAATTTTCTACGTTGAGCCTAGTTTCATAGTCGGTCTGTCGACTCTCGATGGGGCAGCCGAGTGTGTGTTGAAACACGTGTTCTTGTCGGTCACATGCTGAACTCGCGATACCGATATGATCGATTCGTTCTAGCCACGTTGTGGTGACATCCGCGACAGAGGAAATTCCGGAACACAATCGTAAGGTTACGCCGGCGGTTGCAGCACGTTTAAGTCTCACTTCCTGCCAGGTCGACATCACGGTTTGGGGCACAAGCGGGCTAGTGCTGAAGGAAAGCGGCAGTGTTGCAAGATCGGTTGCGCCGGCATCGATCGCAATATGGTCAAGGCCTGTCGTATTGGGCCGGTCAAGAAACGAGTGACCTCGTTCGACAACGCAGATTCGACTTTGGCCGAGGGAAAAAAATTCCAGATCACCATCCGCATGTGGCCGTGTTTCGCTGGGTAAGCCGAGGGCATCACCTAGAAATTCGGATAAACGCGCAGGGTTGGCAGTCGAAAGTGCGACGTAGACAAGTTTTGGATTCATTCGGTCTCTCGGTAATCGGCGACTACCTTTGCCGCGACAAGATTATTGATCATCAACTTATCAAGGCCCATCTGGGATAGGATCGACAGCGTATGTTCGCCGAGGCGCGGCGGTGGAGTGCGTACGGTAGCAGGCCCGATACTGTCGAGGCGAAGTGGATTGGACAGCTGCTTTATCTCGCCGAGCTGAGGGTGAGTGACCATTTCAACAAGCCCCGATGCCGCGAGGTTCGGGTCTTCAAATAATTGTTGCAAGTCGTAGATCGGGCCTGCCGGAATTCCGGCTTCCATTAATAACGTGGTCCATTCCAGCACTGTGCGGGAAGTCAATTTAGCATTCATTAATGCCTTGAGAGCAAGACGATTCTCCGAACGAGTTTCGTTGCTTATATAGTCGGGCGATTCGATCAGATGATTCAGATCAAGCAAGTGACAGAGTATTTGCCACTGTGCCTGCGTTGACGCTGCAATATTAATCGTGCCGTTTGACGCCTCGAAAGTGCCATACGGATAGATCACCGGATGTTCGTTACCGATTCGTCCGGGCACCTCACCAAGGCTTAGAAAGCGTTGTCCCTGCACGCAGAGCATGCCCACGACGCCGGCGAGAAGGGAGGTTTCGACCTTCTGGCCACGACCTGTTTCGTTGCGTTGATAGAGCGCCGTTATCGTGCCGAGAGCACTCCACATGCCCGCGACGAGGTCTGCTAGCGGCACCCCTAGGCGGGTTGGCAGGCCATCCGCTGCACCGGTGATACTCATCATGCCGGACATCCCCTGGGCAATCTGATCATAGCCTGGCCACTGGCCATAAGGCCCCTTGGTGCCGAACCCAGTAATACTGGTGTAGACAAGGCGAGGGGCGTCATTGACCAGTGAGGGATAGTCCAGACCAATTGATTTGGTTGTCCCAGGCTTGAAGTTTTCCACAACCACGTCGACGTCACGGGCCAGTTCCTGTAATAGCGCCAGTCCCTGGGGATCGCGGAAATTCACTGCCAGGCTCTGTTTGTTGCGGTTGATGCTCAGGTAGAACACACCGATGCCACCGTGGTAGGGCCCCCATTGGCGGGTCATATCGCCGCCCTGAATGGGTTCGGCTTTGATTACCTCGGCACCAAGGTCTGCGAGAATCATCGTACAGTATGGACCGGCCAGGGCGCGGGTCAGATCGAGCACACGAAGGCCGGCAAGCGGTAAAGACATGAATATCCCTCAATTGGACTGGCAACCAAGCATATCGCTTGTATTGGTCGGAAGCTAATCAGGGATTAGATTAATGCAGGTTGGTCTTGGATAGCGAGTCGTGGTGCCCGTTTTGGGATCACCGCAGCGCGTTTGAGAGGGTGATCCCACTTAAGAAATCAGTCAACGTTTGTATCCAAAAAAGTCAAAAAAATTGCGTTCTATGTATCAACTCCGGATTTGTGGTAGAGAATAGGAGTCGACCAAAACCTGCAATGGAGTCGACATTTGATTATTCTCATCAACGAGCAGTACCGGTCGCTGGCGGGCAGGACGGAACAGGAGAGGCAATGATGAGTGGCAGCAGTCAGGAGTTATATTTTGGGTTATGTACTGATCAGAACCTGAGTTTTGATACGCTGGTGGAACGCTGGCAGTATTTTGAGAAACTTGGGTTTAACAGTGTCTGGGATTGCGATCATTTCAATCAGACGAGCAATCCAAGCGGGCCATATTTTGAGGGTTGGACGCTACTGGCAGCACTCGCGGCCCGAACTGAGCGGATACGGATTGGTGTGTTGGTCAGTTGCAATACGTTCAGGCACCCCGGGATACTTGCACACCAGGCGTTGACCGTTGATCACATTTCCAATGGCCGGTTGGAACTCGGCATAGGGGCGGGTTATCAGGAGGAAGAGCACGCACGTTTTGGTATAACGTTACCGCCACCAGGTGATCGGCGACGAGCCTTTCGTGAGGCAATTCAGATTGTTGACAGTCTGCTGCGCAATGAAACCACAACCTTTGAAGGGCGCTATTACCGACTTGATGGTGCGTACGTGCGTCCCGGCCCAGTGCAAAAACCACGTCCACGGCTAACCCTCGCAGCGCACAAAAGACTGATGCTTCGCGTTTGCGCCGAGTTTGCTGATACCTGGAACTCATTAGGCTCGATCGAAGAGATGCGCGAGCGTAACGCAATTCTTGATGAGCATTGTGCAGCGCTAGGGCGTGATCCGCTTGAGATCCGGCGCTCATGGTATGGCTGGACAGCGAAGATGATTGAACAAGGTCTACCAGACCCGTGGCAGAGCGTAGATGCGTTTGAGGAGGTTGTCGGGCGTTACCGTGAAGCGGGGGTTAACGAGTTCATCATCGATGCACCGCAACCGCAGCAGTTTTCGGTGCTTGAGACAGTGGCTACAGATCTGATTCCCCGCTTGCGCACAGCCAACAGCAGCTAACACTCTTTCGGCAAAGCCAAGAAGTTCACGGTGTTGGTGGAGTGTTTGCGGTAAGCCCTACACACACAACCTAAACACCGCTGGTATGACTCACTCCTGTACGCTTGGCTACTTGTCCCGCTAAAGTCATTCTGGTGCATGAACAAGGGCAAACCCCTGATTCACTAAAAAGATCGTACGAGAATGCTCCATTAGGTCAGAAATGGCTTAAATACGCCGTTTTTACGAATTGTGCTGTTTGGAGACTTTAGAAAGTTAGTTTCTTCCCTGCGTATTTCTAGAGGAATATAGTGGGGCTATGAAACCTCTTCTTCCGATTCTGTTGTTAGTGTTTTCTGTTGGGGTTGGGGCGGCTGAGAAGTATTGCTATGACGCTGAGCGAAGCAATGCATTGATGACGTTTGGTAGTTGCCGTGGCGCTGAATAAGCAATCAGTAAGGAAGAATTTCAAAAGTTAATGACGTGTAAGCTTGAGGTACGTTGCCTTAGATTGCACCAAATACGGAGGGTGCGCATGAAAGTGATGAGTTTGGTAATCTTACTATTGTTTTCTGGTTCTACTTTAGCGGCTGAGAATGAGACGCTCGATCATGCAAAGGTCGTGGATTTAACCGTTGCGGATTTAAGATCGTTGATTCGCGAAATTATTCGTGAAACATTGGAAGAGTGTGTTGTCAAAGGGACAATGGAAGGCAGGACAACGATCACGTTGAAGGTATTTGGTGACGTTACAGCCAAGATACTATGCCGGACTACCGAAAAGTAGATAAGTCCCGCCCTCGTTCTTTGTAGATGCAACCGTGGATATGTTGGAAGCAAAAGACATTGACTATGAAACAGCATCATCCAAGAAGAACATAGAAACAGTAGACATCTTTGACAAAGTAAAGAAGTTCACTGTGTTGGTGGAGTGTTTGCGGTAAGCCCTACACACACAACCTAAGCACGCTGGTATCACTCACTCCTGTGCGCTTGGCTACTTGTCTTGCACCTCCCTAGCTCATAATCGCGTGTACCTTTCCATGCGATATGCCAACCCTCTTGGCGACTAACCCAACTTCCTCACTAAATCCTCTGCTCTAAAGGCGCTGTAACTACGCTCTTCCCTGCGCATTTCTAAGGGAATATGATGGTGGTATGAAGTGGCTTCCTATTTTCTTCTTGTTTCTGTTCTCTGCGCAGACGGGTGCGTTTGATGAAGGAGATTTGAAGAAACTGAAGGCAACTAACGCATGTGTGAAATGCGACTTGAGTGGGACAAATCTATCTGGGGCAAATCTGAAAGGGGCAAATCTGGATGGGGCAAATCTGCAAGAGGCAAATCTGGAAGGGGCAAACCTGGAATGGGCATATCTGCACGGGGCAAACCTGAAAGGGGCAAATCTTGAACGGGCGAATCTGGGATGGGCAGTGCTGTTCGATGCAAATCTGACTGGGGCAATTCTGAGAGAGGCAGATCTGTGGGAGGCATATCTGAAAGTGGCAAATCTGAGTAGAGCAAATCTGACTAGGGCAAAACTGACCGATGCGGATTTAACAAATGCAATTATGATGAAGGCAATCGTTCAGGGAGCAATCTTCTGCAGAACGATAATGCCCGACGAAACACTGAACAATTCAGGTTGTTAGTAAAAGGACGAACGAGAACGGTAAGTTGTTTGAGATACCCACAAACTGAACTTTGTGCCGTAGATGACCTCTCATGAAAACCCTTAAAGGATTTAGAGTGCCGTTCATCTTCAGGACAACTTTCATCTTCCACGAAAAGTATAAGAATGTTTGGTATCTTCTTGGAATCATCATCATTGTTTGTTGTTTGATTTCGACCATTCTTCTTGGGTTGAAATAGTGTGGGTACACTAAACCAGACAACGAACTTACCTATGAAGAGGAGCGGCAGATTTCCCAACAGAACAATACTTATCTGCCTAAGCGAAAACTCAACCGATGGATGATAATGGGTGTGCTTCTGATGGAGATCAGTTCTGTGGCAGGTCTGTTATATGTGGTTTATCGAATCGTCTACACCTGAATATCGCAACATCAGAAAGGCCGGTCATGATGGTGGAGACTTCCTGTTTGTAAGGCAGTAAGCCATTCTGGTGCATGAAGAAGGGCAAACCCCTGATTCATTAAAAAGATCGTACGAGAATGCTGGTTGCAATGGTTGTTGTCGTTAGAGTTCTTGTTCCCGCTCTATTTCTGCTGCTTGTTCCCCTGACTACTACTTGGGCTGCTGGCGGATTATCGGTCACCACACCCAATGGTGGACAGAAGTGGACGATAGGTAAGAAGTACGCGATCAAGTGGCGTAAGGGAACGGGGGGGACATCAGTACGGATTTCTCTGACTAAATCTGGCCGGCATTACAAGTGGATATCGAAGAGGACCCGCAACGATGGTCGTTACACATGGAAGATTCCGACTTCGGTAGCTGCAGGCAGTGCCTACAAAATCAAGATCAAGTCGGTAAAGAAGAAAAAGGTATTGGATTCCAGCAACCGTTACTTCACTATCAAAAAGAAGAAGACCGGTGGCGGCAGTGGAGGGTTGACCGGCAGCCGCTACGCCGGTCAATACGATGGAACTTTAAACATTACTGGACGAATACTCGGGCAGACAGTTTCCGATTCGATATCCTTTCGACTCATAGTTGGCGTGGACGGGTTGGTGACGGGAAATTCACCGGGTTTCGTCGCCGATGGGTGGTGCGAGGAAGGGAAACCAATATATGTCCGGGGTAGGAGTTTTAAATCGTCTAGCCGCATTAAATGTTATTTCCCTGCAACGGGGAATTGCGTTGTTGTGGGCAAAGAAAAGGGTGTTTTTAGCAGTTCTGGCATGTCCTACTCCGGGTCCGCTAATTATTACTGCGACAAATTTAATTTTAAGGCCTGGGTTTCCGCTTACCTGAACAGAACCACACGATTTTCATCATCCCCCCGAACTGGAACATCGTTTAGAGCAAGTAGTAAAAGAGGGCAAGGGTTGTTGTTTTCGCCGGGGCTGGTTACAAAGTTAATGCTGAAATAGATAACCGACACACGGCGATATTTATATGGCATTTGAGCGATCCATGAAACAGCATCATCCAAGAAAGAGTTAAAGACAGTCGACATCTTTGACAAAACCAAGAAGTTCACTGTGTTGGTGGAGTGTTTGCAATGAAACTGATCGATCTACACAAGCGGTACATCGAGTGGTGGCAGAGCAAACTTGGCATCTCAGACTACGTATTGCTTTGGTTGGTATTTTTCAAAGGAGTTTTGCTTACCTTGCTTGTGGTTTGGCTTATTAAATAGCCTCCGATAGATGTACACGCTATATCAACATCTACCCCAACTTCCTTGCTAAATCCTCTGCTCTAAGGTGCGTGTAGCGCATCAACATACGTGGGTCTTTATGTCCTGTAATGGTGGCGACTTCTACTGGGTTTAATCCTTTCTCAAATAGTCTTGATGTCGCTTCATGACGAAGATCATGGAAGTGCAAATCCTTGATTCCAGATCGCCTGCATCGTTTTAAGAAGGCCCCTGATACACCTCTAGCAGAGTAGGAAAAAAAGGCTCTTCATGGAGTGAAATCACCCCTCCAGACTGCCCTTCAGAGGCTTGTAGTTGGCCTCTAAGACACGTTATTGCAGTGCTTGAAGTGGGGATGGTTCTAGGTTGATCGGTCTTGGTAGTCGGTATTAGAAGGGTACAAAGAGAGAAGTTAATGTGACTCTTTTTCTCCGAGTCAATCCGATCTCCTGGACAACCGGACTCAGCTTTATTTCTTTGCCAACTTGCCAACAAAATGTGGGCAACCTTTCTGAAACGACTGTTCCAGATGCATAACCGCGCTAGTTCGAATCTGTGCTACCAAGGCGCCATCAAGTGTTACTATACTTAGGTCGTCATAGGAGGGACTATCCTATCAGCAGTCGTGGGAGAATCTTGTTATGGGGAAAATTGTCCTTTATGAAAACATGCGGGCAATTCCTTATCTGCCATTTTATCTTGCTCATGCCCAAGACGCCTTTTCAGCAGAAGGGATCGAATTAGAGCTACAGCTTTCGCCTTCAACTACAGAGACCGCGCAGGGGTTGCTCGAGGGCCGGGCTGACGTAGCCTGGGGTGGACCGATGCGGGTGATGATGCATCACGACGCCAATCCGCAATGTCCATTGGTCTGTTTTTGCCACGTGGTTGCCCGCGACCCGTTTCTCTTGATCGGACGGAAACCAAACTCGGATTTTCGATTTTCTGACTTGATGGGACTCCGCATAGGCGTCGCTAGTGAGGTCCCGACCCCCGAAATGACCTTCCAAGATGATCTAAGACGTGCCGGATTGGACCCCTTTACGCTGGAGTGGGGAACCGACTTCGCAATGGAGGAGAATGTTGCCGCACTTCGTGAAGGGAGGATCGATGTGATTCAAGTCTTCGAACCCTATGCAGATGACCTGATTGCAAATGGGGACGGACACCTTTGGCATCGATTTTCAAGTCGTGGTGAAATTGGATATACCACGTTCTACACGACTCGCCAGTTTGTGGACTCGCACTGGGAGACCTGCGTAGGCCTTACCCGTGCGATGTCGCGGGTCCAAAAGTGGTTGCGAAGGCATTCAGGAGCGGAAGCCGCCAAGGCTGTGTCCAGATATTTTCCGAACCTCACTCACAAACGCTTGACACGAATTATCGAGTCCTATCGAGTAGCAGGCCTATGGGCGGAATCACCCGAGTTACCCGTTGCTGCATTTGTGCGGCTCAAGGCGGCACTGCTTTCCGGTGGGCTTATCGGTTACGACGTACCCTATCAGCGGGTGGTTGTTGCTGATCTTGCCGATGCAAGTATTTAGACTAACGTCGCATTGAAGGACAAGTAATGCGTTTGAAGCATCCTTCCCAGGGCGACATACCCATAATAGATATAAGCCCTTTCTTATCGGGTGATAGTGCCGGAAAACAGTGGGTGGCCGAGCGTGTCCGTCAGGCCTGTGAAGCAATCGGGTTTCTGATCATTGATGGGCACGGTGTTTCACAGGCCATACTCGAAAACGCTTTCAACCTCAGTTGGGCATTCTTCAACCTCGAGCAAGGAACCAAAGACCGATGGTGTCCCAAAGGGCAGGCACGGCAACGTGGTTATCATGCATTGGGTACCCGCGGCTTGGCATATACGCTCGGCCAGGACGTGCCGCCGGATTTGCGGGAAACCCTCTTTCTTGGACCAGTCGAAGACCATCGAGCGGCCTTTGCCAACGTGCCGGACGCAGCCACTGCATACGCGCCCAATATCTATCCCAGCAAACCCGCTGACTTGGCGAATGCACTGGTCGCCGTTTATCGGGCGTATGAGCAACTTGCTAGTGACTTATTCAGGATCTTCGCCGTCGCCCTCGGTCTTCATGAACGTCATTTCTCTGACAAGTTCGATCGGCACTTCAGTATTCTCGGTTGCCATTACTATCCACCGCCTGTCGGCCTCCCGAAAATGGGTCAATTGCGCACTGGTGCGCATACTGACTTTGGCGCGTTTACCATCCTCTCGATAGCCGACGCGCCTGGTGGGCTAGAGGTGTGTTTGCCGGGTGGCCGCTGGTCGGCTGTGAGGCCGCCGCCCGGCTCGTTGGTTGTTAACCTGGGCGATATGATGGCTCGGTGGACGAACGATCGCTGGACTTCCACTCTTCACCGGGTCGCCAATCCACCCAAAGTTCGGACTTCAGACTCGCAGCGCCAGGCGATCGGGTTTTTCGCACACCCGAACTTTGATGCCGAGATCGCCTGCATTCCGTCATGCCTGGAATCGGGGTCAGCCCCAATTTATCCGGCCATCTCGGCAGGCGAGCATATTGGCCAGAAAATCTCAAAAAGCCACGACGGCGTACTCTCCCATTGATCGGTGAGTCGATAGTGATCCATACTATCTTCGCTAAGTTCACTTATAGATAACACCCTTGCAGCCTGTTAGCATAGTTCTGAGAATACCTGGGTAGATCATAAATGGCTTGACCAGTTGAATGAACCAAAAGGAGGTGAAACATGAACCAATTTGAATTTAATCGACGCTTCTTCCTGAAGGGGTTTGCAGGGATAGCAGGTGCCGCAATGGCCGGTCATGTGCCCGGCCTTTCAGCCGCAGAGGCCAAGGAGCTGAAATACTGGGCCTCCGGCGTGGCAAAGGTGGGCGCCAAGGACTTCAGTGCCATGGCAGCACAGGCCGGTGTTGAGTTGGCAGTGACGACGAAAAGTGCACGGGCTGATGAAGCGATCCAGAAGATGGTTGTTGGTGACGGTAACAAATTGTTCGATGCTCTCACAGACAATGGTGGTGGTATGGAGGATGCGCTTGCTTCTCAGAAAGCGATCGTTCCCATTGATATAAGTCAGATTCCTAACTGGAAGA
>JYMV01040449.1_pt1 | contig 10441 bp, 9 predicted proteins | sample 338911 | NCBI WGS metagenome assembly JYMV01 (sample SAMN03354496, study PRJNA234377) | hydrothermal vent metagenome | biome: Deep sea; feature: Hydrothermal plumes at the Eastern Lau Spreading Center, Western Pacific Ocean; material: Seawater | place: Tonga | collected 2009 | depth 2000 m m
TAGTGGCGTAGTGAGAGGTTTTCTCCCGTAAGCGCCCACCAAAAGCAGAAGTAAGATAAAAGTGAGGAATGCTGTCAATTTCCGCACCTATGGTGTGATATTGAAACATGCCCATGGTTTCCACTTCGGGCAAGGTTTTTGTGTTGTGAATAATTTGCCAACTCTCGCGATGATAGGGCGCGAACATGTGAACAAGCTCGTTCACCAAAAGCCCCACATCATCGCGTTTTTGTGAAAATGAGCGGTCGTTGGGCGCACGCATCATCACGTCAGTTTTGATGCGGTGGATGATGTGGCCCTTCCAAAGATAATTTCTAAAGTCGTCTTCTGTGGTTTCACCCGGCGTCATCCATACCAGCTCTAACGTTACCTCTAACGCACGGGCAATTTCATTGGCAATATCAATATCGATGCCCTTGGCTTCATTTTCTTCTAAAAAAGAGAACGGCGGATAGTCATTGTATACCGCTATTCGAATAGTACCGCTCTCCACTATGTCATCAAGAGAGCGGGCATTGCTTTTACTGTTAATTAACATTGCACAGCACAACAACAATAGCGCCAGTGAAGAAAACATAAAACGAGAGCGAATACGAAAACGTTGCATGGGCAATACACCTCAACCAATTATATGCCACGTATATTAAGGGCTTAGTGAGACTTTACTAATGCTACTTTAGCGCCATAGCTTTCCTCCTTTAGGAGGATTTTATTCGGGAAAAATGCCATATACCCTTAGCACATAGCTAAAAGGCGGCTGACAAGTAAATGGCAGGAGTCTAACCGCCCGCTAACAGGAAAAGCACCGCATTCAAGCAGCGCATTAAACACGCACTAACACGGCATTAAGAAAGAGGCTTTATGACAGTCCATTGCTCTAGCACCCTTTTACGTGCAATAAATTTTGTATGCTTAAAAAGCGCTGTGGCCAGTTTAGGCGGTGTTAAACACGGCCTAATGAAAACCCTTCTGCTATCCACGTTCGCGCTCCTAACACTTAGCACGTATACCTATGCCCAAGAAATACGAAGCAACATAAACACTATTTCAATACTGCATATACAACTACTTCAACCAAGTACGCCTGGCACACCTAGCTATTTGAAAAGACCTGCCAATAACGGTGTGGCCGGTGCAACTATTGCCATTGAAGATGCCAACATAACTGGTAAGTTTTTAGGCTACCAATTGTCAATGCAAAGCCTAAGCGCGCCTACAATTACAGAAATCAAAACACAACTGAATGAGCCAAACTATCACAACGCAAACGCTATCTTGCTCGATGCACCTAGTAGCGATTTTCAGGCTGCTGTCTCCGTACTTCAACAACACTTGCCTGAAGCGGTTATTTTCAATATAGCAAATAGTGACGATGCGCTGCGCACGTTATCGTGTGGCATTCCTCTTGTTCACAGTATTCCAAGTTATCAAATGAAAGCCGATGCGTTGGCACAGTGGTTTAGAGTAAAGCGTATTGAGGAGATTCTTGCGCTACATGGAAAACACCACAATGACATGGCTTTCCTTTCAGCGTTTAAACAAAGTGCCAAGAAGTTCAAACTAGAGCTTGTGGATGTAAAACAGTGGAGTGACAGTTTTGACCTTAGACGCGCGGCGTTTTCGGAAATACCTCAGTTTACGCGCACGAAATCGCGCTACGAAGCCGTCTTTACTGCAGATTTCGATGCACAGTTTGCTTATGCGCTCCCTTTTAACACCTACTACCAAGTACCGGTTGTCGGCGATGCCGGCTTAAAATCTTTGGGATGGCATGCCACGCACGAACAATGGGGGGCACGGCAACTACAAAACCGCTTTACAGACGCCTTTAACCGCTCTATGAATGAAGTGGATTTTGCTGCCTATTTAAGTGTTATAAGTGCTGCCACGGCAATTCAACAAATGACTTCCGATGCGCGAGCAAGTGATACCAAAGCAAGCCAATCACTTGCCCATACGTTGTTGAATGACGGTTTTACCGTAGCCGCTTATCGAGGGCGCCCACTTTCTATTCGCGCAAGTACCAAGCAAATAAGACAGCCCATAACACTTGCGCACGAAGATGCTCTTGTCACACACGCACCGTTAGAGGGCTTTTTACATCAAATTGATGAACTCGACACCCTAGGCAACATCAACACCACGTGTGCTAAGCACAATAATTAAAGGAAGTATTATGAAATTTCGCCTTGTTTCACTGCTGTGTAGTTTGGCTAGCTTTACCGCTTTTGCGCTTCCTCAAGCCTATGTTACCAACGAAAAAGACAACACCATTTCGATTATAAATATGCAAAGCTTTGACGTGGTAGACACCATTGACGTTGGAGAAAGACCAAGAGGGTTTATATTAAGCGCAGATCAACGTCATGCATATATCTGCGCCTCTGACGCTGATCGCATTCAAATTATGGACTTGTCCAATCACACCATCGTCGGCGACCTGCCCTCTGGCGCAGACCCAGAGACTATTGCCCTGCACCCCAATGGCACTACAATTTATACCGCCAATGAAGATGATGCGTTACTCACTGTGATTGATATTCCAAGCGGAGAGGTTATTTCCCAAATAGATGTTGGGGTTGAACCTGAAGGTTTGGCGGTAAGCCATGACGGCAAGATGATGGTGGTCACCTCTGAAACCACTAACATGGTGCACTGGATTGATACGCAAACTCACGAGAATGTAGCCAATAGCTTAGTCGACGCCAGACCTCGCGATGCCCACTTTACTAAGGATGATAAGTATTTGTGGGTTAGTTCAGAAATTGGTGGAACAGTCTCTATTTTTGATACGCAGACAAAGCAAAAAGTACGTACTCTATCTTTTGAAATTAAAGGGGTATACCGCGACAAAGTACAGCCGGTTGGGATCGTTTTAATGAAGGACAGCCCCTATGCCTTTGTTGCGTTGGGCCCTGCTAATCGTATTGCCGTCATTAACACCGAGACCTTCGAGATTGAAGATTACATTCTGGTCGGAAGGCGAGTCTGGCAGCTAGCATTTAACGAAGATCAGTCATTACTTTTATCAACCAATGGTGTCAGTGGCGATGTTTCAATCATTAATACAACAAGCCATAAGGTTGAGCACACGGTGAAAGTAGGGCGTTATCCTTGGGGCGTGGCGGTCAAATGGAAGTAAACATTAGCGCCCTTTCCCATCGTTACGGCCAGCGCAAAGCGCTGTGCGATATAACTCTTGTATTGCGCCCCGGACTTACCATGTTATTGGGCCCAAATGGTGCTGGGAAAAGTACCTTATTTGCACTTATTACCGGCCTTCAAAAAGTAGGGCTGGGCAATATATATTTTGACGGTAAAGCGTTAGCGAGTAACAGAACACAAGTACTCAGCAAAATGGGCGTAGTCTTTCAACAAAACACCCTAGACATAGACTTAAGCGTTCAACAAAACTTGGCTTACTTTGCTGCCCTGCACGGAATAAGTATAAAGGACGCCCTAAAGCAGATAGGAGAACTACTTGATCAGCTTGAGCTTACCGAACGCCTACATACCAAAATACGTGATTTAAACGGCGGTCATAGACGCAGAGTTGAGCTAGCGCGTTGCCTCATTCATCGCCCTTCCCTGTTGTTACTCGATGAGCCCACCGTTGGGCTAGACATCGCCTCACGCCAATTAATTTTTGATGTTGTACAAGACTTAGCGGATAAAAGCGGGATCACCGTACTTTGGGCCACTCACTTATTCGAAGAGGTGAAGCCTCAAAACCAACTGGTAGTGCTGTCAAAAGGTTGCGTTATCGCTGATGGTCGTTGTCAGAATTTACTTACCCTGCACAACCAGCCCGATATCGAGCATTTATGGCAAATTTTCATGCATACGCAGCAAAAGGTGAAATAATGTATTGGCGTTGTTTTGTTGGGGTATTAACACGTGAAATGCTTAAGTTTTGGCAACAACGAACTCGTTTATTAAGTGCATTGGTGCGCCCATTGTTATGGCTATTTGTGTTTGCCGCAGGGTTTCGCTCAGCCTTAGGGTTATCAATGATAGAGCCCTACGACAGCTACATTTTATACGAAGAGTATATTGTACCTGGTCTTGCCGCCATGATAGTGCTGTTTAACAGCATGCAAAGTTCCCTGTCGATGGTGTACGACAGGGAAATGGGCAGCATGAAAGTGCTGCTAATGAGCCCGGTTCCTCGCCCTTTTTTAATGGGTAGTAAATTAATTGCCAACACACTGGTATCGGCCATTCAAGTGTATATCTTTTTTGCCTTTGCACTCATTTTAGATGTGCAACTGTCTTTAGCGGGTTACTTGTATGCCTTACCCATTATTGCGTTGCTGTCTCTTTTTCTTGGGTCATTAGGGTTGCTGCTCGCCAATTACATCAAGCAACTCGAAAACTTCGCTGGCGTCATGAACTTTGTCATTTTCCCCTTGTTCTTTTTATCAAGTGCCCTGTACCCGTTGTGGAAAATGCGCGAAGCGAATGAGTGGCTATATCAAATATGCGCATTCAACCCTTTTACCAGTGGCGTCGAACTGCTGCGCTTTGCCCTTTATGAAAAGCTGGCTACACAACAGTTGCTGGTTATCATTACGCTGACTGTGATCACCTTTACTTTCGCAGTAAGAAGTTTTCGTCCGAAAGCCAATAAAGGACGCTTTGCATGAGTAAGGGTCACAACAACGAATCCACCTCGTTTTACCAAGCGAAGGCAGACCCCCTTGTTATTGAGCATGAACCAGCCACTGAACTAACAAGCAATTTATCAACAACCCTTGGAGCTAAAGAAACTGATTGTTTATTGCTGTTAATAACGTCTACTCAATTTGCAGCGTTGGAACATTATATCGGCCGCGATGCTATGACCTATGTGCAGAGCGTAGCCTGTGATGAAGGCTTTAATGCACTTCCTTCAGAAGTATTGTTCTTACATCGGGTAGTACCGCTTAAAGCAAAACGATTGGTTCTTGCGGGTATTGATGACAGTGAGCTTGCAATGCTGTCGTCCGAGATAACAAACGCGTTACCACCTCGGCTTTGTAAAGCACTGGAGAAAATATTCAAACGAATTCATTCACTTTCCAACAATATAGCTCACATATCGCTTGTGGTTGACCAGCCAAATAAGCTTACCTGTGAATGGTTATGCCGCGCAGCCCTTCGCACATTTTTAGACACGACATATCAGTTTGAAGGTTATAAAACTGAGGTAAAAGCAGATAAGCAAATAAGTGTACCTAAAGCACTCACGCTCATAACTTCACGTGCTACTGAATCAAACGCACCGAATATTGCCGATGTGATTGTGCAAGAACTGGCACTTAACGAAGGAATTAGACTTGCAAAAGATCTCTCTCACATGCCTGCTAATCTCTGTACCCCAGATTATTTGGCCAATACAGCACATGCACTAGGTCAGGCGTTTGATACTATCCACGTCAACACGCTAGGCCAGTCTGAACTGAATGACTTGGGAATGAATGGCTATTTGGCAGTGAATGCGGGCTCTGTTTTTGAAGCTTCCATGCCCATCATTCATTACACGGGAAACCCTGTAACTGATGCAAAACCTATAGTTTTAATAGGTAAAGGCGTAACCTTTGACAGCGGTGGTATTACTCTTAAGCGCAGCCCTGACATGCATCATATGATTTACGATATGGCGGGGGCCGCTTGTGTACTTGGTGTTATAAAAACGGCAGCGCAACTAGGTTTAAACCTAAACATAATTGGTATTTTGGCAACCGCTGAGAATAGTATAGATGGTGGAGCTTATCGCCCAGGTGATATCATTACCATGCACGCAGGGCTCACGGTTGAAGTGATGAGTACTGATGCGGAAGGTCGCATGCTGATGGCCGATGCCATTAGTTATAGTCAACAGTTTAACCCGCACGTTATTATTGATATTGCCACGTTAACAGGTGCCGCCATTACCGCACTTGGTCATCACACTAGTGCGTTGTTTTGCAATTCGCCTTCGCTGGAAAGCGCGTTAATGCAAGCAGGGGATATAGCAAACGATAGGTGTTGGCCATTTCCACTTTGGCCTGAATACCAAGAGGCTATTACGTCACCACATGCTGATATGATGAACACGGGGATAAATTCGCCCGGCGCCATTTCTGCAGGCTGCTTTTTGTCGCGCTATGCCAATAACACGCCATGGGCCCACTTGGATGTAGCCGGTACAGCGTTTAAGTATGGCGAAAAACTGTCAGCTACTGGTCGCCCTATTCCTTTATTGTTGTCTTATTTACTAGCGCAACAAAACAAGCGATAGCGCCGTTTATCTTTGCTGTACATTTTTACAGCAAAGGTCAACACACTCTAAAACTCCGTGCTCAAAATCATCAAAATTCATGACACTTCTCCTCCCTTAGTAGGATATCTGTTAACACATATTCAACATATACTTATTCATGAGTTTAAACAGCTAGAAAGGAAAGATTATGTGGACTAAACCTCAATACACAGAAATGCGCCTTGGTTTTGAAGTAACGCTGTATATCAATAACCGCTAGGCTCGTCCTATGGTGTTTATCATTAAAAAGGCTGCGTTTGCAGCCTTTTTCAACTCAGTCACATTTCATTTTTTGCGTTCTTCTACGCATAACTCTGCATCTTTGGGTGGTATATGCACGTATTAATTCTCGGCGCAGCGGCCGGTGGCGGCTTCCCACAATGGAATTGCCATTGTGAAAATTGCAAAGGCGTCCGCACTGGGTCTATTGACGCAAAGCCACGCACACAATCGAGCATTGCCGTGAGTACCGACGGCGAGAAATGGGTACTCATTAATGCATCACCTGACTTACGTGAACAAATTAATAGTCATCCAAAACTATGGCCGGCGCCTCATGTAAAACGCGGCACACGTATTAGCTCAATTGTGCTTACCGACAGCCAAATTGACCACACTACTGGCCTACTTACCTTACGAGAAGGGTTACCTTTACCGGTTTACTGTACCGATGTAGTTAAAGAAGATTTAACCACCAGCTTTCCGCTTTTCACCGTTCTCAAGCATTGGCACGGTGGGTTGCAACAACACACTATCAGTACCAATTACGCCGACAGCTTTGTACCTGAAGGTGCAGAAGGCCTTACGTTCCAGCCAGTGGTGCTTGAGTCAAATGCGCCGCCCTACTCGACCTATCGAGACAACATTGTGAGCGGTAACAATATTGGCTTGAAGATTACCGACAACGCATCGGGCAATGTACTGTTTTATGCGCCAGGTTGCATGCAGGCCAACGATACGGTTAAACAAGTCATGCGGGAAGCCAGTTGCGTATTGTTTGACGGCACGTTGTGGGTGAACGAAGAAATGATTGATCACGGCTTTAGCAACAAGCTAGGTACCGATATGGGGCACATGCCTGTTAACGGTGATAACGGTGCAATCGCTTTGCTGAACGACTTTAATGTGGCCCGTAAAGTACTGATCCACATAAACAATACCAACCAAGTACTCAATGAAGGTTCATGTGCCTATAAAACACTGACACAACAGGGTATTGAACTTGCCTACGACGGCATGGAAATAGAGGTATAACGCCCATGAATAACCCGTGGTCAAAAGCAGAATTTGAACAAAAATTAAGAGAAAAAGGCGCTTATTATCATATTCATCACCCGTTTCATAAACGCATGAATGCAGGGCTGTGTGGCGTTGAAGAAATTCAAGGCTGGGTTGCCAATCGACTTTACTATCAAATGGCGATCCCCGTAAAAGACGCGGCTATTTTAGCAAATTGCGAGGACGCGGCGGTTCGACGTACTTGGCTCCAACGCATTATCGACCACGATGGTCGCGAAGGTGAGACCGAGTTTGGAGGTAAAGGGGGCATAGAGGCTTGGTTGCGCTTAGGTGAAGCGGTTGGTCTAAAGCGCGAAGAGCTGCTTGATGAAACGCACTTGTTGCCCGCAGTAAAGTTTGCCGTAAACGCCTATGTGAACTTCGCTCGACGTGCGACTTGGGAAGAAGCCGCTTGCTCTTCACTGACCGAAATGTTTGCACCAGAAATTCATCAAAGCCGCCTCGATACCTGGCCTCATCATTACAAATGGATTGATGAACAAGGGTTTACTTATTTCCAAATGCGATTAGGGCAAGCTCGTCGCGATGTGGAGCACGGCTTACAAATTACCCTTGATCACTTCACAACCCGTGAACAGCAAGAACGCGCTTTGAATATTCTTCAATTTAAAATAGATATTTTGTGGAGTATTGCAGATGCCATTTGCTTTGCCTATGAATATAAACGCAAACCCTTTGATGGCATTGCCGACCAACGGGTATGTCATGTAGGGAGGTTTTAATGACTATGTCGAATTCGCAAGATAGTGTGTCTGACAATGTGACAGGCTCGGGGCTTACTCAAGAGCTCACTCAAGAGCTTTCTCAAAAGCTCGCCAAAGCCCCAAAACTAAATCGGCTATTTCGGTTGCAGTTTGAAAAGGCGCAAGGTTGCCATGTACTGCTTTTTCCCGAAGGCATGATAAAGCTCAACCCGTCAGCAGCAGAAATTTTAACCCGTGTTGATGGTGTTAAAACACAACAAGAAATATGTAATGAATTACGTGTTGCTTTTCCCGATGCCCCCGAAGACTTAGACGAAGATGTAAAAGCATTCTTACTCCACGCAGAAGAGAAAAAATGGGTTGTTTATGTCGAATGAAATTTCGCAAGACACAATTACGCCACCATTATGGCTGTTAGCAGAAATTACCTACCAGTGCCCATTACATTGCCCATATTGCTCGAACCCAGTCAACATGGAAGAGACACACAATGAGCTGTCTACTGACCATTGGAAAAGAGTACTAACCGAAGCACGAGAAATGGGCGCAGTCCAACTTGGCTTTTCTGGTGGTGAGCCCTTACTGCGTAAAGATCTAGAGCAACTTGTAGAGCACGCTCGTGAACTGGGCTTTTATACCAATTTAATTACCTCAGGCATTGGCATGACAGAAAAGCGCATTGCCAAATTAAAAGAAGCAGGGCTTGATCACATTCAACTGAGCTTTCAAGCAGCGAATGCCGAAATTAATGATTTAATTGGCAATAAGCGTCATTCATTTGAGCAAAAGCTCAAAATTGCAAAGCTAGTCAAGCAATACGACTACCCAATGGTGCTTAACTTCTGCATTACCGCACAGAACATTCATGAAATTGAAGATGTTTTAGCACTTAGCACCACACTTAACGCTGACTTCGTTGAACTAGCGACGGTACAATACTACGGTTGGGCCTATGAAAACCGTGATCACTTACTTCCCACCGCTGCGCAGTTAAAAGAAGCGGAAGACGCAGTTAATCGCTACCGCGCAAAGCAACAAAATAGTGGCCCCAAATTCATATTTGTCACCCCCGACTATTACGAGTCGCGTCCCAAAGCATGTATGAACGGCTGGGGAAGTACGTTTTTAACCGTAACACCTGATGGCAGTGCACTTCCCTGTCATAGTGCGAAAATATTACCGTTAACGTTTCCCAATGTTAAAGCGCGTTCTGTTTATGACATTTGGTTTAATGACTTCAGTTTCAATCACTTTCGTGGTGACAGCTGGATGCCCTCGCCCTGTAAAGACTGTGATGAAAAAGACAAGGACTTTGGAGGATGTCGTTGCCAAGCGTATTTGCTCACTGGAGACATGAACAAGACAGATCCTGTATGCAGTAAATCACCCGATCATCATTTAATGAAGTCGATAACCGATAAAGCAGGAGTGAAACCCAGCAAAGCAATTAAGTACCGGTCGGTAGATAAGAAAATAGACGTCAATATGGTTTAAGCGTTAGCCAATCTGACGCCACATACTCATACGCCATATATTCAGACGCCAACAGCTCTGACACCACCAAAATTGAAGCTAATGAAGATGCCAAGCACACAGTATATACAAACCGACAATCCAGAGCACTGTGCTGTGTTCGCGGTTAAAACACCAGCGGTTGATCACAGCGGCTTATCGCATTTAGCTGAGCACATGTGCTTTAGAGGGTCGAATCAATATCCTAATGATTTTGAGCTGTTTGTACTTAATAACACACTGCCCATCTCCATCAACGCAACGACCTATGCCGATTATACGTTTTTCTATGTTGTCACTGCGCATAACGCCTTGTTCATTAGCGCGATAGACTATCTGTATAGGGGGTTGTTGCAGCAGTGCTATGGTGAAGATGTATTCACTACTGAGCGTGATGGCGTGGTTTACAACGAACTGGCCATGCTAGAAGCCAATAAGGACTATGCATTAAACGCCGCCGTTCGATTAGGCGATGACCACAAGCATGCTTACGCCCATGCAGGAGGATTCACGCATACCATTTCCCAGAATTCTCTAGCTGACTTGGTGAGCTACAAAAAACAGTGGTACACACCTGAAAATATTAGCGTCGTCATAAGCTCTCCAGACAGTGAATTGTACGAACAAAGCAAGCAGTATTTAC
>JYMV01003848.1_pt1 | contig 10439 bp, 8 predicted proteins | sample 338911 | NCBI WGS metagenome assembly JYMV01 (sample SAMN03354496, study PRJNA234377) | hydrothermal vent metagenome | biome: Deep sea; feature: Hydrothermal plumes at the Eastern Lau Spreading Center, Western Pacific Ocean; material: Seawater | place: Tonga | collected 2009 | depth 2000 m m
AAGGTGGTTGCCTGCATTGAAGATCCGGTGGTGATCAAGACGATCCTAGCCCATATAGAGAAGAAAGCGCCGATGGATTCCGAGGTGCAGATCCCCAACAATCGCGCACCGCCACAGGCCAGATTGAAGCGTTTTATAATAGAAAGCGTAGGCATGCCTTTTTAAACTACATGATACCTGTAGAATATGAAGAGAAATTTGCCAGCAATTAAATCGTCCGTTTTATTGGGGGAAGCTCAGATCCATTTAATTCTTTAGGGTAGGTCAATTATGTTAAGTGTCATTTCTAGAGTATGTGTGGTCTTCTGCTTTTTGTTAGCTTCTTTTTCTATTAACGCTGCCGATTATTACGTTAAATCTTATGGTTTAACTTCTGGTGATGGTGCTAGTTACGACAATGCCTGGAGTGGTTTAGATGCCGTTGTGTGGGATGATGAAGTTGTTATTGAGCCTAATGTAGGCGCAGGTGATGTTTTACATATTTGTGGTATACATCCAAACCCCTTTTCTGCTCCAAGTTGGAGTTCCATGCAAGCAACTGGAACTAATCCGTATGATCGTATGTCAATGAATGTTGGCGCTTCCGGTACAGAGGCTAATCCGCTTACGATTAGTTTTGCCTGTGATGATATGGGTGAGGATGATAGCGGGGTAATAATTCGAGCAAATAGGCAGTTTATATTTAATGATAGTGATAATGGCAATAATGTTGACGAAAATTTGACTGTTCCTACATGGAAGAAATGGGCACCAGTACCTGATGTACCAGGTGTTTATATGACATCAGCATTTGGTACTGTATCTGTCTTGATGGAATATGATATGAGCGCTGACCCAAATGTAGTATTACATCCTGATCACGATTTTAATCGTATAAAAAGAGCAAATAGTGCGCCTAGTTTAGCGACTTTAGTCGAATGGTCTGGCAATGAAAGTATGGGGTATATGCAACAAGAAGATGTAAACGCTAACCCGCCAATACCATTTGCGTTGTTTTATAAGCCTTCTCCAGATATTACTAATTCAGTAGTGTATTTAAATCATGCAGATGACAATATTATTAGTATTGTAGGTCAAGATTATGTTCGTGTAGTTGGCAAGAATCCAGCGCTTGATCCAACGCAAACTGTAACTTTTCAAGAAACAGACTTACTTGGAGGTGGTGTACATATTGAAGGATTAGATGATGTAAGTAACACAGCAGATAATATTGTTGTGGAAAGAATGTCATTTAAATATTCAGCAAATCAATCGATTCGATTAACCACATTTTGTGACGATGCTGAAATTTCATATAACCGAATAGATTATGCGATACAGGCAATCTACAACACAAATAACGGCTTTAAAGCATGTGAGCGCATGCATATTCATCATAATTTTATCAGCCATATCAATGACGATTTATATTGGCCAAATATAAATGACAAGCACGGCATACAAATGGAAACTGGCAATGGGCATATTATCGAATATAACCATATTGAATTTGCGGGTTCACATGGAATAGCCATGGACTTAAAAGGAGATGAAGGCGCGCCAGTTAATAATAATATTATCCGTTACAATTATGTCCGTAGTACAGGTAGTGTAGAAGATAACAAATATAACGAATCAGGTTTTCATCTTGAAGGCATTCATAACAACATCGATGCAGAGGCAATAAAAAATAATATTGTTCATAATAATATTTTTACCGGTTCGTCATTAGCAGGTATATTTATTTCTAGTGCAGCAGAACCGGGTGATGGGTTTAGCTGGGCTTTTTATAATAATGTTTTACACAACAATACTGTCAATATGGCGTTCCAAGATTCATTTGACCAAACTAGCCCACAATATCGTATAGGTTATCGATTTAAAAATAATTTATTAACGGATCCTCTGGACTCAACATTTAATGGGTTAGGCTACCAAGATACGGGTATTGTTGGGCATATTAAACATGCAGCTAGCACTAATACTAGTTTAAATCTCGATCGCTCCGGACTTGTTTTTGATAACAATATGTACTGGCCAGCCAATGATGTTGATGGCGTTTTTTCACCTTTATTTAATTGGATATTAGACGATTTATCTGATTTGTCTGGTTGGCAAGCAAGCACTTTAGTCGATGGTCCTAGTTTAGATACTAATTCTACTGGGCAAGATCCAATGTATGTGAATGCATCTGGAGATTTTTCACAAAAAGAAGATTATATGCTGCAGCCAATGTCACCTGCGATAGATAATGGTGTTGATGTTGGTGTTACAGAAGATATTGCGGGAAATCCAATTTATGGCTTACCTGATCAAGGCGCGTATGAATTTCAGCCTTTCAGAGTTATGGGTACTGATTCCATTGATATAGCGGCAAATATTCGTATCTATGGCGATGGAAAATTTCGCAACACCATGATAAGCAATGGAATTATCGCGGCGATAACAATTACGCCGACGGATGGCTTCAGTGTCGGTGATTATTCCCAGTATATGGATTTAGCTATCAATGTTTGGGAAACGAATGGGCTTCACCACAAACAATGGACTGCAGTAACCCCAGGTTCGGGTAACGCAACTTTCTTCATTGGTGATCTGAAACCATATACTCCGTATCTTGTTAAGCAAGATGGAACCAGCTTGCTAGCAAGCAGCAGCGACAATCTAGGTGTTATGTCGTTTATCGCCAGCTATGGCGCAACGACAACCAATTATCAGATAGAGGACGCGAGTGTTGCGGTAGACACCGATGGTGACGGCGTATCTGATAACTACGAACAGTGTTATGACGGAAACTGCATTAACTACAATCCTTATCAGCCAATTAATAACCCGGAAGGTACCGATATAGACATCAATAAGATTGATACCGATGGTGACGGTTGGTCAGATCGAATCGAAGCGGTGTATGGCTCTAGCGCAATTGATCTGGATTCTTTACCGGTCATCCCTGTAGACGGTGATGTCAATCTGGATGGCCTGACTCAGGCTAACGATATATTGTTGGTGCAAAGGCATATTTTGGGACTGGCAACACTAAATGAAGAGCAAATTGCACATGCCGATTATCGTCCACAGTCTGCAGGCGACGGTAGTCTCACGCTCGCTGATATGATTATTTTCTTAAAAAACTATTTTGCATATTAACCAACAATTGCTCTCTGAATCGCCCCTAATTTGGTAGACACCTTTCAGTCAGGGAAGATACTCGTTGCCTATTTTGCTAGGATCACAGGCATCATCGTTAACCCGTAGAGGGAACGATGTGTCCGAAATGGTTCGACGACATACAAGGGTATCCCGTCAGCCTAAGTTGGACAGACTAGCCTGATTGCCTAAGAGACAGTTTTAGCTCATCGTTAACCCATAGAGGAAACGATGTGTCCAAAATGGTTGGCGACCTACACACTGAGTCTGATCGAGTTTAGGTATCGCAAAATATTACCATAATCAGTGGTTTGTAGAACTGACCCCCGGTGTTGGTGAGGTAGCCTGATCAACCACCATCTGCATTGGCATTAGCAACCAATTACTCAAGGTTAGTGATGTGATCCAACGTAGGCACGCGCAGTGAAATACGCCAAGCCGTCAGGGGTGCGCAGGTTATCTAAAACTTCGAGGCGAGCATCTAGTTCGTATTCACCAATATGGTCTAGCCACTGATTCACCTTTTCAATTTCAGAGGGTAGGGGTGTGCTATTCGGGCTATTCGTTCTACTCGGACGGTTATTTGGTTCTAGAATAGCCGAAACACATGTCGCGCAGGACTATAGTAGCTATAGCTGCGAGTTCACCGCAGATGACCGTACACTTCAGATACGAAGCCTAGCGACAAGTGTAAACATAAATCTGCAATATGCGCACGAAAAAAGCATGGCGATGCTTGACGCCGCTGAAAAACGACGATTACAACTAGAAATGAATGAAATTCGTCCTTATTGAATCGCCGTCATCAATGGCGCACTAGTGGCGCACTCACTCCCAAATAACAGCGATAAGCACCCACTAACTACGGTGTCACAAAAAGGCTATGCTGTTGTTTCTATTGGTGTAGTTGATTGTGGTCTGTTGTTTAAGTTAGACTCATAATCCCTTGGTCCAAGGTTCAAGTCCTTGCGGGCCCACCACTAACCTATTGATTTATAAGGATAAATTAGGCGATCAGGTCTGGTTTATCTGATTCTATTTTCAATAGTGTTTACGCCAGAGTACGCGGGAATACGCTCGCATACGCTGTGTGTTTCCCCCTATTTCCCCCTGATAAATACCTCCGACTACTTAATCAAAGGAGATATTTATGTCAAAGAATAAAACTAAAAACGAAAGCGTTAACCGAATGCGGACCAAAAACAGAGCTTTAGATACTACCTTGCATGGTTCGCATTATCACTAGCATATCACCTAAGTTAATCAGGCCATCTGGGTTGGGTGTATTACCATTATATGGCGCTATATCTGCACGCACTGCCTCAGCGGCAGTTGGCGTGTAACTGCCCAAGACGATACGTACCACCAATAGGACATCGGCGGCATTCACAACACCATCGTCATTAATATCTGCGAGTAACGGAAAACTAGCTCCATCCAGTGGGTCACTGTTCGTTACGATTTCATCACCATCACTTATCCCATCGCCATCTGTATCGGCGAGCAAAGGGTTAAGATCAACACCCACATTGTACGTGGTTGCATAACCGCCATAATTAAGTTCATCATAATCACTTACGCCGTCACTATCGGTATCTGCCAGCAATAGGTCTGTTCCAAGTAGCGCTTCTAACGCATCACTAAGCTGGTCACCGTCGGTGTCATGAAACTGGTATGGGCCTATATCTGAAGGGTTGGATAAGATAAAACCTTCAATATCATTGGTTGTAAACGGTACGGCCACGGCACCATTTACCGCAGGTGACGTGCTTAATGCTAACGAATAATCACCTAGACCCAGTAACGTTGATGGTTGTGCGTTCCAACGAAAATCACCCGTAGTTGGTGCAACCATCTGGGGGTCTAATGCTACAGAGTTTGCACCCAAAGTAGAAACGTCCTGCCAATCGGACAATGTTTGTTGTAATACCCCATTCCACTCAAAGCCCGGTTTCGTGACGTCGCCATCAGGCCAGTAAAGATTATTTCTCATCACAACACCAGTACGAATGTCGCTTGAAGAATAAGATAACTGATCGAGATGCTGAGTAACGGGATTGAGCGAGATATTATTTTCAAAAGTAAAACCAACATCTCCATTAGAACCCTCATGCCATGCAAAAGAAACATTTGCGTTGGAAACGAGGTTATTGGCAAAAGACCAGTTTGGCCCAGTGTTACTCACCCACGATTTAGTTCGTATGCCTATACCTTTAATATTCAAAATAACATTATGATGAAAAACATTATCTTGTACGGCATCTAGACTAGGGTTAACTTCATTAATATTGCCAAACCAAAAAGCATCATCGATGGCCGCCGAGTCGCTAAAGTTTTCAATGTCGTGAATGAAATTGAAACGAATCGTATTGTTTTTTGTTTCCTGATCAAAGTTGTTATAAGTAAAAAATATGAGTGCAACACCGGCGGCATGATGTAAATGGTTATATTCGATGACATGGTCGTTACCACCTTGAAAGCCCAGTGCATGTGAATCTTGGTGTCCGTAATAACCAAACTGGTCAATGTTATAGACTTCGTTATAAGCAATATGCCAATTATCGCTGTTGTTTACCGTTTGCGTACTGATGAAATAAACACCATTGGCACTGTCATGAATATCATTACCGATTAAGGTTCCCGAGTCAGAGTTCGATCCAACCCTAATTGCTGTATTAGAGTGCCAGTAAAGGTGGTTGTTTTCCAAATTAATTCCCTGTGCATTCGACACTTCAATTCCGCGATTTGCACCCACCACCTCCAAGTTACGTACCGTTATGTAATTCACATCTTTAATTCGTACAGGTTCATTTCCTTCAGTGTAATAATAGTGATCAGCATCATTGGGATTGCCAGAGGTGGGTTTGTAATACAATGTTTCACCACTTCCAGATTGATAAAAGCTACCCGCTAACCAAGTTTCATCAGGCAACACACTTTGTTTAATCAAGCGAACGAGATCTCCACCTCCAATTCGTTCAAATGCTCTGGATGCAACGTTGAACGATTTTGACCAAGCTCCGAATGCATCAGGCCCAGCCCAACCATTACTTACAAGAAGCCCTACACCGACATAAATGCCTGGATCAAAATCATTCGCATTAATTGCCCCTTCAAATTTAGGCATGTTGCCATCAATGACGATGCTTTTTTCAAGAGTCCCAGACATGGGTGGTTGAATAACATTATCTTCATAACCCACGTCATGCGTACCGCCCACATAAAGCGTATCACCGGGTAGAATCAGCGCCCAGTTCACCGCACCAACTTTACGGTAGGCATAACCGGCTAAATGCCAAGCATTTTCGTAAGTTTCACCATTACTATTACCATAAGGTCCACCTGATTTTGGACGGTAGAACCACTGCTTAGATTCAACAGCAAGTTGGCTTACATCACCAACAGCTTCAGATGAAACACTCATTCCATCTCTATCGCTTGCAACCGCAATTATAGAGAACAAGGAGATGAAGGCGAAAGAGAGAATGTGTTGGTAACAAAAACGATTATTCATAATATATAAGTAACGAGGTGATTTAGATAAATTACCTTAAACTAATAAGGCAAGATTTATACCAATTTTTAAATAATAAATATAAAAACATAAATAACAATTACTTATTATTCCTTATGATGTACCCCGTCAGCCCAAGTTGGACAGACTAGCCTGATTGCCTAAGAGACAGTTTTAGCTCATCGTTAACCCATAGAGGAAACGATGATGCCGAGGAAATACACCAAATCCACTGCCGAGAAGGCCGTTCGAGATATACGCCGAGCGACCCGTCGGCACTATTCAGCAGAAGAAAAGATCCGTATCGTGCTGGAAGGCCTGCGCGGTGAAGACAGTATCGCCGAACTGTGCCGCCGCGAAGGTCTCAATGCCAATGTTTATTACCGCTGGTCGAAGGAGTTCCTGGAAGCTGGCAAGAAACGCCTGTCAGGCGATACACAGCGAGAAGCCACTACAGGCGAAGTAAAAGACTTACGCGGTGAAACCGCTGCGCTGAAAGAAGCATTGGCCGAGATGATGATGAAAAATCGCTTACTCAAAAAAAGCGTGCTCGGGGATGGGGAGGACGATACGTGAGATATTCGGCCTCAGAAAAGTACGAAATCATACGGTTGGTTGAGCGCTCTGATCTGTCGGTCAGGAAAACACTGATACATCTGGATATTCATCGGTCCACTTTCTATAACTGGTTGCTACGTTATCGTGACGAGGGCATTGATGGGCTTAGCGATAGAAAGCCCGTCAGTGGCAGTACGTGGAATAAAATCCCCGCAACACACTGTACTGCCATCATCGATATGGCGTTGACTGAACCACAGTTATCGCCACGTGAACTGGCGGTCAGTTATACCGATGACAGGGCCTATTACGTCTCTGAGTCCAGTGTATACCGGCTACTCAAAGCGTTGGACCTGATCACCAGTCCGGCTTATATCTTGATGCAGGCATCAGACAAGTTCCAGCAACCGACTGTGCGTGTGAATGAGATGTGGCAGACAGACTTCACCTACTTCAAGATCATTGGTTGGGGCTGGTACTACCTGTCGACAGTTCTGGATGATTACTCGCGCTTCATCGTGGCCTGGCGGCTGTGTACGTCGATGAGTGCATCCGATGTATCCGATACGCTGGATGATGCGCGAGCGTTCACTGACATCGACCAGGTGAAGGTAAAACACAAACCTCGTCTACTCAGTGACAACGGCCCCTGCTACATCGCCGGCGAGTTATCGGACTATCTAGCAAAGCATGGCATGACGCATACACGTGGTCGACCATACCATCCACAGACGCAAGGCAAGATCGAGCGCTGGCATCGCTCCATGAAGAACCAGATCTTGCTGGAGAACTATTACCTGCCGGGTGAACTGAAGATCGCACTGCAGCAGTTTGTTGATTACTACAACCATGAGCGTTATCACGAATCGCTCAAGAACCTAACGCCAGCAGACGTATTTTACGGACGTGGACAGGAAATACTGGATCAACGACAGCTGATCAAGCAAGCGACGTTGGCGGCCCGTAGAAAAATGCACCACGATAATCAGACAAGACGACTAAACCAGATGAGCTAATGTGTCTCTTAAATCAGGCCGCGATGTGTCCGAAATGCTTCGACGAAATACACTTTTTAAGTTTCGTGATATGACTTTATTAAAATACTAAAGGAAAGTAAGTTGAATAAAAAATATTTAGCAATATCTCTAGGTATATCAACAAGTATGTTTACCATGATATCTGAGGCGGCATTAAGCTCTTCAGCGCTGCTAGCATTTGATGCAGGTATTCCTGTCTATGACCTTGTTGATGGTTACCTTATTGGTATTCATGAAGGTAGCTACTTTTCAGTTGACACCAATGATGACGGCTTCTTTATGCCTAATGAATCTATCCCACTGTCCCCGGGAACTGATGGCGGATTGTTGATCGGGCAGTCACAGGTTGCGACCATACCCACGGGTTTAACTGGTACTGTAATCTCACCTTTTGATGCACCCTGGCAATTCTTCGGTGACTATGGTGCGCATCAGAGTAATTCACCAGTGAATATCCTTGCTGATGACGGTAACGGTAATGTGTTACTGGATTTTAGTGGTTGGGGTGTTACCTGGAATGGTATACCTAATATCAATCTAGGTGGCGATGTGGCAAATTTTCCTACTGAAAATGGTATGGCAAGCTTGATCTGTGGGCAGGACTGTTCTGCAGGTGATAGCTTCGTTCTTGATTATTTGGCGCATGTTCCTCTTAATGATCCAACTGGTTTTGGTGGTGTTCCCTTGAAACTTCATCTTGAAGGCACCGTCTCAGCGGTACCCGTGCCAGCAGCAATGTGGTTGTTTGGTAGTGGTTTAATTGGTTTAATAAGCGTGGCAAGGCGTAGAGTTCATTAGACTATAAAAGAAATTTCATAGTCATTATGTGCATAGCAGAAGATCTTAAACTCAGTGTAACTTGAATCGACCCCGATCTACTAGACACTTTCCAGTCGCTCTTGGTAACGCTTCTCATACTCTACAGGCGACAGCTGATTATTAAAACTATGCCGACGCTGTGTGTTGTAAAACATTTCGATGTAATCAAAGATTTCAGCACGCGCTTCATCGCGAGTTGAGTAAACATGGCGTTTGATCCGCTCACGTTTGAGCAAACCGAAGAAGCTCTCTGCTGCCGCATTATCATGACAGTTTCCTCGGCGACTCATGCTGGCCTTTAAGCCGTGAGCCTTGAGAAAGTCCATCCAGTCATGACTCGTGTACTGGCAACCTTGGTCGGAATGTACCATCACGGTCGAAGTTGGCTTCCTACCATCAACAAGGCATCGAGTGCAAGCTCCTTCGTGATCCTGGATTTCATTGACCACCCAATCACTCGACGAGAAAACAAGTCCAGCACAACCGCCAAATACAACCAGCCCTCATGTGTTCGGATATAGGTAATGTCGGTCACCCAGGCTTCGTTTGGGGTCTCGACGTTAAACGCCCGCTGAAGATGGTTGGGGGCAACGATGCTCACCTTGCCACCCCGGTGACGAGGACGCCTATAACCAACCTGAGCCTTGAGACCTGCACTCTGCATTAACCGCTGAACGCGATTTTTGGAGCAACGTTCTCCATATTCTCTCAAGTCAGAAAAGATCTTTCGGTAGCCGTAAACACCGCCACTCTCCAGCCAAAACTGCTTGATCAGACCACTCAGTCGGTCGTTGGCGACGGCTCGCGCCGAACGTGGCTTGTTACGCCACGCATAATAGCCACTCGGATGAACGTCCAGCCATTGGCACAAGCTATCCACCGGAACTTGGTCGCTCTGCTCCTTTATGAAGGCGTACCTCACTCTGACTGGTTGGCAAAGTACACCGCGGCTTTTTTTAATATATCGCGCTCTTCTGTGACGCGTTTAAGTTCTTTCTTTAACCGTTTTATCTCGGCCTGTTCATGTGCCGCAGCTGCATGACTTGCAGAATCAGGACCATATCTCTTTACCCACGCATACAGGCTGTCGGGGGTGGTTCCGAGTCGCTTCGCCACGCTCGCAACACTATGCCCTTGATCAACCACTTGCTTGACCGCTTCAATCTTAAATTCTTCTGGATAACGCTTGCTGCTCATAAGACACCTCTCTTTTAGTCATTTTCTATGACTGAAAGGTCTCTAGCAAATTAGGGTCGATTCACCCCTTTAAATAGATCACGCATCTTCAACAGTTTAGAGCCAGTTAGATGCACCCTATAATAGGGTTTTTGAATGGCACCAAAACTTCTAAAATACCGTTCAATACTCTCAACCATACTGCCCTC
>JYMV01022279.1_pt1 | contig 10439 bp, 6 predicted proteins | sample 338911 | NCBI WGS metagenome assembly JYMV01 (sample SAMN03354496, study PRJNA234377) | hydrothermal vent metagenome | biome: Deep sea; feature: Hydrothermal plumes at the Eastern Lau Spreading Center, Western Pacific Ocean; material: Seawater | place: Tonga | collected 2009 | depth 2000 m m
CGAGTCGAGCAAAATTGTCAAAGAACAAATCCAAGGTGTGGTCAATGTAGTGCTCAGCATCGTCGGATGAGCAATGGGGTACAGCAATTAGATTCCGGGTTTGCCATAGTGGTGATGTCGGAGGAAGCGGTTCTGGGTCGAACACGTCCAATATGGCACCGGCTATTCGGCCTTCTTCTAGGCATTCTGCTAGCGCTTCATAGTCAATAATTTTTGCACGACCCAAATTGACGAGACCAGCGGTTGGCTTTAAAAGTGAAAGTCGACGACGATTAAGGAGATTGTTGGTTTCATTCGTTAGCGGCGCCGTAACGACAACAAAATCAGCCTGTGGGAGTAGCCTGTCAATTTGATCTGGAGGAAATACCGAATCCGCGTATCGATGTGGTTGACCTGAGCGTCGAACTCCAACGACCTTCAATCCTAACTTGGTTTTCAACCATTTCGCCACAGCGCTGCCTGCACTACCGAGACCAATAATAAGGACGCTCTTTCCATTAATGGTTGTTGTGAATTGCTTCGACCATTTGGAGTGACGCTGTTGGGTAACGTAATGGGGGAATCCATGGTTCAGCATTAGGATAGAGGTGCCTACAAATTCTGCTAATTTGGGTCCATGAACACCGGTATTGTTTGTCAACCTGATGCGCCGCGGTAACCAGTCTAGCGGTTGGAGGTGATCTGTTCCTGCGCCAGTGAGTTGAATCCATTTGAGTCGTTTGGCATTTCTGATTAGAGACAGATCGCCGAATCGCCAACCGATTACAATATCGCTGATGCGAACAGCTTTATCAAATCCAACAAGATCCCAACTCCAATCAGCCTCTAGTCTTGATGCTAATTCTGGATAGCGAGAGCAGGCGTTAGCAAATCGTTCTTCTGTTACCCAGAATACATCAGGCTGCGACGACAACGCCGCAATATGAAGTCGTAGCTTTTGGCCAGTGTCAGTCACCGAGCACTCTATCCAGCACCCAGTTATCGATCACGTGTACTAGTGGTTCCATATAGGAGAAGCGGCCAGGTTGGGCAAAAGGCGACCTCAAGCCGGCTTGTTGTAGTTCTGAGATTTCATTGTCTTCCAATATTGAGATATCCAATCTCTTGTAGTAGTTCTGAACAATTTGATCGAAGTCGTCGCGTGCAACGGTGACTTCGGGAAAACATGATCCAACGATTAGCGTAGTTCGTTCGGGTCCCTCGGGATGAAGTTCAAGCCACCAGACGGTATCGAAAGTGCATCCCAGCATCGTGCTTGGATTGATCAGAATATAATAGGTTCCTTCAGCGCTATCACCGGTAAGTGTTGGTATATAGGGAAAGCCTTCCATTCCTGGGAGTAAGGCACGGCTGCCCTTGTGTCGTGTGAGTAATCCGGTGTACTCGCCGTTATCTGGCAATATTGGCGGGTTGTGGTCTCTTTTTTGTTTCTGAAGTGTTTTATTGTGGACCCAGGGCACGTGATACGACTCCATTGCGTTTTCAACGTATATTTTCCAGTTACATTGGAGTGAGTATTCCTGACGGCGGGTGCACCTCAGGTGGTCAAGATTATAGGGACGCATGAGTTCCGGAAGATCGCCTAGAAAATGTTCCAGTGGTTCGGCACTATTATCGAAACATACAAAAAGAAAACCGCCCCATTGTTCGAGGCGAAGTGGTACGAGACCGTAATTCGACTTATTGAAGCCTTTTGTACGATCCATATATGTAGCGGCTTTTAACCGGCCGTCAAGGGTATATGTCCAACCGTGGTAGGGGCAGGAAAATGTATCGCAGTTTCCTTGACCCGTTGCTATTTTTGCGCCTCGATGCCTACAGCTGTTTGCTAGTGCACGAATCTGATTGTCATCCCCACGTACAATTAAAATCGGCACATTAGCGAAATCACACGCATAATAATCACCGATATTCGGCACCAGGTCTGCTCTACCAACAAAATTCCAGACTCTGTAAAATATTTTCTTCAGTTCTTGGTCATAGAAGTCTCGGGATGTATAGCACTCTGTTGGCATCGTATCGGCTTCAAGAAGTGGCAGTCGAGTTTGTTTATAATGATCTGCGTTCAGTGCTTGGTTTTTAAATGTCATAAACGTTGCCTCTCCTCTTTCTTACGACGATTCACAAAGGCCTTCAGATATTCATCAATCGCTGGATCAATATATGGCTTCTCGTAATTCTCTAGAATATTCTTCCAAATAGCATTTGCACGTTCAGTAGCATTCAGTGCCCCGGATTCGGACCAAGTTTCAAAATTACGCCAGTCAGATAATAATGGAGAATAAAATGCCTCCTCGTAAAGCTCCAGAGTCTGTTTTGTACCAAAAAAGTGACCACCGGGCTCAACTTGGGATATGGTTTCCACAGACAAGGTATCGTTTGTGACGTTAAATGGTTTCAAGAAGGCTCCCATCATTTGTAGCATTTCAGCGTCGATAATAGTTTTCTCAAAAGATGCTGTGAGGCCACCTTCAAGCCAACCAGCAGCATGGTGCAATAAGTTCGAGTGACCCATTATCGATCCCCAAAGGGACATTGATGATTCATATGCAGCCTGCGCGTCAGCGACGTTGGAGGTGTTTGTATTGCTAGAGCGGTAAGGTAGGTCGTAGTAGCGTGCGATTTGACCGGATGCTAGGCAAGCTTGCGTATATTCTGGAGTTCCAAATGCTGGGGCACCAGACTTCATGTCGACGTTAGTAGTAAACGCGCCATAAATGCAAGGTGAGCCTGGAGATACGATCTGAGCGAATGCGATGCCTGCCAACGCTTCTACATTTTGCTGGACAAGAGAGCCAGCGAGAGTTGTAGGACTCATTGCACCGGAAAGCGTAAATGGTGTGATGGCCACCGCTTGACCATATTCGACTGCTTCCATCAACCCGTCAAGCATCGGGCCGTCGAATCGGCGTGGAGAATTACAGTTTATTGTCGTGAATATGCCAGGTTCATTCTTAATTTCGTCTCTAGTTTTATTTCGAACTATGCAAAGCATGTCAATCGCATCAGACATCCGTTGACGTCCTAGGCCAGTCGTATGCCAGACTTTGTCTGTATGAGTAATTGTGGTGTAAATGCAGTCAAGATGACGGGTCTCGGGATCAAGGTCAACAGGTACTACTGGAATCCCACCACACATATGGAGTACATCCAAAGATTGGATCAAACGTATAAAGTTTTGAAAATCATTAAAGTTACCAGCACGCCTTCCATGATCGAGGTCGGACACATAGGCGGGCCCACCGACTGAATCGAAACAAATATGGTTATCACCAATAACGACATACCGTTGCGGATTGTGCGCGTGCAAAGTAAATTGGGACGGGGCGTTGGAAATTGACTCAAGCACCAGTCCCCGGTCCATACGTACAAGATTGTTGTTACGATTAATAATGGCGCCTGAGTTTTCGAGAATGGTAAGGGCGCGCTCGCTTAGAAATTCGACACCAACATTTTCAAGAATGTGCATGCTGGCTTCATGGATCGCATTTACTTCTTCGTCGTTGAGGACTTCAATCGGGCTGTATGGGTTAACCAGTCGTTGCCAGGGTTGTTGGGAAGGGAAGGCTGACCTGGTGCGTTGTTTGCCACGGGATTTTCGTGCCATATTAGAAGCTGATTACCTTAGTCGGAAGGGGGTAAAGACAGAACGATGCGTTCTCGTCTTAAGGGTCGCATAGTGCTATCGACCCCAAGCTCGCGTGCAGCCTTATGTCCGCTGTAGACAGCGTCGGCAGTGAGTCCTGGCGCTAAACAGTCTCCGATTCTTGTGATTGTGGGGGCTGCTGTTTCATCCGAACCTTCCAGTCTGTTTAGTATGTCAAGGTAAATGCTGTCGTTTGGTTTGCGAGCGGTGATAGGTATTAGTGTGTTGCAATTGAGAGAAATGGTGTCAGAACTGTACAGAAATTTTAGTTCAGCGGAACTTCCATCAAAACTAATGAGATTATGGGAAACGATAATGTTTACGCCCAAGTTGTATAAATGAGGCACTACCAAGTGGTGCTCGTCGGTCCATTGAGTCCATACGCATGGTTCAGGTGCTGTTGTGCAGAGTGTGACCGAATGTCCTTGGCCGATGAGCAGTTCAGCTAATACGCCTGCCATGTAGTAATGTTCGTCATCGAATATCACGACTGGCCCCTGAATTTCAGAATTCGATAGCACGTCTTCTGGCCTTAGGACTCCAGGACCATAACATCCATGAATTGGTGAGCGATTGAATCGACCTACACCGTCGTTGCGCCACCTGGAGCCAGTTGCAATGAAAATTGCGTCACTATCAAAATCGAGCACATCGTCGGCTGTCATGGGGCTATTTTTATATAGCGTAACGTCCGGCATTTGTAAGATTCGCGACAGTCTGTAGTCACGAACTCTTGCCCAGGTCGCGAGCCCTGGTAGCTTTGCAGCGGTAGCTATATGACCACCTGGTTCATTCGTGGCTTCAGCTAGTGTCACCGTATATCCTCGCGCTCCGAGCGTAGTCGCACACTCAAGTCCAGCTGGTCCCGCACCTACGATTAGTACAGTATGATCTGACGACTTTTGTGGGACCCGTTCGGGATGCCATCCTCGTCTGAACTCTTCACCCATCGTAGGGTTTTGCGTACAACGAATAGGCGTGCAGGCTTTAAAGGTTGCTCGACAGATATTGCATCCTATGCATTCACGAATATTCTCTTCTTGACCGTTGGCTATCTTCTTGGGGAGAAATGGGTCTGCTATGGAAGGACGCGCAGCCCCAATTAGATCAAGAACACCGCGCTCTATAGCAGAAACCATTGCATCTGGTGATGTATACCTTCCAACGCCTACGACTGGCTTGTTTGTGACTGATTTCACAAACTCTGTATATTGTTCTTGGCTCCCTTCAGCGAAGAACCGAGAAGAACCCGAATCACTTCGGTAGTCGCTGATGTTAACGTCCCAGAGATCTGGTAGATCCGCTAGCATTTCAATCACTTCCCGACCTTCTCCATCACTTGAAATTCCGCCTTCGATTTGAAATTCATGAACTGCGAACCGAACGGCTACAGCACATCGGTCGCCGACCGCTTCCTTTGTCTCTTCAATCATTTCTCGAAACAGGCGAACGCGATTTTCTAGGGGCCCCCCATATTCGTCTTGACGGTGGTTGAATCGTGGTGTTATGAATTGAAATGGGAGATACGCGTGGCCCGCATAGACATAAATAATGTCAAACCCAGCAGTTTTAGCGCGCTTGGCGGCTTCGACCTGCCATCGTCTTAGGTCCTTTATGTCAGATTTAGACATCTCAATGGCATGAAGCGGATTGAGGTATGCGATAGGTCCCCCAGTAGGAGCGAATGGAAGTTCTCGTGTGCCTTTGTTTGCCGCATAAAGCCCGCCATGCCAAAGTTGGGTGCCCGCGAGTGAACCATGTTCGTGAATAGCATCAGCAACAACCGACATGGTGCTAACATCTCCGTCATCCCACCATGTACAGGAAGGAAACGGCGTGTCGTCAGAGGATGGATGGATTGACGCATATTCGGTACAGACAACTCCCCACCCACCTTCTGCCTTGACACTCCTCATTGCTGCAAGCGTTTCGGGTAGTGAGTAACCCATACCCGTACAGTGGGGGACTTGATAGAAGCGATTCGGTGCCGTTACCGGGCCAATCGCTAGTGGCTCGAACAACTTTGAATAACGAGGATTAATAGGCATCTACTTAAAACTTCGTGGGATTCGTTCTGTCCAGTCCCGAGAAAATATACATTCATCTGTGTCAAAGGCTTCTAGTTTGGCTTGGACCTCAAACGAATCTACATCACAAGTCAATTGAAGCATTTCGATCGTAGAAGCGCTCCAATCTTGTCGGCTTATCTTAAAGGTACGGTACATTCTTACCGTTGCAGAGGTAGGTTTATCGTCTCGAATTAGATAATGGTTGTCTGCTGTTCGTTGAGTAGAGAGATCTATATCAGGATAGTACGTTACGCCATCATCAGTTTGGTAAGCCAGATCGGTCTCCCCAGTACCAACGTCGTAATTAATATTCATAGTTGTTGATTCTGGTGACTCTATACGCACCGATAATTCAGGCGCTCCCTCGGCTTGTTTGAACGGCTCATCGAGTGTTAGGGCATCAATGTTGTCCGTAGTTGGAAGTGCAAGACTAGCCGAGCCTGTAAATATGGTGACGGTTTCTCTTTCTGGAGATGGCCATGCCATCGGCCAATAGTTAGTTGCGATCGAGAGACGAATACGATGACCTTTAAGAAATCGATAAGCAACCGACTTAAGTTGTAGCCGAATAGTAAATCTTTCTCCTGGAACAATAGGTTTGGGACTTTCGTGGCCATCACGGTCGCAGAGATTTAAGAGACCAAACGTTATCCTAGAAGATTCCCCTGTTGGCGTTAAGTCGCACAATCGAATCGCTAACATAGCAACTGGTTGATCTACCGCCACGTCTAATTTAAGAGTTGGTTTTCCAAGAATCTCGAAATCTTCCTCCAAAAAGTCAGTTTCAAAGCATAGCGAGCAACCATCATCTTGTCGTTGATCCATCTGAAATTCTGGGCCCATTCCGCCACCATCTCTTGGACACCATTCACCACCTTTAAGACCTGAAGTTGTGGGTGACCGGATTTCTAGAGAAATCTCATTCGTTGGGCTGGGGTCGAGTTTGCTATCAGTAAGCCAGAAAGTTTTTCTGTACTGTTTATCGGGCGGCCAACTCTTGAGACCGAGCCAATTGCCGTCGACTGTTGGGTTGGAAGCATCTGCTCGAAAATTTTCTTGCATCCAGATATTTAGCATTGACTCGCTTTCAATCTCATTTTTCTCATCCTTTAGCCAGCGATCCCACCATCGTAAGCTGTCTTGGAGGAAACCGATTGCGGGGCCAGGAAAGCCAAAATGAGGATAGACATGAGTCCAGGGACCCACTAATGCCCGGCGCGGACCTTTAAGGTTCTCCATGAGTCTAAAAATGGCATCTGTATATCCATCTGTCCACCCACCAACTGCGTAGACTGCGCACTCGATTGAATCGTAGTCTTCGCATACTGATCCGTGCTGCCAAAACTCATCTCTCTGTTGATGCTTGAGCCAGGATATGAGTGGTACAGAATTAGATTCCAGCCGGTCAAGCCACATGTCACGCCACTTGTCACCGACAACTGCGACATCGGGTGGTCGATGCTTTACGCCAAAAATTCCAGCACCCCAAGAGACGCTAGACGTTAGAAGGCATCCACCCATCCAATGAACGTCGTCCGTATAGCGATCATCGGTAGAGCAAACGGTGATTATGGCTTTCAACTGCGGTGGCCGTAGGGCTGCAATCTGCAGGGCCGCAAACCCACCCCAGGAGATACCTATCATCCCTATACTTCCGCTGCACCATGGTTGGTTTTCAATCCACGCAAGAATTTCGAGAGCGTCGTCCTGCTCTTGTTGAAGATACTCGTCATGGAGCACGCCTTCGGAGTTGCCGCTACCTCTAATATCTACTCGAAGTGCAGCGTAGCCATGGCCGGCAAAATAAGGGTGCGTTCGGGCATCTAGAGCAGCGGTTCCGTCGTGCTGTCGATACGGGATGTACTCAACTATTGCGGGTACTGGGTTAATTTCCGCATCCTGCGGTATCCATAACCGTGCTGTCAAAACACAACCGTCAGACATGGGTATTGGTAGATTCTTAATTTCACGAATAGGTAAAGGAAAATTCTCGCGAATCAACATTTGATATGTCCTTTATTGGGCTGGTTGTACTTTTACTTGACTACGTGGAAAAGGAAAGTGACAACTGACGAAACGGTCTGGCTCAATTTCCTGACGAATCGGTGCTTCTTGTAAGCACTTTTCCACTACAAAAGGACAGCGTGTGTGAAATTCACACCCGGTGGGTCGTCGTGAGAGAGACGGAAGTTCTCCCTGCAGTTTCAGTTTGTCGCGTCGTTTGTTTGGATCTGGTTGCGGCACAGCAGAGAGAAGGCTAAGGGTATACGGGTGCGCAGGATTCGCAAAAATATCCTTTGTAGATCCGACTTCAATCACTCTGCCGAGATAAATAATCGCAAGACGGTCACTGAGGTGCCGAATTACGGGTAGATTGTGGGTAATAATTAGGTAGCTTAAACCAAGGTCTAACTGAAGGCGTTTCATCAAGTTGAGAATCTCACCTTGAACTGACACATCGAGGCCTGCAGTTGGCTCATCAGCAATGACGAGTTTGGGGTTCAGTGCAAGAGCCCTGGCAACGCCTACCCGGCGGGCTTGGCCGCCTGAAAGTTGATGAGGATATGCTCCAAGAAATGCTTCATGGAGTCCTACCATTTCCATCAACTCTTTTGCTTTCTGATGGTAGTTGACATCGTTGATTCCGTGGATCTTGAAAGGTTCCAGAATTAGACTTCGGACTGTTTTCCTCGGGCTTAGACTTGCAACCGGATCCTGAAACATCATGGAAATGTCTTTTCTTAGTGTTACTAAGTTCGTCGAAGACATTTGGGCAATATCTTTATCTTCGAACATGATATTACCGTCTACAGCATCTACTAAACGAATAATAGATCTTCCTAGAGTTGTTTTGCCCGATCCTGATTCACCGACTAGACCTAATGTTTTGCCACGTTCAATTGACAAACTGACATCCAGTACAGCATCGATGTATGGATCGGAATTCTGATTCAGCAATGCACGTACGAAACCGTCGGTGCGAAACCGCACCCTTAGGTTATTTATTGAAAGAATGTTAGTCACCTTGGTTTAGAAAACAGCGTACTTTGTGATGTTCGTTAACTAAAAAATCGGGTGGTGGTTGTTTAGAACAGGGTTCAAACGCTGATGCGCACCGAGGAGAAAAAATACATCCTGGCGGTAACTCGATCAAATCCGGCACTCGCCCCGAGATCGTTGGCAACTCCTCAGTGGTTCTTTCTATCCGCGAGGGATCGCATTCAAGTAACCGTTGGGTGTATGGATGAGTAGGGTTATGAAATAAATCGAAAACATCCCCTGTTTCGACTACTTCACCTGCGTACATTACAACCACCTCATCACAGAGCTCTGCAATCAGCCCCAAATTGTGAGAAACAAACAAAATTGAGCATTGGAAACTATTTTTCAGTTCTCGCAATAAATGAATGACTTGTGCTTCTAACGTAACATCGAGAGCGGTTGTCGGTTCATCCGCAATTAAAAGAGATGGGTTCATCATCAGAGCCATGGCAATACAGATTCTTTGTCGCATCCCACCGGAAAATTGATGTGGGTAGTCATCTAGTCGTTCATCAGCGTCTGGCATTCCGACCATTTGCAACATGTCGCGAGCCTTCTCACGCTTTGTGTTGCGAGGAGATGTATCGCGGAAAAGAATGTCAGTCATCTGCTTGCCGACTGTGATAACAGGGTTAAGTGCTGTCATAGGGTCCTGGAATACAATTGAAATTTGTTGGCCTCTCAGGTCATTAAGCTCGGAATCTGTCATTTTCAGGATATTTGTGTCCAGAAATTTTATTGATCCCGAAGCGATCGATGCATTTGGCGCAAGGAGTCTAAGGATTGAGTTGATGAGCGTGGATTTCCCGCAACCCGATTCTCCAACGACTCCCACAGTCTTGTTTTGGGGGATAATTAAATCAACATTACGCAACGCGTGAATATCACCGCGTTGAGTTTGAAAATTGACGCTCAGATTGGAGATTTCTAAAACAGAGACGTTACTAGAGTTGCTCATTAGTCTTTTTTTAGTTTGGGGTCAAAAGCATCACGGAGAGCTTCTCCCAGGAAAGTGAACCCCAATGTTGTGAGTATGAGTGGTACGCCACCTGCTATGATCATCCAAGGGGTGTCTCGAATAAACGAATACCCAAGGTTAAGAATAGATCCCCAGGATGCTGTTGGTGGTTTCACCCCTAAACCAAGAAAAGAAAGGCCCGCTTCGATAGTTATCACCACTGGAATATCCATACTGGCTAAGATCAGTAATGGAGCAATGACATTAGGTAGGATGTGCGAAAACATGACCCGGATTGGTTTAGCACCTAACGAGCGTTCGGCGAGGATGAATTCAGTATGTTTTAGCGCCAATGTTTGAGTTCTTACAATGCGGGCGTAGCCAGGAACCGTGGTGACAACCACGACCGCGACAATAGTATTTAGACTGGGCCCGACGATTGTGATTACTGCTAAAGCGAACATAATAGTTGGAAACGCCCTAATTGAGTCAAACACGAGAACCAGTACACTATCTAAACGACGTGGGCCATAACCTGCCAACATACCAAGAAATAAGCCAATCAGGAGCGAGAGACTGACTGAAACCAAAGCAACTGATAGGGCAACTCGGCCTCCATATAGACTTCGGCTGAAAGTGTCTCTACCCAGGTTGTCAGCACCCAAAATATGAGCCCAGGTTGGTCCGGAAAGCCTGGCTTTGATGTCGAATGCCTTGTAATCAT
>JYMV01038570.1_pt1 | contig 10437 bp, 8 predicted proteins | sample 338911 | NCBI WGS metagenome assembly JYMV01 (sample SAMN03354496, study PRJNA234377) | hydrothermal vent metagenome | biome: Deep sea; feature: Hydrothermal plumes at the Eastern Lau Spreading Center, Western Pacific Ocean; material: Seawater | place: Tonga | collected 2009 | depth 2000 m m
TAACAAACTCAGGATTGAGCGTCGGCACCGACCGACTCTTCCACCGGGAAACCCGGCAGTACCATAGGCGCAAGGGGACTTTACTTCTGTGTTCGGGATGGAAACAGGTGTTTCTCCCCTGCCAGAAGCACCGGCACTCAAGCCTGAGTTCGTGTGTTTGGAGGTTTTGGATTATAAGAGCAAGTGAGAGGGTCTCTTCGGGTTTTAATCTTGTATTAAGTCAGGTCGCCCGGCCAATTAGTACCAGTCAGCTTCACATGTTGCCATGCTTCCACTTCCGGCCTATCAAACAGGTAATCTTCCTGCGGCCTTTGGGGACCTAATGGTCCGGGAGATCGCTCTTGGAGCCGGCTTCCCGCTTAGATGCTTTCAGCGGTTATCCGTTCCAGACGTAGCTACCCGGCAATGCTCCTGGCGGAACAACCGGATCACCAGAGGTCTGTCCACCCCGGTCCTCTCGTACTAAGGGCAGACCTCCTCAGATCTCCTGCGCCCGCGGCAGATAGGGACCGAACTGTCTCACGACGTTCTGAACCCAGCTCGCGTACCGCTTTAAATGGCGAACAGCCATACCCTTGGGACCTGCTTCAGCCCCAGGATGCGATGAGCCGACATCGAGGTGCCAAACCGCGCCGTCGATATGAACTCTTGGGCGCGATTAGCCTGTTATCCCCGGCGTACCTTTTATCCGTTGAGCGATGGCCCTTCCACACGGGGCCACCGGATCACTAAGACCTACTTTCGTACCTGCTCGAGCTGTCGCTCTTGCAGTCAAGCTCCCTTGTGCCTTTGCACTCTGCGCCGGATTTCCAAACCGGCTGAGGGAACCATTGCGCGCCTCCGTTACTCTTTGGGAGGCGACCGCCCCAGTCAAACTGCCCACCAGACAGGGTCCTTGTCCCGGATAACGGGACTAAGTTAGAACACAGAAAAAATCAGGGTGGTATTTCAAGGGTGGCTCCAGAGGGACTAGCGCCCCCCCTTCGCAGCCTCCCACCTATCCTACACAAATCTTTCCCAAGTTCACTGCCAAGCTGCAGTAAAGGTGCACGGGGTCTTTCCGTCTTGCCGCGGGTTGACGGTATCTTCACCGCCATTTCAATTTCACTGAGAATCACATTGAGACAGCGCCCAGATCGTTACGCCATTCGTGCAGGTCGGAACTTACCCGACAAGGAATTTCGCTACCTTAGGACCGTTATAGTTACGGCCCGGAGCTTCCCCCGCTACTAAATGATTCTTTACGCTTTCTTTAACTCGCTCCATCAAATATCGACGAGTGCGACCATCATGTTTTAACATCCTCTCTCTGTGACGAGCACTTTTCTCATCCAGATATGCTTCATAGTAAACTAATTTCCATATTCGTCCTCTTGTTGACTTGGTTTGTCCTTCATTATGAGCAGTTATCCTTGCTCTTAAATCAGAACTATAACCAATGTAGAACTGGTCATTATCACTATGTATGATATAAACATAATGCATTTGCGTTTTTAATCAAAAAACCATTTAGAAGCGGGGTAACCCCTCCCATTAACCTTCCGGCACCGGGCAGGCGTCACACCCTATACATCATCTTGCGATTTAGCAGAGTGCTGTGTTTTTGCTAAACAGTCGGCTGGGCCTGGTCACTGCGGCCCGCTTAAGCTCCAGGAGCAAGTCCCTTCACCGCTGCAGGCACTCCTTCTTCCGAAGTTACGGAGTTATTTTGCAGAGTTCCTTAACATGATTTCCCTCAAGCGCCTTGGTATTCTCTACCCGCCCACCTGTGTCGGTTTGGGGTACGGTTTGCATCTGCTATGCTTAGAAGCTTTTCTTGGCAGTGTGGAATCGACCGCTTTGCGAAGCAAAGCCTCTCGTCATCGACTCTCGGCGTTAGATAAAGTCCCGGATTTACCTGAGACTTCCGCCTACGGCCTTGAACCTGGATATCCATCACCAGGCCGGCCTATCCTCCTGCGTCCCTCCATCACGCGCACATGCAAGTACCGGAATATGAACCGGTTTTCCGTCGACTACGCCTTTCGGCCTCGTCTTAGGTGCCGACTAACCCCGGGCTGAATAACATGGCCCGGGAAACCTTGGGCTTTCGGCGTGTGGGTTTCTCGCCCACATTTTCGTTACTTATGCCAACATCCTCACTTCCCTGCGCTCCACTGACCCTTTCGATTCAGCTTCACTGCACAGGGAACGCTCCCCTACCGATTTATATAAATATAAATCCCATAGCTTCGGCGCATGACTTGAGCCCCGTTAAATTTTCGGTGCAGGCTCGCTCGACCAGTGAGCTGTTACGCTTTCTTTAAAGGGTGGCTGCTTCTAAGCCAACCTCCTGGTTGTCTGGGCGCTCCCACTTCCTTTCCCACTTAGTCATGACTTGGGGGCCTTAGCTGATGGTCTGGGTTGTTTCCCTTTCGACAACGAAAGTTAGCTCCCGCTGTCTGACTCCCGTGAAACAACTCGCCGGTATTCGCAGTTTGGTTGGGTTTGGTACCCTGGTGAGGGCCCTAGTCCATCCAGTGCTCTACCTCCGGCGGTCTATCACGAGGCTATACCTCAATATATTTCGGGGAGAACCAGCTATCTCCGAGTTTGATTAGCCTTTCACTCCTACCCCCACCTCATCCGAGAACGTTTTAAGGCTCAACGGTTCGGTCTTCCACCTGGTCTTACCCAGGCTTCAACCTGGACAGGGGTAGATCACTCGGTTTCGGGTCTGTTGCCGGGGACTGAACGCTCATTTCGAACTCGCTTTCGCTGTGGCTTCGTTATAAACTTAACCTGCCACCGACAGACAACTCGTTGGCTCATTATGCAAAAGGCACGCGGTCGCACGTGATCCGAAGATCAGCATTGCTTCCACTGCTTGTAGACGCAGGGTTTCAGGAACTATTTCACTCCTCTGTTCGAGGTTCTTTTCACCTTTCCCTCACGGTACTGGTACACTATCGGTCTCTGGGTAATATTTAGCCTTGGAGGGTGGTCCCCCCAGATTCAAACAGGATTTCTCGTGTCCCGTCCTACTCAGGTACCGCCTCGGACATCTTCAGACTTTCGCTTACGGGGGTCTAACCCTCTATGCCGTGCCTTCCCAGACACTTCAGCTAATCCTCCAATTATCCTTTGTTGGCGGCCCTACAACCCCACCGGGCGTACCCGGTGGTTTGGGCTCTTCCGCGTTCGCTCGCCGCTACTAGCAGAATCTCGGTTGATTTCTATTCCTTTGGGTACTGAGATGTTTCAGTTCCCCAAGTTCGCCCTGATGAGCTATGTATTCACTCAACAGTGCATGGCCTCAACAGCCATGCGGGTTCCCCCATTCGGAAATCCCCGGATCAAAAGATGTTTGCTCTTCCCCGAGGCTTATCGCAGCTGGCCACGTCCTTCTTCGCTTCCCAGAGCCAAGGCATCCGCCCTGCGCCCTTACTACCTGACTTTAACAGTCAAGATCGTCAACCCTTGGAGACCCTCACATTTGATCTTGTGTCTCCAAAACCTCCGATTTAATTGTCTAAGATATTAAAAAATAAAATTCAGAAATTATTAAATAATTGCTGAAGCTTATCTTCTGCTTAAGCTGCACCACCTTTTTTTACTGTTCATTAATTTGGTGGAGGATAGCGGGGTCGAACCGCTGACCTCCTGCTTGCAAAGCAGGCGCTCTACCAGCTGAGCTAATCCCCCACTGAAACTGGTGGGCCTGGGTGGACTTGAACCACCGGCCTCATCCTTATCAGGGATGCGCTCTAACCAAGCTGAGCTACAGGCCCCTCTTGAAATTAGGAGTCCACAGTAACGAATTCAATTTCTTCGTTGCTCTAAATTCATAACTTAGCATTTACAGGAGAAAAGGGAGAGAAGAGAAGAGAGTCTGTTTCGACTTTGACTATCCGGAGATAAGCATAAAGCATCTCCGGCGTCCTTAGAAAGGAGGTGATCCAGCCGCAGGTTCTCCTACGGCTACCTTGTTACGACTTCACCCCAGTCGTCAACAACAGCTTGGGCGCCTGCTTCCCGAAGGTTAGCTCGGCGACTTCTGCCCTTGTCGGCTCCCATGGTGTGACGGGCGGTGTGTACAAGGCCCGGGAACGTATTCACCGCGGCGTGCTGATCCGCGATTACTAGCGATTCCAGCTTCACGCAGTCGAGTTGCAGACTGCGATCCGAACTGAGAAAGTTTTTCTGGGATTGGCATGACCTCGCGGTTTAGCTTCCCTCTGTAACTCCCATTGTAACACGTGTGTAGCCCTGGTCATAAAGGCCATGAGGACTTGACGTCATCCCCACCCTCCTCCGGCTTGTCACCGGCAGTCCCCCTAAAGTGCCCGGCATAACCCGATGGCAATTAAGGGTAGGGGTTGCGCTCGTTGCGGGACTTAACCCAACATCTCACGACACGAGCTGACGACAGCCATGCAGCACCTGTCACTCGGCCTCCGAAGAGGAAACTTCATCTCTGAAGCGGTCCGAGGATGTCAAGACCAGGTAAGGTTCTTCGCGTTGCATCGAATTAAACCACATGTTCCACCGCTTGTGCGGGCCCCCGTCAATTCCTTTGAGTTTTAGTCTTGCGACCGTACTCCCCAGGCGGAGCACTTAATGCGTTAGCTGAGACACCCAGAAGGGTCGAACCCTCCGGACGTCCAGTGCTCATCGTTTACGGCGTGGACTACCAGGGTATCTAATCCTGTTTGCTCCCCACGCTTTCGCGCCTCAGCGTCAGAGTGGCCCCAGCCGGCCGCCTTCGCCACCGGTATTCCTCCTGATATCTACGAATTTCACCTCTACACCAGGAATTCTGCCGGCCCCTGACCCTCTCTAGATTAGCAGTTTCGAAAGACCCTCCGGGGTTGAGCCCCGGGCTTTCACCTCCGACTTACTATTCCGCCTGCGCGCCCTTTACGCCCAGTAATTCCGAACAACGCTCGCACCCTATGTATTACCGCGGCTGCTGGCACATAGTTAGCCGGTGCTTATTCTTGGGGTACCGTCATCATCTTCCCCCATAAAAGAGCTTTACGACCCAAGGGCCTTCTTCACTCACGCGACATTGCTGCATCAGAGTTGCCTCCATTGTGCAATATTCCCCACTGCTGCCTCCCGTAGGAGTCTGGACCGTGTCTCAGTTCCAGTGTGGCGGATCGTCCTCTCAAACCCGCTACCCATCGTTGCCTTGGTAAGCCTTTACCTTACCAACTAGCTAATGGGACGCAGACCCCTCCTTCAGCACATAAAGCTTTCAAATACTTAACTTAGGTTAAACATTGTTATCCGGTATTAGCTCTCCTTTCGAAAAGTTGTCCCAGACTGAAGGGCAGATTGTCTACGCGTTACTCACCCGTGCGCCACTTTAATTGCTCCCGAAGGAACTTTCTCGTTCGACTTGCATGTGTTAGGCATGCCGCCAGCGTTCGTCCTGAGCCAGGATCAAACTCTCAAGTTATAATCCTATGCTTTTACTGACCTGAAATAAATTCCAGGTTTTGTTATCCTCAAAATAAATCTTGAGAATACAAAAATATTAACGTCTATCCACCTCTTTGGATGGATAGGAACAGGCTTTCTGTCTCTTCTGATTCCCTTTTCAAAGAACTTGCGTTCAACTCCTGCAAAACACTTAATGATAAGCTTAATAAAATTTATTGTCAATACTATTTATTATCAGCAGCATTATTATTTATAGATTCAATTTTTCATTCCAGACAGTATTTGTTTTTTGATTTCTGGAAACATTCTTTGGATTGTTTTGACAATTACTTTTGTAGTGAGGTCAAACTCAAGGTTTACTTTATCCCCTTCCACCTTTTGACCCAGAACTGTGTGCTCCAAAGTTTCTGGAATTAATGAAATTGAAAACCAATTATCTCCGACATCAACTACGGTCAGACTGACTCCATCAATTGCAATCCAGCCTTTGGGAATAAGGTAGCCCCCCCACTCTTCCTCACAGTACACAACAACATCTCGATTATTAGGAGTTTTTCGAATTTCATCAATTTTTCCGGTACAATCTATATGGCCTGTAACTTGATGTCCACCAACTTCGTCTCCAAAATAACAAGCCCGCTCAATATCAACGGAGTCCCCGATTACCAAAGCACCAAGATTACTACGGTCAAGTGATTCCTGAATAATGTCAAACTCAGCACAGCCTTCTTCAATTTTAATTGCGGTCAAACATACACCATTGACCGCAACGCTCGAACCATGTTGAAGATTTTCTGCTAAATCATTCAGTTGAATTCGCAAACGCCGACCGCCTTTTAGGTCAGTAATTACTGTGACCTTCCGGACTCCTTGTACAATTCCTGTAAACATTGTTTTTCTGAAAATGACTTGTTCAAATGTAAATTAACTTTCTAAAGGAGGTCTTCCCATAGTTTTCAGCATACTATTTCTTAACCATCGAATGCTTTCTTGTCTTACTGCAGGAACAAATATTACCAGTCCAAGTGCATCTGTTAAAAACCCCGGTACAACCAGTAATACTCCTCCAACCCAGAGCAGTAAATCTGCCAGCACCTCTTCTGCCGGGACCCTTCTGTTACGTAATTCACTTTCGACCAAAGTCCACAAAGAAAAATTTTCACCCTGCATCAACCATACTCCGGCAGCCAGTGTAACAATACATTGTAAAAAAATTGTGCTGAGAGGCATTAGATATGTTAGCTGAATCAGCACCCAAATTTCCAAACTTGGAACAATCAACAATAAAAGACTAAGAATCCACCACATAAAATACCGTTATGATGGAAGTGATTTTGTAGGAAGGGAATAAGTACAAGTCGCATGAGCGACAGGTTCCGGATCATTTTCAGAATAGATTATAACCTCTCCTACAATTAAACGTTTGCCAACTTTCATCAGCCACGATTCTCCTATAAGGTCAAGATTCGGTTCGGGTTTACGCAAAAAATTAATATTCAAGTTTGTTGTTACTGCTAAAGCCACTGCTCCTATTGTAGTTAGGATTGCAGCATAGACTGCAGTATCTGCCAGCAGCATCATTGTCGGTCCAGAAATGGTTCCTCCCGGGCGCAAATGAGTTTGATCAACTTCAAGACGTAATCTTGCACGTCGATTTTCGCAGGACTCAACGATCAGCGGATTTTCAGGAAATTCCTGCTGCAAAAAGTTTTGAATCTCTTCTGCAGTCATAAGTATGTTTTGTTATAACAATTTTTAGAAAAAGATTCTGGTTTGAAATGGCTTGCTGAAACACCTTGGTTCAATCAACAATATTCTATCACAAATTAATCAATAATTTTATCGAACTTTTCTGCATTTGATGAATTCATTGTCATTGCTGAACTCACAGCAAAAGGAAGCCGTCACGACAACACAGGGTCCTGTACTGATTCTTGCAGGTGCAGGCAGTGGAAAAACTCAAGTCATCATACAGCGTATTGCGTACTTGATTCGAAAAAAACAGGTTCCCCCCCAGCAAATACTTGCGGTTACTTTTACCAACAAAGCAGCTGAAGAAATGCGTGAACGTTTAAAGGAAACACTCTCCGGGAAACAAAATGGCGTGCATTTAAGTACTTTCCATGCACTGGGAGTCAATATGCTGCGGAAATCGATTCATCACCTGGGTTACCGTCCAAATTTTATTATTTACGACAAAAATGACCAATTATCTGTCATCAAAACCATCATGGAAGATCAGGATTTTGATGATACAGGATTGATCGACGCAAAGTCAGTACACTTTGAAATTTCCAAGTCAAAGTCAACAGGGGAAGGTCCGGAAGTATTTCTTGATCAGCAGGAATCACAACAAAAACAAATGATTGGAAAAATTTATCGTCAATATCAAAAGACTATGAAGGGCTGTAACGCCATTGATTTTGATGATATCCTTAACCTCACGTTGAGTCTTTTTGAGAAGCATCCGGAGGTCATGGACAATTTAACGGAACGTTTCCGTTATATAATGGTAGACGAATATCAGGACACAAATCGGATTCAGTATAAACTTTTAAGGCATCTCACAAAACAGCACAGGAATCTTTGTGTGGTGGGTGATGATGATCAGTCTATTTACGGTTGGCGAGGGGCTGAAGTTCGTAATATTTTCGATTTTGAGCAGGACTATCCGGAAGTAAAATATGTTCGCCTCGAACAAAATTATCGTTCAACCCAAATTATTTTACAAGCCGCCAACCAGGTGATTTCTATAAATACTCAGCGAATGCCAAAAAAACTCTGGTCCGAAAAACAGGGTGGGGTAAAACTTGACTGGCTTCAGTCAGAAAATGAAGCAGAAGAAGTAGAAGTTGTGACCAGGCGAATTCGCACAAAAATTTTACAGCATGGCAACCGATATTTAGACTTCTCAATTCTTTACCGTTCAAATTTTCAGTCCCGTTCATTAGAAGAAGCACTACGTGAAGCAAAAATTCCGTATCGTGTGGTTGGCGGCGCCAGCTTTTATGACCGTCAGGAAATACGTGATGCACTGGCTTATCTTAAAGTAATTCATAACCCAAATGATGAAGTTAGTTTACATCGAATTATAAACACACCACGGCGTGGAATTGGTAAAACAGCACTTGTACAGGCTAATACGTGTTGTCAGGAAATGCACCTTCCTCTGTTCAAGGTGATGCTGCGTGCCAGAAAATATGAGAAAATTCCAAAAAATGCGGCATTCACTATGGAAATGTTTGCCGGTATCATCATCAATTACCAGCAGCGTTTTGCAAACGAACGGTTTGCTAATGTATTCAAAGAGTTGCTTGATGAGGTCGGTTACATTAGATTTCTTGAAACTCAAAGCGGAGAACCCAAATTGCGGGAGCGCCGTGTGAAGAATGTTCTGGAATTATTGAGCGGTATCCGGACTTATTCTGATAAAAATCCTGAAGATAGTCTTCGGCAATATTTAGAACGGATAACACTATTTACTGAAAACGATAACGATGCAGACAGCAAGGCCAATCAAGTGTCGATTATGACACTCCACAGCGCAAAAGGTCTGGAATTTCCTTTTGTGTTCATGATTGGCATGTCAGAAGGTTTGTTCCCAAACCAGCGTTCACTCGATGAAGGCGGAGTAGACGAGGAGCGGCGTTTGTGCTACGTCGGCATTACACGGGCCCAGCAGGAACTTACTTTTTCGATGGCTAAATCTCGGAAACGTTTTGGAGAAATTATCCGTCAGGAACCATCAAGATTCCTTCTCAATATCAACCCGGAACTGTTGACAGTTCCAATTATAGGGGAAGCTTCTGAAGAAGTAAAAAAAGAGCGGCGTCAGGAATCCCGTTCCGCTTTTTTTACACAGTTTAAACAAATCGAAGCAAGCTAGATTATATGAATTATTTTGTACGAAAAGCTTTGAGTTTTGGGATAGTTATTTTTTGCATAATTTCCTTTTCAGGATTTGCACTTGCTCAAACTTTGATAGTTGTACTTGGAGATTCATTAACCGAAGGTTTTGGAGTTGCAAAAGAGGAAGCCTATCCGCATTTACTGGAAAAGGAACTGCAGCGCAAAGGGCATTCTGTGAAAGTGATAAATGCCGGCATCAGCGGTTCTACGAGTGCAAGCGCACCTTCCCGTCTCCGCTGGTACATAAAGGCTCATCCAGACATAGTTATTCTGGCACTTGGAGGAAATGACGGTTTACGCGGCTTGAGTGTGAAGCACATGAAGAAAAATTTAAGCAAAACAATTGAGTTGGCACAGTCTGAGAAAATCCTGATTTTATTGGCAGGAATGCAAATTCCACAAAACTACGGTACGGAATACACGGAGTCTTTCCGGAATGTATTTCATGAATTAGCCAGGCAGTACCAACTGCAGATGATACCCTTTCTGCTCAAAGAAGTAGGAGGGATTTCCAGCTTGAATCAGGCTGACGGCATCCACCCAAATCCTGAAGGCCATCAAATCATAGTCCGGACTGTAGTGGAATATTTGGAACCGCTTTTGCCAACCAGGCAATAAAAGTGATTATTAGGGGTTAAAAACTTTTTCTTCAGCACATGCAATGAAGCGCAGGCTGACTTCAATTTAGCAGCTTTCAGTCAAGATTTTTCATTTTCTTTAGCGCCGAAAGGATGACCTTCTGCTGCTTTAGATAGATCCTGTTGCTGGGTGCAAGAACATCCACGGCTTTCTTTCCCATTTCAAGAATTTTCAACACACCATGATTTGCCAGGTTCAGTATTTTGCGCTGTTCATACGCATAATATGAAACTTGAGCAAATTCTGACAGCACAATGATGTCTGTACGTTTAGGATTAGATAACAAGGCTCTTTTTAAAGCTTTGTGGTAAGCGACAATCGCTTTGTTGAAAGTAGGTCTCAGAGATGGTCGGGCTGAGAATTCTTTCATCACTATGCGTAGAGTAAGAATCCGCAATGCCTGCATATGAAATCTAGCTTCTATAAGATAAGGAAGAGGAAGCTTACTATCAATTTCCTGTA
>JYMV01049958.1_pt1 | contig 10436 bp, 6 predicted proteins | sample 338911 | NCBI WGS metagenome assembly JYMV01 (sample SAMN03354496, study PRJNA234377) | hydrothermal vent metagenome | biome: Deep sea; feature: Hydrothermal plumes at the Eastern Lau Spreading Center, Western Pacific Ocean; material: Seawater | place: Tonga | collected 2009 | depth 2000 m m
TTCCACAGAGAGGTTATACTGTTTTTACTTGTCTGTCAGTCAGTATCCTAACGATTTGTCGACACATGACTATAAAAATCGGGGTCTTGGTTTGGGACAGGCACAAACACATGGCGGAGTTTGACCAGTTAATGGAATCATATAATCTCCAAAGGCAACACATACATTCAAAGACGACAAAAAACCTGCACAAAATCTCTTCCACTCAAAAAGAACGAAACACACATGGACAGTAAAATAGCAGGGTCAATGGATGCCTCAAGTTAACTGACTAATAACTAGGAAGGTATAATATGCTGGTCACGTGTACAGTACAATACCAGGATCAATGAATGCCCTAAGCTTACTGACTAACTACTACGATGGTATGATATGTTGGTCACATGGACAGCACAATAACAAGGTCAATGAATGCCCCAAGTTAACTGACTACTAACTAAGAAGGTCGAATAAGTTGGTCATATGTACAGTACAATAGCAGGAACAATGCAAGCCCCAAGTTAACTGACTAATAACTAAGAAGGTAAAGCATGCTGGTCACGTGTAGAGTACAATGGCAGGGTCAATGAATGCCCCACGTTAACTGACTACCAACTAGGAGGGTAGAATATGTTGGTCACGTGTACAGTACAATAGCAAGGTCAATGAATGCCCCAAGTTAACTGACTACTAACTAGGAAGGTAGAATATGCTGGTCACGTGAACAGTATAATACCAGGGTCAATAAATGTCCCAAGCTAGCTGACTACCAACTAGTATGGTATAATGTGTTGGTCAGATGGACAGTACAATAACAGGGACAATGAATGCCCTAAGCTAATTGACTACCAACTAGGAAGGAATAATATGTTGGTCAGATGTACAGTACAATAGGATGGTCAATGAATGTCCCAAGGTAATTGACTACCAACTAGGAAGGTAGAATATGTTGGTCACGTGTACAGTACAGTAGCAGGTTCAATGAATGCCCCAAGTTAACTGATTACTAACTAGGAAGGTAGAATATGTTGGTCACGTGTACAGTACAATAGCAGGGTCAATGAATGCCCAAGTTAACTGACTACCAACTAGGACGGTAACATATGTTGGTCACGTTTACAGTGCAATATCAGGGTCAATGAATGCCCCAAGTTAACTGATTACTAACTAGGAAGGTAGAATATGGTGGTCACGTATACAGTACAATGCCAGGGTCAATGAATGCCCTAAGTTAACTGACTACCAACTAGGAAGGTAGAGTATGTTTGTCGCATGCATAGTACAATAACAGGGTCAATGAATGCCCAAGTCACTTGACTACCAACTATAAAGGTAGAATATGGTGGTCACGTGTACAGTACAATAGCAGGGTCAATGAATGCCTCAAGTTAGCTGACTGCCAACTAGGAAGGTATAATATGTTGGTCACAAGTACAGTACAATACCATGGTCAATGCATGCCCCAAGCTAGCTGACTACCAACTAGGATGGCATAATGTGCTTGTCAGCTGGACAGTACAATAGCAGGGACAATGAATGCCCTAAGCTAACTGACTACCAACTAGGAAGGTATAATATGTTGGTCAGATGTACAGTACAATAGCATGGTCAATGACTGTCCCAAAGTAATTGACTACCAACTAGGTAGGGAAAATATCTGGTCACATGTATAGTGCAATAGCAGGGTCAATGAATGCCCCAAGTTAACTGACCACCAGCTATGAAGGTAGAATATGTTGGTCACATGTACAGCACAATATCAGGGTCGAGTGAATGTTTGTAGTAAGGTGAGTACCAGATAGGACGGTATAATATGTTGGTCACATTTGCAGTACAATAGCAGGGTCAGTGAATGCTTGTAATTAGCTGACTACCAGCTAGGATGGTATAATATGTTGGTCACATTTGCAGTACAATATCAGGGTTAATGAATGCTCATAGTTAACTGACTACCAGCTAGGACGGTAGAATCTGTTGGTCATATGGACAGTACAATAGCAGGGTCAGTGAATGCTTGTAGTTAGCTGACTACCAGCTAGGACGGTATAATATGTTATTCACATGAACAGTACAATAGCAGGGTCAGTGAATGTTTGTAGTTAGGTAGAATTTGACTACTGCTAGATCAGTTTTTAAAATCTAATCGCATAATCGTGCAAAAATAAACACAAAAAGAGAGGAAAAATCGATACAAGCATCATACACATACATGACAATTCAATTTACAATATATTTTTAGTATAGATTTGATATTAAGTTTAATGAGATGAACGTAACATACAGAAATGCTAAAAGACGCCATTGCACACTTCATTTCATCATGAATAATTCATGAGAAAAATCAAGGTTAACGTTGTCCATTCATATAACGTTAATGTTATATATTGTTTATTGGATATAATTAATATTTAAATTTACGGTTAATATAAAACGTAAGTTATTTAAACTAAGAAGAAAACGAATAATGTAAGTCATTAAAACTAAGGAGAAAACGAATAATTGAAGCTATTAAGACTAAGGTCAATCTCCCTCAAGAATAGGAGGCTGTTTAGGAACTATTGTGTATCCTGCTTAGAGTCTTTCAATGTTTGCATAGGGCCTTTGGCTATTCTGTTTAGGGCCTTTTGTTATCCTATATATGACCTTTGGGTATCCTGCTTAGCGTCTTTGAATGGTTTGCTTAGAGGGCTTTGGGTTTCTACTTAGAGCCTTTGGGTATCATTATGAAGGCCTTTGTGAATATTGCTTAGGGCTTTGGCTATTTTGTTTAGGGACTTTTGCTATTCTATATAGGGTCTGTAGGCATCATGCTTAGGAACGTTGTCTATCCTGCGTAGAACCTTCAGTTATTATGCTTAGGACTTTTGATTATTATGCATAGGGCCTTTGTCTATTCTGGTAAGGGCCTTTGACTTTCCTGCTTTCAATGACTTTTATTTTGCTTTGTTTTTATTTGTTTATAGTTTTTGTGTGTTTTTTTTTGTTTTTTTGTTTTTTGTTGTGGTTTGTTTTTCCAATGTTTTGATTGTCATGGTAACCGGCGAATGCTATGCCATAAGCGCATCGTTGACACTAAGTTTGATATCTACATTTTTGTTCATAATTATTGTTCACCGTTAATGTAATATATTATTAGATATTATTAGATATCATTAGTTTTGAAATTAACAGTTCCTATATAATGTAAGAAGAATTTGAAGACACCAACTGGGTAATCAGAATTCGTCAATTGAATAAGGACAGACAACACCAAGAGCATAATGTGCAAAAGAAAAAAAGACAAAAGGACAAACAACGATCTGAAAAACACAACTCCTGAAACAAAAGATGAAACAACAGGAATCCCACTAAATACCAAGGGTGAACTCTGGTGCTCCGGAATGGTAAGCAGTTCGTGTTCCACTTATGAATTCCGTCGTATTACTCTAGTTACAAAGCCAGTGATAAGTCATAAATCAGGAAAGGATCGGTAAGTGCTCACAAGGGGAACATATCCGTGACCATTTGCAATTTCCTACAGCTAAGGTCCCTAATAACACAAGTAATTAAAGCTAGGGTCTCTCCGGGATTGGTAACCGTGTCATATGTTTGACTATCTCTCGTTTAAGGTCTTTTGTTTTCGTGCTTCCAAAGATTTTTAAATTTGTTGGTTTCACAATCTTTTGATTTTCAGCATACCTGATGACGGTTTTTCCAGTAACGTGTCTACGTTTTTATTTGTCCATCATTAATGGAATTTAAGTATTCTTTCTTTTGTTTGTAGCAATTGCAATATATCAAATTCTAAGTCAGAAATAATATTAATTTGGGCCCATCAAGCTAGTTTAACCCCGCCACATTTGATTGACGTGCCTATGCAAAGGTATGGAATTGGGCGGTCGTGTATTTTGGTGTTACCGGTGCGAATTGTGCCTCTTTCGACGATTTTTGTTTTGATTTTAGAACTGTTCCGAAAATGTGGATTTTTTTTGTTTTTGTTTAATACAACAGTTTATGCAACAGTTAATGTATATTTTTCCTTCAGGTTCAATCAGTATTATGTAAAATTATAATTGATTATTTTGAATCGTCGCGAGAACAGTTTACTGTTATATTAACCACACCATGAGAACAGGCTTAGAACCAATAAATCATGTAGAAATACAATCGGTGAGATTGGCTCTTAGATAGTTGTTTTCATTATCATAAGGCACACGAACAATGATGGATAGGATAAGAAGCTTTTGAAATATGTGCGTGCATGCTGCTGTTCTTAAGTCTAATATGCATGGTTGCTATATGGAATAATTAACCACTTATCTTTTTTTTATTTCCATAGAAAATTATTGTATTCTTCTTAAGAATGTTCATTTCAACGAAATAACCAATAAATGTAATAACATTGAAGAATATATATGTGGATAATACATTATCAAGGATAACATATGAATTATATCGTTAGATAGTTATATTAGATTAAAATAAAAACGTAGATATCTAATTTAGTGAACACGATACGTTTCTGCAATAAGCTTCATCTAATACACCCAAGGTCAAATGATATGAAAACCAAATAATCTAAAAGTCTATAAGAGAAAAATACAATCAAGTAACCTACACAGGGTAGCTAAAATTGGATAAGGTAACCTACTCCATCAAAGATCTGAACATTAGCTTGAATAATAATTACATCCAGTTCAAACGAATATAATTTAATTATATATTAAAATGTGTAAACGTGTATGGGTAAGTACAATAATAAGGTGTCAAAACACTGATTATTTTTCTTTAAGATTTTCTACAAAATTTGTGTTTTTTCGAGTCTACATGACAATTTTGTATGAAGTTTAAACTTTCCAACATCACATCACATATTTTCGAAAGCAAATATAATTCCTCTACGTTCTATCACAATGTCATGAGACCTTTAAGATTTTAGTTATATGCCATGATCTGGGACATCACCTACTCTAAAATTAGCAACCTCATTTCCAGAATTTCAGAATTTATTGGTCATGAATCAACACCTCCATCAAGGAATGAGATTTCATTGACCTGTTTAACCCCAACACATGTTTGTGCCTGTCTTAAGCTAATATCTAAATTTTCATCTGTTTATGGGTCTGTCTTTTTGTATTCAATGATCAGAAGTCAGAGGTATTTGATATTATCTGAAAGGTTGCCCATCACCATTACCGGGATTGTTTCACTAATGTTTTTGTATATCATTATTTAAAGAGTGATGGTTCACAAATCAACCAGTATCAGTAAAACGAACAATTACCTCTCACAAGAAAAACGAGAGCATATGTCGATAGAAATCCAATTAGCTCTCACAAGAAAAACGAGAGCATATGTCGGTAGAAATCCAGATTATGGCTTTAAATAGATACATCAAAGGTCGACATATTTAAAGACGATTGATTGATTGATTGATTGATTGATTGATGTGTTTAGCGACCATGGAACATTACATATTTTGCCATGCTATGGTATTGCCCCCGACAATGTTACTCTAACCATGCATGTAGTAATATATCTAATACTGCATGAACTCTATGACTAAGTTCACACCCGGTTTTTAGTGGAGTTCGTGTTACTCGATCTTTTGCCTAATATGCATGTTTTGTAGATCGTTGTTTGTCCTTTTATACTGTTTGTTTTGCCCACTGTGTTGTCTGTTCTTCGAATTACGGATTGTGATCAACCTTTTGCTTTGGTATTTTCAAACTCTTCTTATTACCTTGTTTATTTCTAAGGGTAAGTTTAATAATGCATGAATACTGTAATAATCTATATTATACTATATCCCAGCTCTTTGGAAACCGGGAACTAGCTGTATTCGGCAAGGATGGCGATCGAGTTCCAAATCTGAAGGGTGACTCCAAGGCTATCTTTTCTCGTCGCGTCACCTCCGTGATTCCGAGTTGAGGTGTTCTGATTGTATTTATGATCAATACAATTCTATAAGCTATTTATTACCTCCCCTTGTTTATTTCTATAGGTAATACAGAACAGGTACAATGGAAATGAAAATTTCTATAGAACATGGTATGAATATAGATCTGGGTTTGGTAACCTGAATGAAGAATTCTGGTTAGGTATGCCATCACAATATAATATATCTAATCTAGAGAGTACGACGCTATTCTAGATACACTTTATCAGGTTCATCCAATAGAAAGAAATAGTCTTTAGAAGCAAACAAGCCTATGTCTGAATGTGAATTACTTGGCTGACTGTAATAAAAACGTATATATCTAACATGTGGAGCAGGAAATGGTTGCCCTGTAGTGGCTCAACCTTCTGATATTTGTGTTTTAGTGTTTGTAAATTATTGCTTTTGTCATTGCATATCTAATAAACGTTAGAGAATATCAAAGGGGCAATCAAAAATAGACAATTCAGAGAAACACAAGACACAAGATGAAGACCCCATAAAAAACAAAAACAAAGAAAAACACAACATAATATGTGTTGGACACTACTATGTCGCAAGCAAACACAAAAGTCCTCATATAAACACCTGGAAGTAAAGAGTAAAGATGAACCGAATATTGGATATATGCAGATATCGTAACGGACATCACGACACAAGATTCAGAACGCACAGAAAAATAATAGAACAACACAATTAAAAAGATGACCAACACGGACTCAACAAAAACAAACCAAAAGTGTTACATGTGCAGCAGGAACTGCTTACCCTCCCGAATCACTTGATTTCACCCCCGGGTTTCAGCCATGTTCAAGCGTCTGATGTTTTGTTCTGTGCAGTGTATTGCATATTATTGGTTTGTCATTTTTGCTTTGACAATTGTAGTATCTGTCCTTCGATATACCCATTTTGGCTACCCCTTTGATATATTCAAACTTCTTTTACACAACGAAAGATAAACCACACATTCTTACTTTGCGTTTGTTCATAAGCATCACATGTACACAATCCAGTTATCCAGTCTATTAGTAAAGGGTGTATATCTTGCGACGTTTTGGTAAATATTAAGATTCTATGCATTGATACAGAATCAGTTATGTTTTCAGTGCAGGACAGTGACACGCCTTCAGTGAACTCAGGTGCTCAGGAAGGGTAAGCAGTTCCTGCTCCACTAGTGGCACCCGTCATGTTAATCTTTTCCTTTATTTCAGCATAGAAAAATAGAACATCATGAAATACAACACATATGGATGAGTGTTCACTTTCAATAACAAGTGGCGGGGTTAGGCTAGCTTTACAGGCCTAAGCTTCTCTTCTTAATGAAATCATGCGGTTATGCAAGTGTTTTCACTACTGGTTTTTACTTTTCGGGCTCAAAACATATTGTCCATAGCCCTAATCCATAGTCACTAGCTACATGCATACTTCTTGTAAGTGTTAGTTATTCCTGCTCTCTGCAAAATGATAGTTAACTTGTTTACATATTTTACTCTAAGCAATCTTGCACAGCACCAGCTAATCGATCATCGAATATTGATTAAGTTATCCAATGAAATTTCAAACCTGAAACAAGCTGCTACTAGTAGAGCAGAAATTGCTTGCCCTTCCGGAGCACCTGAGTTCACTCCCAGTTGTTCGTGGGTTCGTGTTACTCGAATTTTAGTTGCATGTGTATGTCCTTTTTCTTTTGTTTGGTGATTGTGTTGTCTGTCTTTCCTGTGAGTGATTTAGGTAATTTTTCGCTGCATTGGGATCGAATAAATAACATGACAACATTGAACAACACAGACGGATCCCTCCGCCTTTTGCATCACCTGGGTTCACTCCCGGTTTTAACTTGGGTTCTTGTTAGTCGATTTTTATTTTTCTGCGAAGAGTTTTGTAGATTGTTGTTTGTCCATTGTCTTTTGGCCATTGTGTTGTCTGTCCTTCTTAGATTTTCGGATTCTGATTACCCCTTTGGTATCTTCAAACTCTTCTTGTTAAAACGTTAATTGCCTCAAAATAAAATGATGTACGTGTAAATCTAATTCATATATAAAACAAGTAGTTAAATATTGATAAAAAAAAACAATGAGAGTTTATTCTATTACTGTTAAAGAAATGTTGTTAAACAATTAATTTCTGTCAGACAAAATTAATTTGTTACGCTTGATTGATTGGTGTTTAAAGCCAACATTAACCAAAAGTTTTAAAATATTTCACTTTCAAATCTATTGATTGTGAACGTCCCCTGATGACAGTTATTACAGAAGCGTTGCATTATATATCTACGCTCCGCTTGCTCACCTTGCAAAAGGCAATTTGAGCTTTTGCCATCACTTGGTGCCCGTCGTCTATCGTTCGTTAACTTCTCACGTTTTTTAATATTTTCCTCTGAAACCCCTTAGCCAAATGAATTAAAGCTTGGTAGGAAGCATTTATGGAAGGCCTGCTATAAAGATTTACCATTTTGATCCGAACAGTTTACAAACATGGCCGCCACACGCAATTCTTGTTTCTGATTGGCGAATTTCTAAAAAAACTTCTCTAAAACCGCTCGGTCAAATAAACTAACACTTTGTACGAAGCATGTATGGCAGGTCCTCTATAAATTTTGCTCTTTTCGTTCCGATCCATTAACACACATGGCCGTCACATGCAATTTTGCTCTAATTGGTCGATTTCTAGAATATTTTCTCCTCTGCAACCTCTCAGCCATATGAACCGATGCTTAGTAAGAAGCATCAATGAACATTTCTGTATAAAGTTTCCTCAAAACAGAATAAAATGTGAGCGACACAGGCTAAGCCAATTGAGCATCTAGCATAAGTAATATTACAACCACATCATGGCGTAACTGGAAGACCCTTTACATATTTTTTTCATAAAACAATCAGGTTATATATACAAATAAATAAAAGAACATTTAATAGGATATAAAATGATTTTTTTTTATCACACTCTCGGTACAGCTCCAGAATCCAATACACTCTCGGTACAGCTCCAGAATCCAACACACTCTCGGTACAGCTCCAGAATCCAATAGCACAATAGCAGAAAGAGGCAGCACACAAATGCATGATCACACTCTCGGTACAGCTCCAGAATCCAACAGCACAATAGTAGAAAGAGGCAACTTCGAAAATCCTAACACACCTACATGACCAATCAGTTGCATGGCTTGGTACAGGCAATTCAATATCAAGTGGAGGGATTAAACTGGATTTACTCCCCCTTAGTTGAGTTTAATGTGCTTAACGACACTTTCAACAATACTTTAGCTATGTCGTGGCAGTCAGTTTTATTGGTGGAGGAAACCGGAGTACCTGGAGAAAACCACAAGTCACTGACAAACTTGATCATATAATGGTGTACACCTCGCCATGAGCCGAGTACATGGAGAAAACCACCGACCTGTCACAAGTCACTGATAAACTTGATCATATAATGATGTACACCTCGCCATGAGCGGAGTACATGGAGAAAACCACCGACCTGTCACAAGTCACTGACAAACTTTATCATATAATGGTGTACACCTCGCCATGAGCGGAGTACCTGGAGAAATCCACCGATCTGTCACAAGCTACTGATAAACTTTATGATATAATGGTATACATCTCGCCATGGTATACACCTCGCCATGATATTCCCCTCGCCATGGTGTACACCTCGCCATGGTATGCCCCTCGCCATGGTGTACACCTCGCCATGGTATGCCCCTCGCCATGTTATGCCCCTCACCATGAGCGGAATTAGAGCTGACATTAGTGATGATTGGCACCGAGTGAAGTGCCAATAAACATGTGTTGACAAAATACGTTAACAATTTCTATTTCAATATATAAATTAATTTCCTTTCAAATACAAATACTATTATTTACGTGAAAGCATTAGTTATATATTAAAATATGGCATATTTGCATTTTAATGAATATTTAATGTGTGGCATATTTGCATTGTATTCAAGATATGGCATATTTAAATTTTTAATGAATATTTAAAGTGTGGTATATTTACATTCATGAAAATGTACCATCTTTATATTTTATTACAATCTGGCATATTTACATGTCATTAAAATGTGTCATATTTAAATTTTATTTAAAATGTGGCATGTTTATATTTTTCATATAGGTATTGATAACATACACAAGCTGACTCGGTCAAACCTTTATATGCTACGAGTAGACCTTGCTGATAACTTTGGAGAGAAGAGATATGCTGAATACAACACTTTCCGTGTGTCTAACGAGGCTGACAACTACAGGCTATTTATAGGGCAATATTGTGGAGATTCAGGTCCTGAAACAAAATTAAGAAAACAAAACACCACTCTGTCGGAATAGTTCCAAAATCCAATATCAAAATTGTAGAAATAAAAAGAAAAAAAAAAAAAAAATATCACACAGTGAAAAAAATCCAATATCAAAATCATAGAAATAAGATGAAAAAAATATACCTTTCTGTCTTAACAGGTCCAACATCCAATATCAAAATCTTAGAAATAAAGTGAAAAAAAAAGTCGAAACAATTCCAAAATCCCATATTGAAATCT
>JYMV01004573.1_pt1 | contig 10435 bp, 10 predicted proteins | sample 338911 | NCBI WGS metagenome assembly JYMV01 (sample SAMN03354496, study PRJNA234377) | hydrothermal vent metagenome | biome: Deep sea; feature: Hydrothermal plumes at the Eastern Lau Spreading Center, Western Pacific Ocean; material: Seawater | place: Tonga | collected 2009 | depth 2000 m m
AATCCACCAAGAATTATTAGTATTTAGCGTCGAAAACAAACACGATGTCCAAGAATAAGAATTTATAAGGATTAAACACTGTGTTTTTAGGAAACTATGTATGCATAAACTCCCGCAGCTCACTCACAAACTGAATAAATTCAGAAGGACTTTTATGTAAAGTTTGTGAGTGAGCTGCCGGAGTTTATGCATAGCTAACTTTCTAAAAAGCAGTGTTTAATCCTATAATAAGGTATTGTGTCAGAATGGGAATATATATTTTCTTTTTATTTTTAGTTGACTTTGGGCTACATGGAATATACTCAAAAGAGTTAAAAGGTTTGACCTATATATATTGTAACATATTTTACTATTTTTGCACAGAAACGACTACCATATTAGATAATTGTGCAATAATTTCTTGAAATATAAATATTGATTTTCAGCTCTCTCATAGCGAGAGGGTTTAAATAATAATGAAAATATGAATACCCTTTGAAAGCCACAAGAAGTAGGCAGATATATCGTAAGCTTGTCATTTCACACCTTGACGTGCTGCAAGTTACTGCGAGAAACTTTCCGCCATAAAATTGTACCTATTACACATCATATGTCTTGTGCGTGAATGCAGGATTTGAATGAATGAATGAAGAAAAGCTTGAAGATACCAACAGTAATCAGAAAATCCACTAAATACTGGGGGTGAACTCATGTGGTCCGGAAGTATAAGCAGCTCCTGCTCCACACGTGACACCCGTCGTGTTACCGTTAAGCGACATGAACCTCATCTCATAATCTAACAGTATAGTTAGTTGTTAGCAGTCTGTTGTAGTATGGAAGGTACTAACTGGTAGTGGCTAGCAATCTGTTGTAGTGTGGTAATTAACAATTGGTAGTAGTTATCAGTCTGTTGTAGTGTGGAAAATACAAACTGGTAGTGGTTAGCAGTCTGTTGTAATGTGAAAAGTACTAACTGGTAGTGGCTAACAGTCTGTGGTAGTGTGGAAAGTACTAACTGGTAGTAGTTAGCAGTCTGTTATAAAGGGGAAAGTACTAACTGGTAGTGGCTAGCAATCTGTGGTAGTGTGGAAAGTACTAACTGGTAGTGGCTAACAGTCTGTGGTAGTGTGGAAAGTACTAACTGCAGTCTGTTGTAGAGTGGAAAGTACTAACTGATAGTGGCTAACAGTCTGTTGTTATGTGGAAAGTACTAACTGGTAGTGGCTAACAGTCTGTGGTAGTGTGGAAAGTACTAACTGGTAGTGGTTAGCAGTCTGTTGTAGAGTGGAAAGTACTAACTGGTAGTGGCTAACAGTCTGTTGTGGTGTGGAAAGTACTAACTGGTGGTGGCTAACAGTCTGTGGTAGTGTGGAAAGTACTAACTGGTAGTGGCTAACAGTCTGCTATGGTGTGCGTGTCATTAATTGTAGTGAATAACCGTCTGTTATAGTTTTTGAAGGGTTAAATTGTCGTGGTTAGCAGTCTGTAATTATTTGAGAGGAATACACGTTATTGTTTATTTGTTGAGTACATCCCCGATTGTTAGTGGATTCGAGTTGCTGGATATTTAGTTTTCTGTTTAATGTTTTGTAGATTTGCTTTGTCCTTTTGTCCTTTTTAGCTCAACTTGCAAACATCTTTAAAATGCTTAGCCAAATGAACCCAAAATTGGTGGGAAGCACCTATGAAAGGTTCTGCATTAAGCTTCCTCAAAGCAGAATGAAAGGTGAGCGACACAGATTCAGCCCACTGAGCCTCTAGTTATTTTGGTCATTGTGCTGTCCGTCCTTCGATTTATGGCTTCTGATGACCCCTTAGGTATCTTCAAACTTTTATTGTTTACTATTGAATAGGTTTTGTAGTACGTATTATGCAATCGTCCGGTCTAAGAAAAATTTCAATGTTTACAGATGGAGATATATTTATAACAAACGTCACAAGCAGTTATGAAAATATACCCAAGGAGTGTAATCTGGTTGGTGCAGAATTTGATCAAGATTATCTGGCAAACAGTACTCGCCTACATATTACAGATGATGGACCTTTTTGGATTGGTGCAACAATAGGATTTAAAAGGAATATCAACCCTATTGGTAATTTAGATGACATATTGACGAGTATCTTATATATATATATCCAACGATTTGTGGTTGTTTCCACTTATTTGTAAGAAGAAAAACGTAAATATCCATTTGAGTGCGCGCCACACGTTTCTGGGATAACCTTCATCAAGTATGCTCAAAATCGAAAGATTGGAAAGCCAAATAATTTAAAGTTTTTGGAGAAATAAAACGCAAGGGCCTAAACATAGCCAAAATCATACATGATTACATAAACAATGGAAAAAGGTTAGGAATGGTGATTAGGGGAAACGGACGTAAAAGAAACTAGAAAAAAAGAAATAAGATTATCATTATATAACATGAATAATAAGTTGTAAATACATCAAATTGTCATATCTTCTCTGCTATGTTCCACAAACAAACAAAATAAACTAAATTAGTAAACGACTTTATATGGTATGACCAGTTGACTTATTCTTAAACGAATGAAATTTTGCAAGGTGTATATAATATACCATTGCGCGAATATAAATAGTGCAAGGAAAGAAAATTGGTTTTGTTGTAATTATGACACCGGACATATAATAAAAGAGTAATTATTTTCCTTTCTATCAAAGTTTTAAAATTCCACACCTTTTCTTTGTTTCTTATTTTATTTTTATAATGATCGCTAATTTAACAGCATGTAGTTAATTATTTACATTTATATTTGGTAAAGGTACTAAAAAGGAATGCACGTCAAGAAATGATGACATTAGTCTGGATGAATGCAACCACCAATGCCGGAGTTCTAGATATTTTAACCAAGGAGTAAGTTGAGCAGTGTTTATTTTATTTTGCTTTGTTTCTTAATTTAATTTAATATACAATTTCCAATAAGGGTAATAACATAATTACCGAACACCGAGCAATCTTCCAAAGGGAAAGGCAAAACTCATAAGTTAATAAACAGACAAAATCAGTCAACAACCGGAAAACTGGGAAAACCACAATGGCCCTGACTTGGTACAGGCATTTCCAAAGAAATGGTGGGTTGAATCAGATTTTACGACGCCAAACCCCCCGCTTCCATTACGGTTAAAACTTTCTAAGATAATTCCTAATGCATAGCCTATATACGAACATCGTTGTCTCGAAGGTGGGTAAGTCATTTTCATGGATAAATTGAACATTATATTTGGCCTGATCATAGTAGCTTTTAGAACAATTTAAATATGTTGGCTTCGAGCGTACCTGATAAAGGTTATTCCAGAAACACGCTATGCGCACTAAATTTGATATCAACGTTTTTTCATTAAAAGAGATAACTTGAATACTCTGAGAAGTCGAAGTAAAATGACCAGTGCGTTCGACATTGACAGAACGAGCGTTTACTCTATATACATTAATATAATTGTTCTTTAGAATTTTTCAACGAATTTTACTTTATGCAATTTACTTCAGAAGAAGTCATGCAATTGCGACAATAACAATCAAACTGACGGAACCCTGTTAGAAACAGAAAGATGTGATCAAGATAAAAAGGTTCTCTGTAAGCAAACACGTTGTGTTGTTTACCGTAGAGGTTAGTCAAATAGAAATTAAATCCAGTGTTTGCCACTGAGGAAAGTGGACTCAACATCCGCATAAAAATTTTGTTCATATTAATTTGTACTATATGGTGAATTATTTATATGTATTTGCCGTTGTCTTTTCCATTGAATCGTAATATTAATTGTATATCTGTGTTGTATTGCGTTGTGTTGTATGCCAACAACCCTTTTGGGGGTAAAATTGTGCTATTCAATAAACATAGGTAATTAGGATAACAGTATATAATTTCATGTAATAATATTCTAAGAACAATGTGAGATCATTATCACAAAATCGACAAAAGTATATGGAAATACACTCATATATGTTCAATGGGTGCTTGAATTATGCTATTGCTACATAAAGTATTATAATGTGATCAAATAAAAAGGTGACAATGGCTACGATCCAAATATCAGAGGAGGTCTAAATACTATTATAAACATACTGCCTTTAGCTGAGGGTGTAATGGGAGAGAGTGATATTTTTTTCTGAGTGTGGTAATCTACCATATCATCCTCAACTAAAGGCAGCATGTTTTTTTTTATTATACTGAATGCCTTTTTTTTTAATTCTTAATGAAATAATATCGGTATATTATCAATAAATACAACAGTTTAATAAACAGAACAATAGAACAACAAATTATAACAGCTATATCAACGTGGAAATGTTCATTTCAAATGTTATACACCTTCTGACTGTATCATAATGGAAATTTACGTTGCAAATATGATTTGAAATATTTTCACACTACGAGTAACCCGACGTTTTGTTTCTTTTCTGTCCTTCTTGGCGAGGAGATTTTTAATGCTTTCTTCATTTATATCCACAATAGCCATGTTTCTTTTTACAAGTTTCGACAGAATAATAACATTTCGTCTGTCGTCTGACAAAATTTAACGGAAGTATACCAATCGGTAAATGTCGGTCGGAACAGATGGTATTGTCGTTGCTATGCGTACAATACCAACCGTTGCTAAGAAAGGCGGAGTTTTCTCAAATTATTGTAAAATACCACATGGCACTAGACCAATGAATTTAATGGATTAGCCTAGAAATTTGCATAAAGTATGATAAATACATATGATATAGAGTTAAATGGAGGAACGGAACGGAAATTACTATGCAAATGGGGAAAAACATTGCTCCTTCCATGACACATCGACGGAATCTATTATCAAAGCTTTAAGGTAAGAAAATAACACAGACACTATCAATAATAATAATAAGTCAATCAGAAAAATTGGCAGTTGGTAATGTATATATAAAGAGAAGGCTTCCAATGAAAATAGACAAAAATGTAAACAAATTATTTTTTTTCCGTGAACAAAGTTAATGATGCGCTACCAAATGATTTCCTTACAACATGATTTATGGGATTGCAGAAAATTTTTCTTCGACACCAGCCACTTTTGACAGGCTGCTTCCATTACTGTTTATTATTCCAGTATTTCATGAAAAAGATTATTTATGTGGTACGTACAGACATGTTGTTGTTAAAGATATTGATGAATCTTGGTGGCTATATAAACTGGAAAGTTGCTTTGAGAAAAGAAACTACAGCTTTATTTGTGCTAGATGTATGTTTTTATGTTGTTCATAATATTCTTAAATATTTAGCACTCCATACATCTTTCACAATGAAGTATTCACAATGCAAAAGTTCCATAAAAATGTTATGGACCAAATTGTACAATACAATTTTGCCTTAAAAGTGTGTGTAGAATACTTGCCAGACGTGATCCAAACGAAAAATATTGATGAGGTTTTACTGGATTGCTGTAGTAAATCTTTACTCTAGATTTTATTAGGTGAATCTCTGATATATTGGGGTAAATTATTCCAGAGATGAATAGTGACTGGAAAAAATGAATTTTGATATAGGGTTAGACGACACCGGGTAATAGTGAACTTATTTGCATTTCGTAAATTGTAGTTACTTGCCTGGTTGACCATCACTTAAATAATCGGGGGTATCACCCTTAACTATATTATAAAAAAAGTTGTGTGTGCTTTGGTTGCTTAAGAATTTTATTTTTGCTGCTTGAAATTTCTGAGATGATTGTCCTTTTTCACTTGTCTTTCGTTCGATTTATGGCTTCTGAAGACCTCTATGGTATATTCATGCGTTTTTTTGAGTAAAAGTTGACCTCATGCTTCGATGCTATTGTGTAAAGGTAATAGTAATGCTGAAATGCCAGTGATCTAGGAATTGCTATCCATTTATAGGACGGTTACCATGGCTACATTGTAGACACACAACCTTTGCATCGGAGAGATGGTATCATTTCAGCTATTCAATGATGCATATAATTACTAATTATAATTATTTAAGATGACAAATTTGATCTTAGGTGCTTCTGATAGTATTTATCTTTTACTTTCAATTAATTTTACTGCATCTGGGATATAAAATTGCATTACAATATAAGAGCCGACAAAGCTGCCCAGATGTATAGTTTATCGACACATGTACCGCTCAAATGCAGGATAGATGTCATTTAACACTAATTGTATGCTATGGGTTATGCTCATAATTGAATAATTTGATAGTTCCTCATGTTTATTTACATCAATAACTTTTATTTCTACATACACATACACAACAGATATTCTGTGATTTGTTTTTGCTGTATTTAGTGAACAATACCTACAGTTTCTATCATCAAAGAAGCATACAGTTGGCGTTTATTTTGTATGCCCCTTTTTCTCAAAATTGTAAATGAAAAAATAAATGTATGTTCTGCTATGTAAAGTTGCATGACTTTTCATGGAAAATAATATCACAAGATATATATCATGATTATGTTGCATTTCTATTAATAGAATTATTTTAACATAACAGCTGAAAAGGGAAATACATTTTAGAAAATCATTGATGGTACAGGAAATTTATAATTGTAAACTCAGTTTCATATCCTATTTCCTTATTTATATCATTATCAATACTTATATTTCAATGGGTATTGTACAAAGCACTTTGACGTTTGTAATGCAAATTTTAGCATTCTTGCTTTTATATAATAAATTTATTCGAGTAGTTGTTGTAGACTTTCAATCATAACTAATAAACTACATCATAATATATCAAGAGAACACACCAAACATCATGTCCACCATATTTAGCAGTGGTTCCCATGGTCTTGGATAGGTCTCTGCAATTATTAACACTTGGGATGGGTATTACAGCGAGAACCCACGCATATAAGAAGTCTGCCTCTTAACAACTTGATCCCATGAATCTTGGTGATTTCGGATTTAGTAGTGTGTCTTATTTCTGTCACAAGATACATTTTTCTAAAAGAACATTTAACCAGTTTAACTCTGCTACATTTTTGTGCCTGTCTATCACAAACCAAGACCTGAATTTCAAACGTTAAATGTCATGTTCTGATTTATGTACAATGATTTGAGGTGAGAGATGATTGTTCATTTTGTTGATATTGGTGGAATGGTTGACCATCACTGTTAATCTTTCTTTGCATAATTTTTTGTATCATTCACACATGGATTTGTGATATTTTATAATGACTGGATATGCTTCAGTTATCTTCTATTGACATGTTGTAGGTAGCACCACAATGAGCTACAATAGTAGTATTTTGTCATGGTATGAAGCATATCAAAGATGTAAAGACGATGGACAAGACTTACTACAAAACGTCAATAAAAAATATATCGAGAATTATGAAGATGGAAGAACGTATTGGGTTTCTTTATTCAGAAGAACACACATTTCTTGGGGTACAGGTAGATAGGGAAACAACATTAATAGCTCTTAATAATTCATGACATAATCTTAAAAGATTAAAGTAAAAATGTTTCATGATATTGTGATGAAAGATACAATGGTGTCTTATAAGAAACAGAAACGGTTTATCCTTCGCGAGCACCTGGGTGTACTTTCGTTGTTTTCATGGGTCTGTGTTGCTCACAGTTTTAGTTTTCTGTGTTCCCGTTTTTTGCTTTGTTTATCTTCGTTCTGTTTCTTTGTGCCAGCCGTTGTAAGTGTTTCTGAATTGTCATTCTTGATTACCCTTCGGTTTTCTCTAACGTTTGTCTAACTACATACAAATGTGAACTAACTTTACACTATGATTGTTCAATGAATTAATTTTGCCAAACTCGGTAAACAGAAGTTAAACATTTATTAAATAAACGTTAGAGAATAGCGAAGGTGCAATCAAAAATGGACAATCTGGAGAAACTGGCAACACAGGGCACACAAGACGAAGAAAAACGAAGCAAAAACACAACACAATATGCCTTGGACACCGCTATGCGCAAGCCAACACAAGCAAGACAAACAACTAAAGGTAAAAACGAACCGAACATCGTTTTTACGAGGAAATCGTAACGGACATCACAACACAGAAGTCAGAACGTAAATACACATAATATGACAACACACACAAAAAAATGTAAAGTGGGTTTATTTTGTTTTAATGGTTCGCTCTACATTGATTTAGGTTGAACATCCATAACGATTTTGCCATTTCTCCCATAACCTCGGTTGTATGTGGGGTTCGTGTTGCTCAATCTTTAGTGCTCTGTTTAGTATCCGACAGAGCATTGCTTGTCTTTTTTGTTCTTCTTCATTTATTCATTATATTGCCCTTCAATTTACGGCTTTTGATTACCTCTTTCGTATTTTGCAATCGTTTTCTTGTGGTATCATAAAATATCAAACAGTAACATTGCTAACGAATATAATATTTTTTAGGATTTTTTTTGCTTATGTTTGAAAATGAAGTAACAAAGGGTAACATTCGCGATCTAAAAAGGTTTGCATTAATAGAAATTTGGATTGCAATTTACAAAAAAAGTCTCTCTGTCTAGTACTGGTCTGATTATATACATTTCGTTCCAATACAGCAGCTATATAGATCTATGTTGTAAAGGACTACCATTAATCAAATAAATAAATCCTACACTTCTTTATTTATTTACCCATACTATCTTATACAGCCATCTGCTAGTTATTGCCAGCAGGTACAGAACGAACGTCATTTCAACGTTAAAATAACGTTTGAAACAACGTTTTGGTGATGTATAAAAACTTGTTTGACGTTGAAATGACGTTGTGTATCTGTTGAGTTGTCTACTTACTCTGAATGGCGACTGATTACTATTACATCGCACTACTTTAATATTCCGCGTTGAAGTTCTCACCGACTATATATATATCACGTATTTATGTATTTATTTATATTTTAGCGCACGACAAATTACTCTGTGTAGCTGCTTGTGTTTCCAATGGGACACTATCACTTCTATCGAAGTTATGTACAGACGATCTACCGGCGCTATGTTATAGTAATCAAAATGATGGCGACAAGACAAGTAAGTTCTCACATCAAGCTTAAGGGTGATAATCAAGACATAATATAAACAGACATACATATTTGCTGGCTAACTAATTAATGATATACTTTCTTTGCAAATACGATAACATTTTTAACCGGGAAAATAGTCTCAGCACCATTATTTAGTGCAACAACGGATATGTTCCACTTGTCGTAAACACTTCCTAGTCATTTCCTCATTCATGACTTATCACCGGGTTTGTAACTAGAGTAGCACAACGGTGTCACTAGTGGAAGAGGAACTGCTTACCCTTCCGAAACATATGAGTTCATCCCCGGTTTTAGTGGGATTCGTGTCACTCGATCATTAGTTTTGTTTTCTTTGTAATGTTTTGTAGATCGTTGTTTGTCCTTTTGTCCTTTTTCTTTTGGTCATTGTGTTGTCTGTTCTTCTTCGATTTACAAATTTCTGCTTAACCCTGCAACGCTTTATGGAATGCCTGTATCATCCGAGATAGAGAAACCGGTCAAATATATATATGTGTTAGAGGTATCAATTTTGAAATTATTTCTACCGTTTTCGATCAGACTTTGGAACTCTTCAGACAAAGCTATGTTTTGTGTTTCATTTTATTTTACATACCCTTTTGTCATTATCATTGTGAGAAAGTCTACATATTTTGGCCTCGCTCCGATGCGCTCTACTCGGTACAAGACGGAATTTCTCAAAATCTCAAAATGGTGAACTCGTATAATTTCGTGTTCGTTTAATATGAGCTAGCGATTACTGGTAGATAGCTATACAACCTCATTGGTTTCTATTTTTATAATTTTATTTTTACAAATGACAGTAGTTAACTGGATATGACAAATATATTCCATAGTACAGTGAATGTTAAATATTATATTGCATGTTTTTATTTTTAATGTCCACTTCAACACTGTTTTAGTGACCATGGTGGTCAGTTTTGCGGCAACATGAAACATCTCTAGCCACCTTTAGAATACATGTAGCAAATGAAGGTGTAATGTAATATATACCGTAAAGCTGGTAATTTCTTCTGTGTGAAATTACTGTGGTTTTTGGCCCAAAAAAAAAAGACATTTATTTTCTGCTGTTTTTTTCCCCCGAGGTTTGAAAATCTTGCCTCCGTAAAAAAATTGATTGTGTCACAGGATGCAAAACAAATTGTTTTTCCAGCATATAATATTCTGCTATTCTAATTTCTGCGGTCAGGAGTTGACCGCAGAATACGGCAGAAATTAGATAGCAGCAGAAAATACCGGTTATACGGTAGTTATACATTGTAGTATATGTTGATGTGTACTTCTAAATTACTGGAGAATAATAATTTTCTTGGTTTTATATTGTAGTATTGAATATGCATAACATATTTGCTGCTGGACGTACAGTAATTAACAATCAATCTATTGATTTCCTATTGTTATATTTCATTTTAGCACAGATGTATGTTATTGTTATTGTTGGTGTAGGTTGTGGTGTTGTCTTGG
>JYMV01020591.1_pt1 | contig 10434 bp, 5 predicted proteins | sample 338911 | NCBI WGS metagenome assembly JYMV01 (sample SAMN03354496, study PRJNA234377) | hydrothermal vent metagenome | biome: Deep sea; feature: Hydrothermal plumes at the Eastern Lau Spreading Center, Western Pacific Ocean; material: Seawater | place: Tonga | collected 2009 | depth 2000 m m
CCCTGGACGCCGAGTACAGCAAGCTGATTGCACGTTTCAAGGACACGGTTTTGATGACCTATTGCGATGTGGATTTATGTCTCCACATGTTCTTTGAAACCCGTGTTGAACAGCTCCAGGCGATGCACTATTTTGCGGAGGGATCGCGATTGCTGGCGGGGGGCTTGGTAAAGACTGATCTGCCGCGAGAAGCGCCGTCCAATAGCCTTCGTTTTTATCGATTGAATGTGCCGGCCCGTGTAGTGAATTACTTACTTTCGGTGGGGGATCTGGATCCAGAGTTGAGCGCGTATTGCCGTTTGAATCGCCCGCAGGTCTCCATGGAGCATGTCGTGTTGCCGGAGAGGACGTTGCGGGAGGTGCTCAGTCTGGCGGAGCAGTTTTCTGGGGATTTGCAATCCTCAGCGAGCGTGTTGAGAAGCCCTGTTGGTGAACTGGACGAGGGCGGAGTACTTCAATTTTGTGGTCCGTCGGGCACTGGCAAGACGCATTGCGCCCGGGCCGTCGCAACGGCGCTGAACGCGCCCATTCTAGAAGTTGATTGCGGAAAGTTGGCTGCTGACGAAAGTACTTTCAAAGAACGATTGGAAGATATTTTCTGGCAGGCTCGGGTGGCAGGAGCCGTCTTGGTGTTTGAACAATGTGAGGCGATGGCGGGTAAGAAGAGCCCACGACTCACGGCATTGTTTAGTGAGTTTGAGCGCTGGGATGGTCTGGCGATCCTTTGCACCAATGATGCGTCTTTGTTGGACTGTTCATTGGAACGTTGGGTGGTCTATCAATTTGAGTTTGAGGCGCCCGAAATACTTGAACGCGAACGCCTGTGGAAGATCCATTTGCCCACCGAGGTAGAATTGGCGGAAGACGTGCATTTAGAGCAATTGGCTGGTCAATACGAACTCACCGGTAATCAGATACGGAACGCCGTGCTTGTGGCAACTAATCAAGCACTTGCTCTCGACCCCATGTCACCCATAATCACGGTGGAGGGACTCAAACGTGCCTCCCACACGCAGATGCGCGCCAGTCTGAGCCAATATGCGAGAAGGAGTAAGGTCCAGCTGACTATGAGCGCCCTCATTTTGCCGGATGCGGAAAAGAACGAGATTGAGTCTATTCTAGATGCCGCGCGCCACCGAACTTTCGTGATGACCCGGTGGGGCTTTGGCAAGAAACTCTCAACCGGCAAAGGAATTGTCATTATGTTTTGCGGTGAGCCCGGCACCGGCAAAACCCTCTGTGCTGAAATCATGGCACGGATGCTTGATTTGGAGTTGTATCAGGTGGCCATTCCACAGGTCATGAGCAAGTACATTGGTGAGACGGAAAAAAACATTGCTCAGATCTTTCAAACGGCCAAAGCCAATCACGCAATGCTGTTGTTTGATGAGGCCGACGCTTTGTTCACCAGTCGCGTGAAGGTGGAGAGTTCGGTTGATAAGTTTGCGAACATGGAGACGAACCTGCTTTTGCAGGAGATTGAGCGATTTGAAGGTATCGTGATTTTGACGACCAACCTGGATAAGCAGATCGATAAGGCTTTTCAGCGGCGTATCCAGTTCAAGGTCACCTTTCCGTTTCCTGAGGCCGAGCATCGAGCATTGATTTGGAAGCATTTGTTCCCGGCTGAATGTCCGATCAGCGACGAGATGGATTGGGACATTCTGGGCAAGAGTTTCGAAATTTCCGGCGGGCACATCAAGAATGCGGTCCTTCGGGCCGCGTATCGAGCGGCATGCACAGGCGGTGAGGTGACCATGGAAACAGTACGCTTTGCTGCGGAACAGGAATGTAAGCAGGCAGGCAAGCTGTTCAGGTCCTTTAAATTGGAACACGAATTGGACGATGAAGATTTTTAACATTGTTCACTCTGTGAATCTGCATCCCACCCAAAAAAAGGGTATGCTTCCCGCGTGACAACGAGGAACACGGATGATTTGATCGGCATCGTATTCGCTGATCGATACGAAATCACCGATATGGTCGGTCAGGGCGGGATGGCGACTGTGTATCGTGCCATCCATCGGCAACAAGACACCGTGGTGGCTCTCAAGATCATGTCTCGGGAAGTCACTTACGAAGATAAACAGATCAAGCGTTTCAACCAGGAAGCGCAGTCATGCAGCAAGTTGCAACATCCTAATATTGTCAGGGTTTTTGATTATGGGCAGTCTAGCGATGGACTCTTCTATATTGCGATGGAGTTGCTGGAGGGGCCCAGCCTTTCGGAGCTAATAAAGGAAGAGTTCCCAGTCTCCGGACAACGTGCGTGTTTGTTGATGAGGCAGGTTTGCGAAGCTCTTCAGGAGGCTCACGGCAAGGGAATTGTTCATCGAGATTTGAAGCCGGACAACATCATGCTGTCTGGTTCTACGGGTAACGGCGAGGTTGTAAAGATTCTCGATTTTGGCATCGCAAAGGTGGTCAATGAGAACACCCACGAGACGCTCACTCAGACGGGCTATATTTGTGGAACGCCACTGTATATTTCTCCGGAACAATCACTGGGCAAGCAATTGGATGGTCGCGCTGATTTGTATTCAGTGGGTGTCATTCTTTTTGAATTACTGACAGGTCGACAGCCTTTTGTGGCAGATACGGCTATTGCCCTGGTGATGAAACACATTCATGACACTCCTCCCCGGGTTCGAGCTGTTTATCCTGAAGTTGAGATAAGCGACGAGCTTGAAGAGTACATCTATCAGTTGCTCCAAAAGGACCGTACCAAGCGGCCGAATAATGCCGAGGATGTGGTCGCCGATCTCCTTCGTCTGTCTACGATTCCGCCGCGCGAGGCCGGTTCTTATGATGATGATCTTGTACCGACTGCTGAGGAAGTTGACGGCGACTATAACTCCGTCGCCACCATGGCAATTGTGGCTCCCACGGGTGCGGACACTGTGTTTGCCAAGAGGGTGAACGATGAGTCTGACGACGCGGACAAGACTCAGGTTCAAATTGGAGTGAGTGAGTTGGATTCCACTACGGATGTGAATCAAAATTTCAATGCCGATGCCACGCTTGCCATTCCTTCAGAGAACCTTCAATCCACAGTGGCTTTCTCCGCTGAGGAATTGGATTCAACCATGGCGATTCAGGCTCCTGTGGTGAATACGGATAAGGTCTCCAGGGCGGCTATCAGGCAGCGCCCGAGCAGTTGGCTGTACCTCTGGGCTATTGTTATTCTTACCGTCGTCGGTATGGGTGGCTATCTGCTGACTGAAGGACAAAATGGCGACGCAAAAACGGATCAAGAAACAATTGTCTCGACGTCCAACTCGACAATGACCGAGAACAATGGGAATCGTGCATCAAAGCTCTCTAAAACAGTGTCTACGGTCGTTGCACCGGCCGCATTGGTACAGGCGCGAAATCTGGATGCTGTTCCCATAGCGAGGGGCCGGCGCAGTCTTGAACCGGTAAGTATCAGTGGTGGACCGAGCGGCCTAACCCCGCCGGCTGAGTTTGGAATTCTCATTGAAACGGTTCCCAGTAAGGCCAATGTCGTCATTCGTAATGAACAGGTTGGACGAACACCCTATACATTCCGAGTGGGTCCCAATACGCCAGAAACTAGCGTCATTGTGACGCGTCGTGGATACTTCCCCCAAACGTGGTCGTTTAAGCCGAGCGCCGCCTGGCCTCCGGGTCAAACTAAGGTGAAGCTTGTGCTCAAACGTGAACCCAGAAAAGGCGGCGGGGGAGGCAATAAAATCAAGTGGGAATGAAACGATCAAGGCCACCGATTGAGACATATAGGCTAGAACGACATAGATCATTGCGCGACTGGTTCAAAGTCGTACTGATCGTTCAGATGCTCGCCGCTTTGTTTGTTGTGCTGCCTGCGACTGCGCAAAAATCCGAAAAACAGGCTAATAAGCTCTATAATGAGGGGAAGATCCTCATGGATAATGGGGATGTGAAGGCTGCAATCGCGCGCTTTGATGGCGCGTGGGCTGCGTTCAAACATCCGCTGATTATTAAGAAGCGCGCTGAGGCCCACAAGTTGCTCTTTCAGTATGAGGAATCGATTGCTGATTATCAGACCTATCTCACAGTAGCAAAACGTATCAAGAGCACCGAGAAGGAGGCTGTTCTTGCCCCTATAGCCACCATGAAGGAGATGCTAAGCAAGCCTGTGCAGGTGTCGCTGACAACGGGGGCATCCGGCGTTAGAATAAAAGTGGATGGTGGCAGTGTTTTGCGGACACCGATTACGATCAGCACAACACCGGGCAAACACAACATCGCGATTGTGGATGAGCGATATATGAGCATGTCCAAAGAGCGACGTGTCTTTGCTGGTAAGCCTGATCAGGTACTCAAACTTCAGGCTATTCCCAAGACAGGCAGTGTGGTGTTCATCACGGATCGAGACAGTTTTAATAACGTTCAAGTGTTGTTGGATTCCGTCGTGATCAACCTGGCTCCGCAGGAGTTGGACCGCCAACGCATGGATGCGCGTCAACTCGTGATTGGAGAACATAAATTGCTCTGTTCCTCTCCCGGCTTGCCCAGTTACTACACAAGTTTCACGGTCACTGAGGGAGAAATTAGTGAGGTGTCTTGCGATTTTGCCTCAGTCTCCAGTGGTCTGTTACGCGACACATGGGGCTGGGTCACATTGAGTTCGGGGCTGGTTGGAGTCGTGGCGGGAAGCGCCTTTTTGATTTCATATGGCGTGGATCAGGACACAGCCGAGAGTAGTAACAAGGAGCTGGTGACCAGCAAGGACACCGCCGGTGCCATTCTGCTGGGCCTGGGGGCGGTTCTGAGTGTTTCTAGTTACTTTGTGTTTACCCGGCATCGCAAAGTTGCTGCTAGCAGTAAATCCCAACCTGTGTTTTTTGCGACACCACTCAAAGACGGTGGATTTGTGTCTGCTACGCTCCGTTTCTAGGGGCACACTATCCCGTTTACAGCGGTCCGCCATTCAGCGCGTTCCACTTGCTTATCCAGCTACGGTTCTTGTGGGGAGTCTCTAGTTAATGACACCCGTGCAATCGGGGTCGAGACTTGGGTCGCATGCCAGGTAGTCAATAGAAACGATGGTGCCGGGCTCCAAAAGGAAGTTGAAGAAGACGGCTTTCTTGCCGGCCTCTTCCGGGCAATCGGAAGACACAAGGATCTGATACGACTCCTTTTCTTCGGCGTTTGAATCTGAAAGGCTTTTCTCTTGAAGAATCTTCTCTTCAAGCACACACGGACTGCCGTTACTGCAAGGTAGCGCGATATTACAGGCGGCGGGCTCACCGTCGTCTGTTGTGCCGGAGCATTTCCCCTGAGGTCCACGTTTAGCCACTTTGAGGGTTTGCTGGTCCTTGATGGGTTTAGGCAGGCAAATCTTCGTGAACACTCGAATAATTCGGTCTGCAATGGTTGTGAGCGCCGGGCTAATTCCGGCCGCGTCGCAGATATTGGTAAAGATGCCGTTATCTCCAAATCGTTCAATGAACTCTCGATAGCGGCGGCCGTAGTCTGCTTTTCCGCTGTCGGAGTGACAGATGTAGGTATTGAAAAGCAGCGGATGTTTGTCTGCCGGATTTTCACAGATGCCACATTTTGAACTGGTATAGAGTGTGCGCTCCAGATCTCTAACCTCGGGATTGGTGGCAGTGGAATCACCCACAATAGCCGCGACCAGCACTTGCGATGGGTCACTCTTGAGCGCTTTGATCATGTTCGCCGCCTCCATGGGCGGTAGAAGTTTTCCTTTGATCGGGTCTTCCTGGGTATCTGGAACACAGATGCATGTACCAAACTTCTCTTTCTTGAGTGACTTACCGGGAGCCACCGAACAGTCGTCCTCGTCAGAGATAAATACAGTGACCAGGTAAGCGTCGTCACGAAGGAACGCTTTAGCTTGGTCTCTGTTTTCGGGGTTGTGCTTGTTCAACGCGTAAATGGCTGCATTGAGCCCCTGCTCCAGGTTGGCATTTGTGTGCTGCTCAGCACCCACAACACCAATACATTTGAACAGTGCTTCCGCATTGGAGGGTATGAGCCACGGAGTGGCATTGCCGGTGGCACTCGTGATTTGCTTATAGAGTTCGTTGGTGTCGGGACATTGGCTGGTCTCTGGACGCAAGACACAACCCGAATTCTTGGGGTCACCGGAAGGCTGCAGACATTTGTAGACGCAGGCGGAGGTGTTGGCGGCGCATTTTTCGGCCTGTTCCGCACCTACAAACTGAAGGTCACACTCCGCGGCATCGGCGCAGCGTTTCTTGCATTCTGAATTGACGGTGGCGTTACAGTTATAGAGTTTCTTGGGATCGTCGGGACCGTCGCACTCCCAATTTGTACCGTGCTTGGCACAGATTTGGTCACCGTTCACGTCCGGCAAACATTCTTCAATTCGGTTTTGAGCACATGCAAATGGGAATTCCTTGGCGAGGTGATGGCGGAACTTACCCCGGTGACCGTCAGACAACATGTCAGTCGTAACCACGGCAATACGAAAGTCAATATTCACAAAGCTCTGAATTTTCTTAATGAATTCGTCGAAAGACTGGGCAAGCTGTGCCTGCTCCTGGCACATGGACGCCGAGTTATCGATGACCCAAAGGAAATCCACTTTGACCGGGTCGGTGTTTTCCTGGGATTTGGACACTTTGAATGTGAATCCCGCCTGAAGTCCGTCAATAGGGATATTGTTGCAAGCACCCGTTGTTAATATGCAAAGAGTAAGGACACTGCTAAGAACCATCCGCTTAATCACGCTATATTCTCCTCGTAGAAGCGAGCCAATCATACATGATGCTTGACTCAACAATCTACATTCCTGACAAGAGCGCCTTTGCGCCGTCACAATTGTGACGTATAACGCCCTTCATGAGTAAGTCAATACAGTGGTATTATCATCGCAAGGGCTGAACATCCTGCACCCGAGCTGAGGAGTTTCTCGGCCAGACGGATATCAAACCGCCCGAATACGAAATTGCTAATAAAATCCGCTATGAACATGACGCCGCACTGGAGCTTGTGAAGCAGTGTCGAGAGTTGTTTGTGGCCAAAGGGAAAAAGTTTCATCACTTTGTTGTGGCGGAGAGCGACAGCACCGAAATGATGAAACACGTACTCGGTCCCTCGGGCAAGCTGCGGGCTCCTGCAATACGTGCGGGTTCTACATTTCTGGTGGGTTTCAATCCGGATGCGTACACTGAGGCATTAGGACTCTGAGGAGGAATCCCCTGAAGCGTCTAACCTTCATTGGTGTTGTTTGGGTCATGGTTCTTGCTGGGTCGTTTGGGTGTGCATCCACCGGCGGCAGTGAGGATAAGAGCGACACAAATCAACCTCCGGCGGATTTGGAGTCTTCTGACTCAATCGACGAGCTCATGGAAGTGGACGCTGATCCTCCGCAATGTGGGGAGCCTCTCTGCTCCAATTTGGGCGAACAACTGTGTGGCGGCGTGGTCGGATACTCTACTTGTGGCCTGGATAAGAATGGTTGTCAGGACTGGGGTCCGGTGGTTTTTTGCCAGCCGGACAATCAATGCGCTGCGGGCATGTGCATGGGAGAGTGCATCAAGCCCAAGATTCTTTTTGTCTTGCCGCGAGGCCCCAAATTGGCCGGCGCACAGTGGCTTTTTGCGCAAGCAGCCATCAATGAGGTTGTTGCCGAGGCTGAAAACGGTGTCTATTTTGGAGTCCGTGTGGCCTCTCCCGACGAGGGCGAGTGCAGCGCTCAGAGTGTATTTGTACCGGCCCTCAAGAATAAGGAGATCATTGCCAATGCAATGGCTCAGTCCCAAAAGGGGCACTCTGTTGCTTTGGCGGCGTCGCTTCGAGACGCGGGCAAAGCCTTTGGGCCCCACGAGCAGGGTCAGCACCTTGTTGTTGTACTGGCCGGCACCGAACTCTGTGAATCTGTGGATGCGGTGATTCACGAAATTCACCGTCTTCGATGGCAGGGTGTGCGTGTTCATGTGCTGAGTGTGGGCTTTTCGGCTGATGAGCAGATTTTAGAGGCTGTGACCACTGCGGCGGACACAGCGGGTAGCAATGCTTCAAATGACGTGGCCATGGTCCATGCATTGCGAAATCTGATTGGGAGCATGGGCTCCTGTTGCATTGACAACGACCAGGATGGACATGGGCCTTATTGCGATGCCGGTCCTGATTGCAACGACCAGGATGAGACCACTCATACGCCGAGCTGCGCCGGGAAAATCTGTGGAGATAATGGTTGTGGTCTCAGTTGTGGTGAATGCAAAGCGCCCGCCCATGCAGCCAGTGATTGTGTTGAGGGGCAGTGCGTTGAATCCTGTCTGGACGGTTATCACGAATGCGGCGGGGAATGTGTCGAAGATAACAATGTCGATCATTGTGGAGAGAGTTGCGCACCTTGTTTAGCGCCGTCCTTTGCGGTGGCTGCTTGCGTGGACGGTGACTGTGCTTTTGTGTGTGATTCCGGCTATCACTCCTGTGGTGAGCTTTGTGTTGCGAATGAGCAAACCCAACATTGTGGTGCGCTTTGCGAGCCTTGCCCCGAGTTGGAAAACGGCACGAGCAACTGCATTGATGGTCAATGCGGTTTTGAATGCGATGCGGGTCATAAGAATTGTGAGGATGCGTGCGTGCCCTGTCCGGATGGGGCCGGCGTTCTTCAAAGCGGGTGCAAGGGTGGACAATGTGTTGTTGTGGAATGCGCTGTCGGCTACGTCGTCTGTGAGGGTTTGTGTTGTGATTTTGAAACCGAAAAACTGGCCGATGCACAGGGGGTAGCGAGTACCGAGGGTGCATGGCCGCAAATCCGGCTCGATTTCAAGGGTGTTCCCACAGTCGTTCATCATGCCGTCAAAGCTTTTAATGGGGTGGTCACTCGTTCAATTTACTTTGAACAAGACGGCGTGCTTGAAGCCGGCTGGAAACACCTTGAAATCGACAAGGGGAACTTTGCATACTTTGGGGCATACCCGCGTCTGGCGGCCTATGCCGGCGGCACCTGGCCGTTTGCCTATCATGCGGGCGCAAACGGGGCGGATCCTGAACTCAAGTTTCTGTACCCGGGCAAGAACCCCGTCATCATGTCGGATAAGATCGGCCCGTGGCCCTACAACGGAACAGATTATGCGCTGGCGGCCGCACCGGGCGGATTATATGCCCGAATGGTTTATCCATCGGGTCAGCGTCTCTCGACAGTGGTACTTACGGGGATAGAAACACCTCAGCAGAGCAGTGTAGATGAGGAAATCGATTACAAATTCACTCACTCTCCCGCGTTGGCGGTTCAAGAGGATGGAGTGGCACATGTCGTCTATTTTCGGCAAAAAGGAAGTAAGACGGAACTCATGCATGCGGTGGGAGCGGCAAGCAGTTGGGCAAAGAGCGTGATAGACGAGGGTTTTTCCGGTTTTGGCAAAACCCGTTTTGAGTTGAAACTTGTTAATCAAACGGCGCCTGTTTTTTGTTACTTCAACCAAAAGAGTAGCGGCAAACAAGGTCTCTCCCTGGGGCGCTGGGTTGATGGAGTCTGGGAGCTCGAGCAGGTCGATCCGGATGGACAGCAAGCCTGCAGTTTGGATCTTGATCTAAGCGGCCATCCAGTGCTGCTCTATCGAAGCAACTCAGGTGGACTTCGGGTCGCCAGAGAGAGTGCCGGCGGCTGGCAGATCAAAGAGTTGGTATCGCCGAGCGACACACTGGGCATACGCTGGCCGACAGTGGCATTGGACGCGGCAGGAACCCTTCACGCCGCCTATTGGGATGCCGATCAGCAGGCCGTTTACTATCTCAAAGATACGGCGCCGTTTGCGAGCCTTCCGTAGTAAATCCTCTTCAGTCAAAATTTAACTGAGTTTTCTCGTTGTGGCTGCCGATAAGGATCAAGTGCGCCTGGTGGGCAGCACCCGGGAGGGAAACGTGGTTTCATTTGAAAAGAGTCAGAAGCTGTCAGGTCCGGCCGTTGAGAGTCGTCGCCAGGGCGTCAGTGACGTTTGGGACGAAGTGGTCGACATGAATCGGCAAGCAAACTCGGACGGTTTGTATTCGACTCTTTGGATGCAGCGTGAGGACTGCAGTGACACCTTTAGGCAGAAACTACTGGATTTAGCCCTTGAGGGCGCATCCGGAACCTCAATTCGCGAACAGGCGGTTTCGGAGTTGCATGAACAACGTGCAGGTCAGCACCAACTCATGAATTTTTGGGAAGAGTGCTTTCGATGGAGTCTATTGGTCGCTGTGGTTACAACAGCGGTTCTTCTCCTGGAAATCGATGCCACTCAATTCTGGAATCCCACCGAATCAAATTCGATTGTCGCTATTCCTATTGCCCTGCTCTTGTGTGGGTTGGCGTCTGCGATGCTCTCCGGTGTGCATCTTGTAGGGAGTCGCCGTGCACTGTCCGGCGTTATGTATGCGGAAGCGTTGGTTGCGATTGTAGAACCTCATTCCGCGCCCCAAATGCGCAATTATTTGGATCAGGCCTTT
>JYMV01031019.1_pt1 | contig 10434 bp, 11 predicted proteins | sample 338911 | NCBI WGS metagenome assembly JYMV01 (sample SAMN03354496, study PRJNA234377) | hydrothermal vent metagenome | biome: Deep sea; feature: Hydrothermal plumes at the Eastern Lau Spreading Center, Western Pacific Ocean; material: Seawater | place: Tonga | collected 2009 | depth 2000 m m
GCATGTGATCACGGTTCAAAGTACCTATCCAAAATGTTTAATGACTACTGGATGCTCGATCAAGGGTTTATTGACAGAAAAAGTCATGGTGATTTGCGAGATCTCATTGCAAGAAGACATTCAACAAAAGAAGACTTTACTGTGAAGGAAACATGCCCTGTCATCCAAGCGATGAAAAACATGCGTCTGTATGACATTAGCCAAATGGCTGTGCTTAATACTGAAGAACAAGCGGTTGGAATCTTAGATGAAAGTGACATTTTGCTCGCAGTCACAAAAGATACTTCTAATTTCCAAAAACCGGTGAGCGAATTTATGACACGCGAATTGTCTACACTCTCAGCAGATGCTGAAATAGATGACTTACTGCCACTTTTTTCTGAAGATAAAGTCGCGATTGTGTTTGATAATGATAAATATCTTGGTCTCATTACTAAAATTGATTTAATAAACCATCTCAGAAAGCAGTTACCGCGTTGAGTGATGACACACATTTTGACTCAAAAGTTGTTCACGCAGGCCAATCGTATGAACAAGTGACTGGTGCAATAATGCCACCAATCTTTCTGTCATCCACATATATTCAGGAATCCCCAGGTGTACACACGGGATTTGAATATACACGAAGTCACAACCCCACTCGTTATGCACTAGAACGGTGTATCGCTCGACTTGAAAGCTCACAGTTAACAGAAGAGCAAGATGTCTCCTTCGGTGGTTTTGCGTTCTCAAGTGGCATGGCTGCAATTTCAACAACCCTTGATCTCCTAACCAGCGGCGATCATGTAATTGCAATGGATGATTTGTATGGTGGAACAAATCGACTGTTTAATCACGTGAAGAGACGTACCTCTAATTTGCAATTTTCATTTAGAGACCTCACCAATCTCAATTCTCTTGAAGAAGCAATTACGGAAAAAACAAAATTAATCTGGATTGAAACACCAACAAACCCAATGCTTAAACTTATTGACCTCGAAGGCGTTGTTTCAATTGCTCAAAATCGAGGCATCCTATTGGCTTGCGATAATACTTTTTCAACACCTGCTCTACAACGACCACTGGAACTTGGTTTTGACATTGTGATGCACTCCGCAACAAAGTATCTTGGTGGTCATAGTGATGTGGTTTCTGGATTACTCGTCACTGATAACCAAGAACTTGCAGAGCGTATACGGTTCGTCCACAATTCCGCTGGACCGATACTGAGCCCATTCGATTCGTATCTCGTGCTTCGAGGTATCAAAACACTCTCACTCCGGATGCGAAGACATTGCGAAAGTGCATTGCAAATAGCAACATGGTTAGAATCACATCAAGCAGTTGAGAAAGTAGTGTATCCTGGACTCCCTTCACACCCTCAATACTCCATTGCACAAAAGCAAATGAAAATAGATGGACTACCAGTTGGTGGTGGAATGATTACATGCATTCTTAAGGGTGGAATATCAAAGACAAAATCATTTCTTGAGCGATTGCAAATATTTTCTCTTGCGGAGTCGCTTGGGGGTGTCGAATCACTCGTTGATCATCCTGCCATCATGACTCACGCTTCTGTTTCTCCTGAAATGCGGGAAGAACTTGGTATTGATGATGGCCTTGTTCGAATAAGTGTTGGTATCGAGGATTGCAACGACCTCATCAGGGATGTAGAACAAGCCCTCGCATAAGTTCGTATGAAACGCATCAACCTTCTACTCAATATTACTCACAGTCGTCCGTCAAACGTGGAAGATTGTATTAAATCAGCAAATGAAGCTGTTGGTCAAGGTGATGAACAATGGAGACTCCTTTGGCGGGACTCGATGAAAAAAACGCATCTTGAAGCAATTGACCAACTTGTTCAATCTTTGCAACCATGTAAAAACTTACTAGTACTCGGAATCGGGGGCTCTGCACTTGGATCTCGAGCATTACATGCTGCTCTTGCGAAAAAAGATTCTCCATTCTGTTTCGTATTGGACAACATCGATTCTGACACATTTCAAAAAACGATAGATCAAATCAAATCTAATGATTCAACGCTCTCGCAGACAGTCGTTGTGGTTGTCTCTAAGTCAGGTGAAACCTCAGAAGTAGCTGCGTTGTACATGGCTACTCAGAAAGCGTTGCCTCAAGCAACATACGTTGCGATTACAGGTGAACAAGGTTCACTAAGAGAACTTGCAACGGATAAGGGGTGGGCAACGTTACCAATTCCAGAAGGTGTTGGGGGGCGGTTTAGTGTGTTGTCTGCAGTTGGGTTGTTCCCTGCAGCGATGTGCGGTATTGATATCCATGAACTTCTCGAGGGGGCAAAAGAGATGGATGATCGATGTATGCAATTGAGTGATAACCCCGCCGCAGATCTTGCTTCTGGGCTGGTAGCGGCAATGAAGGGTGGACGGAACATACACGTCATGATGCCTTATTGCGATCGACTTTCGCAATGCGCCCATTGGTATGTTCAACTCTGGTCGGAATCTCTTGGAAAAATAGATGCTCTGGGTAACCGAGTCGGCCCTACGCCCATGGTGGCAAATGGAGCAACCGATCAGCACAGCATGCTCCAACTTTGGCGAGAAGGTCCTAAAGATAAAGTCATCGGATTTCTTTGTGTTGAAGATACTGATGATATTCCACTTGAAGACAATTCGTTTGGAACTCCTCACTCATGGCTCTGTGGGCAGTCACTCGGATCATTGTTGAGAGCAGAGCAGATTGCCACAGAGAAGGCAGTGAGCGAGGCGGGTCAAGCCACTTGGACGTTAACCATTCCTACGCTCTCGCCATTCTACATCGGTCAATTCTTCACCCTGTGGCAAGTTGCTGTCTCCATCGCTGGTAGGCTTATGGAACTCGACCCCTACAACCAGCCTGGCGTTGAACTTGGCAAGCAACTTACTCGTGATGCATTTCGATAATTCCATGCTTGCTGTTGCAACACAGTTGCCATACGACTAACAGGGACACCCAAGTGTTTACGACGGCGTCGTAAACCCTACTGGATGTCCCTATAGTGTGTTCGGAAGCAAAGGTCCGTTGCTATAAGCGGGCGATGCGTGGAGGCGGGATCTCTCCAAGATCTGAGCGATCAATAGTCGAAGCCCCTTCATTTTCCTTCAGTATCGCATCGTAGACTTCTTTACGGTGTACAGGCACTGAGGGAGGTGCTTTAATCCCAACCCGCACCTTGTCCCCTCGAATATCTACAATTGTTAATTCTATGTCGTCACCAATCATAATTGTTTCGTCTTTATGGCGAGATAACACCAGCATGTTCGGATCCTTCCTCAAGGTTTGCCACTTTCAAGTGGCAGGCTCACCCTTCCTTGGGTGAGCTTATATCTACACTCAAATTATGCAGTCAATCGTTCCTGAGTTGTCAATCGTACGATTTCGTGCCTTGTTGTCCACCGCTTATCTGCAAGTACCAACTGCATTGCTTGGTGGTTTGTTAAATTTACAATAATTGGTCCTTGCAAATTCACCGTTAGCGTTTGGTCATATTTATTTACGATAACAAATGTTTGCGCTGTTTCTAAAGTGGTAAGTTCTAAATCCTCCATCTGCTCTTTGCGAACTGTTGCCTGATATTCGGGTACCCATGTTGAAGGATCAGTGACTACAAATGCAAGCTCGGCTGCTTCAGTTGATTGCAACCAAAAAAACAACCCATCGTTGTCTGGCTGAAGTAATGCGTACTGTGTATAACTTGAAAAACCCAATAAACCAGATGGAAATTCCAATATTCTGCTGTCATCAACCTCGACAGTGCCAAATCGAGTCGTTTGTACTTTCATTCTCTTGGCAATCCTTGTGTGGTTCTATGCATCCTTCGGTGTCCCGCTCCAATAGCAGGCGACATCCTGTCCGAGGTCATATCGGTATGAACCACACTACCGACAAGCCACGTATTCAATGCGGTCGTCATGCCATCGGCAGTATTGGGTTCATTACGATAGTCTCAGCAGGAAGGAGGTAGAAAAGTCCGGTAATAACAACAGAATTACGAACCTCACTATTTCAATAACATCACGATTGCAAAGATGAGAGCAATCACGCTCAATGTCAAACAGACAGAGAGGATTCTAATTGTCCTTGACCCTTGCTGCACTTTTCGTTGCAGTAAATTGAATTGAGGAGATCCAATTGTGTCTTCTCGATCAGGATTGTTTGTGAATGCGGGTTTAGGCAATGTTAGGGGTGTAGATTGGGTATCAAGAATCACAGTATCTGAGAGGAACGATGACATACCGTCAATACTTCCTTCAGGTGGAAGAGCGGTGTCTACGCCAAAATTGTTTCTATCTCGGTACGTTAAGAATTGCGCTTGACAGGATTCACACTGCCTCGCTCGCGATTCTACATGCTCACCACAATTGTGACATCTCTCTACAAGATGAGCAATTCCAGGTACCCTTCTTGCTACTTTCCAAAGTTGCCGAGTTGTTGGACCCCGAATAATTGTATGCTTTTGAACCTCCCCCCTTTTAATCATATCGGCGAGGTGGTCATATGTCATTCCAGGGGCAAAAGGATGCTCCTTGTTACGAACCCACCATGGTCCTATTGACCCCTCTGCATACAGAAGCCCATCTGTATCGAGCGAATTTTCGCATGCCCTACAGACTGATGTTTCTTGCTGGGTCTCCCCACAGACTGGACAGACGAGTATCCTTTGCTTTGCCATGTTTCTCAATCGCATTGTACAGTCCAATACACAGGCACTGTTGTGGATTTCCCTCTTCCTTATTGGATGCGCAGGGAGAACAGAGGTCGTCCAACGGCAAGCACAGCAACTACAGCCAAAATCCCCCATTGTGGCAATTGTCAACACCCAAGCTATTCGGCAAGAAAATCTTTGGTCTTCCTTGATTGAACTTGGTGGTGGAGAAGTTTTCCAAGAATATGTCCTTTCAATTGAATTAGAAACTGCATTGCAACAACGAAATTTCAAAGTTCTTCCTACAGACATTCAAAATGAAGAACAATTACTTTCAACTCTTGTTTCGGGAGTTCCTACAGTTTCGTGGGCTTCGGGGGCTTCGGTGGTGAACGATGCAGCAATGAATGAGATAATGTTACAACAAGGATATGGAAAAATCAGAAAGTCTAGGTTACTTTGGAGAAATGCTGCATTAAGAAAACTTGTTCAAGAACAAGTTACCCTTAATGACGCAGCTGCACATCGAATGTATTCAATCGTCCATGGTCCTAGATATCCGACTCGCATTATTGTTGTTTCAACTCTTAAGGAAGCGAACAATGTGATTTCAAGAATAAATCTTGGAGACAATTTTTCGGATGTAGCCATTGATGTCTCAATTGATTCAAGTGCAAGCAGAGGTGGTCATGTAAATTCGATATCAACTTCGGATCCAACCTGGCCTGCACCAATTCGTGAAGCGATTTCTACTATTGAAGTAAATACGACTTCCAATCCAATCTTTATTGGAGATCGTTGGATAGTTCTAACAGTCAGCGATGCGCCAACAAGTTCATCCACTACATTTGAAGATGCTGAATTAGAAATGAAGAACCTTGCGAAACTTTCACAAGAGCGATTCCTGATGGAAACCCTTGCAAAATCTCTTGTGGATAATAGCAACGTCAAAATCATTGATATCGACTTACTGCGTTCCTCACGTCCTGATACAAACAGCTCGGAGTAACGCAATCGGTATTAATACGATTGCTGGTAAGAAGACGCTTACCATCGATGGTATACCTGTTATTGGCATGAGCATCACGACCATTCCACCAAATAATATTATCAATGCAATTGCCCCGCCTTTAATTGCTTGTCTTGAAACAACAACCACATCCTTTGTAATGAAAAATGGAATCACGATAACCATTGCCAATAGGTTTAGTGCAATTGATGCAAATCGAGCATACCAATGTCTTCTGAGCATTGGCTCGTCAAATGCCCCCACAGCATCTAGCATATTATTGAGTTGAGACATGCTTAACATCCCGATGTATTGACCGTACCTGTGAAGCGTCAGAATATATGGTGAAAGTTCTGTTGGATAAAAATCAACGGTTACTGGGGCTGAAATTGTGGCTTGTCCATTCGATTCATCAAATGAAATTTGAACTGCTCGTCCTTCTTTAAGGAACCAACCAGCATGGGTTGCTCTATCCCAAGTAGCACTTACCGCTTGTATTTGACGAATCATACGACCTTTTTCATCCCGCTCTAGAAATGTGGGCTCGGTAAGAATACCAGTTGAAGGATTGAGTGAAGGTGCGAGTAGCAATGAACCGCTTTGATCAGGTGTAAACGGAACTGTAAATGATCCAGCAGTTTTGTTACCCGATTCATCATGATCACGAAGAAGCAATGGAGCAACTTTTGGCAACATGTATTCTTGATTCAGTAACGCCAAAAGACTAATGCCTCCCATGACACACAGGAACGGAACTGCGACTCGTCGTAAACTAATTCCTGCTGCCATGATTGCAACGAATTCACGAGAGCGAAGCATATTGGCTGCGGTAAATCCCATCGCACCGATTGCTATCACGCCATTCAAATATGCGAATACCTGAAAAAACCTTGGACCTTCAAATCCAATTGCAACCTTCAAGAGTGAGAATACCTTTGCAAAAAACCCTTCTCCAGCAGAAGCAGATGTTGCGATTTTGTTGAATTCGTCTAGATTCACAATAATATCGATGACCGCTCCGAGCAAATAGAACAATGTAAAAAGTACAACAAAATTAATTGTCATCTTCGTTATGATGTACTTTGTCAATCGTTGCATTTTAAGTAGTCCGTAATCTCAACCATTCGTACAACACCAGCGCAGTCAAAGCAACATTTCCAACCCACATGACAGTAAACCCCAGAAGTTCATTTGCGTCGCGAATCATTTGACCACCAGAGAAAATCAATAACAAGGCAACTATAGTTGGAACAAATACTTTTGCGTACACGCCCAGTGGCGTTTCATCTGGATTCCTTATTGCCAGTAAACTCCCTAACAATATGGCAAGGAGTGGCAACATGCTTACAGCCCAACGTTGTCCAATTCGTCCTGCAACATGATTATCTAACGCAGCAACATGCCTGCGAAGGTTGGTAGCAGCGCCTTTTACTGTTAATGCTGGTTCTACATCTGCTGTACGCAGTAAATCTTGCATAGATTGATTGTCGTTTAGTGAAGGAAATTCTACTCCTTCAACTTGCAATGAAGGAACGACCAATTCACCTCGTTGATTCGCACCAATCTCCCCCGCACCAACAATAACATCTTGCATTTGTAATGTGAGGGATTCGATCTCGCCGGTGTCAGAATAGTCAAGAATTAATGTTGCATTCCTTGGAGTTAAAGTGCTTGATTCTCCTGTAAGTCGTATCGTATTTACTGTGATTGGCTGAACAAATGTGAACCCTTCTAGCCCTCTTGAAGAAATGATGAACTGGCGTCCGCCCATAGTTGCAATGAATGTTAAAGAACCGTCAGATTTCAACTTGCTCAGCAATGCATGATGAAAATCATTTCTTATCATTGCTTTTTTCAAATCAGTCGCTGCTTTTTGTACGTAATGATATTCAGTGGGATGCTCTCGCAAGTGAAGTAATTCGCTACGAGTCAGCGCGGTGAGTCTTTGCTTCGTCAATGAAGGTAGATCAATCGCATGGGTAAGTCTCCCCTCTCGAGCACCACGTAATACTCCTGCTCCTTCTAACCCTCTTGTCCACTGTGTCATATCACGAGTTTCTACAAAAAGAGAAGTTTGATTGTCAACTCTTTGCACATCTACGATTGCAGCAGATGCAGTGAAATACATCTTTGCACGACCATCATTTTTTATCTTCGCTACTGCAACATGATCAAGTACCATGCGGTCATCGTTATTATTCGTATCAAGATAAATATTTTCTGCCCAAATGACCAAGTCACCCTGTACAAATGGAGTGTGTTGCCTGATTGAGTTAGTCAATAATCGTGGTAAGTCCGAAGTCATTGCCTGAGCCATTTTTCCGATGAAAACTGGAATTACCGATTGAGCCAAAATCGCAACTGTGATGGTTAAGACGAATCCGAACAGAGCCATCGGTGCGAGTAGACGAATATACGATTGTCCACATACTGACATCGCGATGAACTCATTATCTTGAGCCATACGGTGTAAACTGATTGTCGCAGCAAAAGCCCCAGCAAATGGCAATGCAAATTGAAGCATTGGAATGATGGCGAGCAACAAATATTTCATCGTGTCCCATCCCGTCAATAAACTGTCGCTAGACAACGGCTTAATTGCAGCGCCAAAGGCGATGACAACCACAAGGATGATTGCTGTTATGGCAAATTGCCGCAGCACGTCGGCAAGCATATATCTGTAAAACCGCCACGGCATAAGGGGGCATTATGGTCTGCACAGAGAACATTGCAATTGGTTTTGGTCACGAAATAAGTCTTTTTTCAACTATTCAAAACCCGATTTTCCATGGCTTTGAGGGGGATGTGTACCTTTGTTCTACCTCCTGCCTTTCCTCATAATTACCTCAGACCAAATTAAGTTATCGGACGTGGGAGAGTGGCAAAATGGGCAATTCTTGCGAGTTTTTACGGTATCGGTAGATCATTTTCATAAATGCCAACTACAAGGCCAGAGTACCGCCTCTGGGCATTCGATTTTAGACCCTAGATGCGAGTACATAATCGACATTATCATCGAAGAGGGGTAGCCCTTCTTGAAGTCATGATTGCTGTTGGGATACTGACATTCGCAGTTGCAGCAATAAGTTCTGCAATTGTCGCGGGTCAACAACAAAGTCTTGCAGCAAGAACAACCATCGTAGCCTCAGTCGCTGCTGAATCCCTTCTTTCGCAACTCTCTCAAGAACCTTGGGAAACGATTGATTCTTGGCATGGATATACAGAAGAAGTTGGAACAATTACTGATCCTACAGGAATTCCAATTGGCGGAGATTGGGATTCCATCGGACGGCGAGTTTCAGTTGTTGAAACCGATATGTTTATCGAACCTCTTCAGGTCTTCATTGTTGGTCGAACAGTTACGGTAACATCCTTCGCAAAAGATGGACGTGAATTGTCATCGCTACAACGATTCATCCCGGAGCCTCAATCATGAATCGACGCGGCTTATCTTTACTTGAAATGACCCTCGCGATTAGCATCACTGCAATCATTGGAACGGCAATCGCTTCGATGATGGCCGCTGCTGCAAATAGTCTTACTTCAAAAGATGATGGGCGACAATCTGCAATTCGACTTGCGACAACGCAAATTCGACTTAGTGCATACATTGCTCCTTCAAGGTGCCTTCTTGAAAAGAACAACGAACAAATTACTCTTTGGCTTGATGATACCGATGAGAGTAAGACAATCAACGCTTCTGAAATTCGTTGGATTCAATTTGAAGAATTAAGCAGCAAACTTACTGTAAAGTTTGTTGACTTTCCAGAAGAATGGTCACAATCTATGATTGATGATGCAGACATCGAATGTGACTCTCTCACAAATTATGAGTTGGTCCTCGCTTCATTCGAGTCGAGTAATTTCATAGATACCATTCCACTTGTTGATTCTATACGTTCGTGTAATTTTTGGATGAACACGAATGACCCATTTGAAGCAACTCAAATTACTATTCGATTTTCACTAGAGTCGAGTTTCGGTACAACAAATGATTCCGTCATTGATGAAACAATTCGTCTCCATCAACCACCCTCGGAGCAACAATGAACCAACATCGCTGTCAACAAGTTCCATCAGTAAATCAACGACGTGGTGTCGCCATGATGCTCGTCATGGTTGCTGTTTTAGTGACTGGTGGAATGGCGGTGGCTTACTTTGGTTCTCGCGATAATTCGATTGCAATCAGTGCAAATATTGCTTCTTCATCAAGTGCGAGGGTTGTTGCTGGGTCCGGGCTTGATCTTGCTGTAGCGATTCTTGAAACAAACGCTAATTGGAGAACCAACCATCTCGATGGAGTTATTCTTCAAGATTACCAAATTGGTGAAGGTACAATTACTATCACCATTATTGATGCTGAAACAGAATTACCTCCTACTAAGACCACTCTTCAAGTCCAAATTTCTGTTGCATCAACTGTTGCTGGAAGAACGCAAATTACAGAAGCGACTGCGACAATTATTCCGGATGACGATGAATTTGATGTTGATTATAGTGAATTTGCAATCTTTGCTCGGAACCGAATTACTATGCGGGGCGCATCTTCTGTACAAAACTGGGCGGCATCTCCAATGTCATCCCAACAAACTATTCAAATTGGAACGCTATCTTCAAGTCCAATGTCAGTTCAAATTGATTCGTTGAATCAGAACAAAATGCTCGAATTGCATGCACCAGAACATGCATCTTCAATGATATCAACCACATCTTCTCCTGCTAATCGTCCACAAATTGTAGAGAAACCACTGATATTGATATTACTTGCAGGAGCATAGAG
>JYMV01036803.1_pt2 | contig 10434 bp, 4 predicted proteins | sample 338911 | NCBI WGS metagenome assembly JYMV01 (sample SAMN03354496, study PRJNA234377) | hydrothermal vent metagenome | biome: Deep sea; feature: Hydrothermal plumes at the Eastern Lau Spreading Center, Western Pacific Ocean; material: Seawater | place: Tonga | collected 2009 | depth 2000 m m
GCCACCACCAGATCCGCATCGGTAAATGCGTAGTTGGCGCAACACGATCCGTGCATACCAGGCATTTCCATGGCCAGCTCATGAGTTTCAGGAAATGCTCCCAGCCCCATCAAGGTCACAGTAATCGGCATATGCGCATTAATTGCCAATTCACGCAACTCTTCAGATGCTTCCGAGAGTATAACGCCGCCTCCAGCATAAATTATTGGGCGCTTAGCAGCCTTGATCAGTTCAGCGGCCTTGGCAATCTGACGCGGATGTCCTTCGGTAGTCGGACTGTAACTACGCAAATCAACTTGTTCGGGATAATAGAATTCAGACTCAGCAATCTGTGCATCCTTTGCAAAATCGATAACAACCGGCCCCGGTCGCCCCGTACTAGCGATATGGAAAGCTTCCGCCACAACCTCCGGCACCTCGGAACTGTCTTTAATCAGATAGCTATGCTTGCAAATTGGACGTGTTACACCTAGAACATCACATTCTTGAAATGCATCGTTACCGATTAATTGAGTTGGAACCTGTCCGGTAATTGCGACCATAGGAATTGAATCCATGTGAGCTGTTGCAATTCCAGTTACAAGATTTGTAGCACCAGGACCAGAGGTCGCCAATGCTACACCAACTTTACCGGTTGCACGCGCATACCCGTCAGCAGCATGTGCCGCTCCCTGTTCATGCCGCATCGTGATAAGCTTAATACCTTCAGCATCGTAGAGCGCATCAAAGATAGGCATTGCGGCCCCCCCTTGAAGACCGAAAATATATTCTACATTCTCGCGCTTTAGGCTCTCAATAAGAAGATTCGCTCCTCGCATTAGCATGTTCCTATACCCCATAGTGATTGTGAATAGAATCCGGAATAAAAAAGCCCCGCCCGCTCCAAAACGATGGAGACGAGAAGGGCAAAAACCTTACCGCGGTACCACTCCAATTCCTTATTGCGTTACAAACCCAAAAAGGCTCTTATTTCAATACGATTACGGGTATCAACCGACCAGCCCTACTTAACTAACGACAAGCTTCAGGCTGACAGCTCCAGGACGACGTTCAATCGGGGTTTCTTGAGGAAACGTTCCAGCCTTCGCATTTCCCTCTCTGTCTATCAAGACCTTCCGACCTACTCCTTCCCTTCAAAGCTTTTGGATGGACACGGAAGTATACACAAGACAGCCAGGACTGTCAAGATTTTTGTACACTATCCTTTTGCCTCAGCGTAACGCCTGGTAACTTCATCCCAATTAATAACATTGTCAATAAACGCCTCAATGTAATCTGGACGACGATTCTGATAATTCAAATAGTAAGCGTGCTCCCATACGTCCAGACCGATAATCGGTGTGTCACCATTCATAATCGGGCTATCCTGATTGGCGGTTGAATAGATCTTGAGATCGCCATTCCCGTCAACAACCAGCCACGCCCAGCCAGAACCAAAACGAGTGCTAGCCGCAGTCGTAAACTCCTCACGACCTGCTTCAAGGGATCCAAATGCGGCCTCAATAGCAGTCGCCAGTTCCCCAGTTGGAGGGCCTCCACCGTTTGGTGAGAGGATTGACCAAAACAGCGAATGGTTAGCATGGCCTCCGCCGTTGTTAATCACAGCTTGGCGTATCCCTTCGGGGACGCTATCAATTTGGCTCAAAAGATCCTCAACCGATAAACCTGCCAAATCGCTATTTCCTTCAAGGGCGTCATTCAATTTAGTCACATATCCCTGATGATGTTTACCATGATGAATTTCCATCGTTTTCACATCAATGTAGGGTTCTAAAGCGTCGTGGCTATAAGGTAATACTGGAAGTTCATGTGCCATTTAGTGCTATCTCCTAAAAATTGTTAATAGTTTCAACTTCGCAAACGAAACAAATTTCATAATTTTCACGATCCATTTAGGAAAACTTTTCCATGGTGCCGGTAATTATAGCATAAGACATGATTAAATCCAAATGATTTTGGAAGTGGTACCCTATCTAAATTACCACTGTAAAAAGCCAACCGAATTTGATGTGCCATTCAGCTTAGCACCACCATTCGTATACCCAATGGCATGCAATTTGCTCGAAGTTACCAGCAAAATCTAGATTAAAATAGATCTAAAACATGTTATTATTAAAGAACCAACTTGGGGATCGGGGATCATTTCGCAGCCAGAAAAATACTAGACACTTTAATATCAAGTGTCTTTGTCCACCGCGACGCCTACTTAAAGGTTAAAAAAACTTTCTAGAAGTTAAACGCTAGTCTCAAAAAAATTCTCGCCTATAAAGGCTCAATGTTAATTCGGACTTTCGCAAGAGATCTATTACAATAACTAAATTGCCCAACAATTATGGAATTAATGTAATAAGTTAAATAGTAAATGCGTTGGGATTCTTACAGCACATTGGTGAGATTTTGAAACAAACTAATGTGTCGTATATTGATTTTTGAGGACACTCGTTTATGAATACTTCAGCGTTTTTGAAATCGAGCAAAATCACTTTGACTTTGTTGATTTCCCTATTCCTGTTTTCAAGTTTACTATCTGCGGATGACCAAATATGGACGAATGGACTCAGTCAACCAAACGACTGGGGCGATGGGGATAACTGGCAGGGAAATCCTGCCGATGAGAACGTGCCGAAAGCGGGCGAAACTGCCACCTTTAATTCCGGGACCGTACCCTCCGCCGGTATAACCCTAGCAAACGTTCCAGATGTAGTGAACATTATAGCAGAAACCAGTGATAGCGATGTAAGTATCACTCTCCCAGCAAGAACATACGGAACAATAACGGTCAAGGCCTTGAATACCGGTAATATCACACTCACCTTGCTTGAAGGCACGATATCCACCCAAGCTGTGCTGATTCAATCCTACGGCAGTGGCGAGGCCAAACTGACTATAAACAATACTGGCAGTGGTTCTGCATCAACAACTTCTATAACAATGGCATCCATAAAGATTATTAGTCACGAAGGCACAGCGAAAATGAATGTTAACAATGCTCAGTTGACTGTCAGTGGAGACCTAACGTTCCAAAAAAACAACACCAATAATCCAGTAATTGATAATGCAACTGACGTGTGGATTGAAGGTGATCTTAAGGAGGAAGGTGTAACCTCAACAACATTTACGATTCCTTCTGCCGCAGGATACGGTTTACAAATCGGCGGAACAGTTAATCAAGCAATTGACCTGGAACATGTAATAATTAATGGACCTCTTAGCTTTGCTAACACTGGTATTGCCACTTTGATCACGGGAGACGAACTGACAATTGGCGGACATCTGACACTTTTGCCAAGTGCCTCAGTATCAGCGGTCAGTACCGGTAGAATTATAATTGGCAGTGGTAAGATTTTTGATAATAGCGGGACATTTCAGTTGTCGGGTCAAACCGATGATCGCCTGCTCTTTGCTTCAAGTACAATTGGAACGCCATTCGAACTCAAAAATAATTTTGGTGCTGTCCTTGACTTTGAGTGGGTTGCCATCCGGGATTGTGAATATGGATCTGGATTACTGGGATCCGTCGATTTTGTGCCAGACGATGGGGTTGTCAATGCAACGGGAAATTCAGGCTGGCCGGCAGGAAAATTTGCAACGCCTGTAGACCAAGGCGCATCCGCCTTTGATGCTTTTGTCACCACCGCAATCTTAAACGATGGACAATACTATAAACTCTATACAGATACGAGCGGCGGGGCCCAGACTCGAGCCGGACTTGTTGCCAGCCCCCATGTATATTTCAATAGTTCAGAAGGAATGACTCTGGGGAAAAATACAGCGCACTGGAATAGTTCAGATGATCCGAAACTGGTCGATTCACCGAGAAATTACTACTATGCCTACATGGATCCGCAGAACAAAGACGAAAATGAATACATCATTATGTCAGACAATAAGCTGAATGTAAGTCTAATCGCATTCCAGACAACAGCAGATTTTGGAGAGCCAGCAGATGATTTGCCCACTTCGGGCCAAGATCAAGCTTTTACCTCCATCATCCTCAAATGGACAGACAGAGGTGAAGACGCTCAAATCGAACTTCGCTACTCACCTGTTGGCACTTATGTCGATTTTGCAGACGTTTCCAATAATAGTCTTACCACTCGTATTACCGATACGCTAAACGCTAAAGACACGAATTCGTACGTTTGGAACACATCGGCGCTAGCAAGCGCAACCGGAACGGATTATTATATCTACGCCCTTTACTACGTGGGTGGTACAGCATACACTTCCGTCAGCAAGAAAATCAAACTCAAATCTCTTGAATTTACCGATCCGCCAATTACCGACATCGTGGTCGATACGGCAAGTGTCGATTCCAATATTATCTCATCGGATCATCGAACTCATATTGCAACTTGGACAGATTGGGACAGGAAAAACAACAATGAGGATCTGGATATTTATGTCTCTCAGGCTCCTTTCGCATTAGTTGATCAATTGCTCAGTGCGGTGAGTGAAACAGACAATACAAAAAGAGCTGTGCTTGTTCAAGCCGATTTGGATCCTGCAACCGCAAACAGCGTCGGTTGGGACCTTACAGCTGGATTTGGGTTGCTTGGAGAGAGTCCGGCACCGGAAGGAGATTATTATCTTTACGCAATTGCGGACGACGGGAATGGTCCCGCCTACGATTACTTAACTATATCTGTTGGCCAGGTTACGGTCAGACACAGCCCATTTTTCTATGACGTGCCGGTAACAATTAACCCAAATAAAGCCGATTCTGGAAATATTGATTCCTCAGATGTGGTCACCGCAGACACAATAACGGTTGATTGGAAGGCTGGTGACTGGGACGACAACCTCACAATTTCCTTTTATTATATTCTGAAAATTGCATATGATGCGAACCCAGCATTATATACCCTAGCCAAAGATATTCAAAACAACACGTTCGAAGCATTTGCTATGAACTCTTTCGGCACAATCACACCGATCAGTCAATTTCCGGAAACAGAACGGCTTGCCAAAGATCCGGGTGAGGGCTTCAAACGGTGGGATTATTATTCGGCAGCCGCCGTCGTACCCGCAGGCAAATATACTGTATGGGTGATCCTGGAAGATACATCAGGGGACCTAGCGGCTAAGAAAGCAGAGATGATTTTTGACGTCACACACAGCCCGGCAATAGTGATTGACAACCCAATTTCAAGTACAGATTCTACTTCAACAGTACATCCATATTACACTATCGCCTGGTCTGATGTGGACCGGGATGAACCAGCTCTGATCGATCTCTTTTACAGCAAAACCGATCTCCGTGGCAACGTCGCTAACGGCAACGGAGAATCTGTCGGAGGCTTATTGACTAATGCACTCAATACGGCAGCAGGGGTAACAGACCAAGTGACCATCGCCTCAGGCTATGCCAAATTAACTGAAACACCAATCGATGAAGATCCAGAAGGGGCATCAGACCGTTTTCTCTTTAATTTCGCTAGTGGCAACGCATCAAGTCCTATTGATGACAACGTCCCATACTACATCTATGCGCTAATAGATTCCGAAGGCGATGGCACCTATGACGCCGGGTACCAATCTAGTGGACTGATTCGGGAACAGGGTTCGGCTTTGCGACTTCTAACACCGGCAATTCAGGAACAGACAACCCTTGATTACAAGGTCAAATGGGTGGAATCCTGGACAGACTTCAATGTTCCCGTCAACATCGATCTCTATTTTGACAAAAGCAAAACCAAAACAATTGGAGAGCTAGCAAGAGCACTAGACGTTACTGACGAAAAAGCGCCATTCGGTATTATCAAGAAGGATATAGAATTATCTGTTGATGATAACGGCAGACGAATTGGTTCAAACGAAATGATATGGGACGATCTGGTAATTCTGAAAACATCTCCAACCAATACCGCGACCTCAAATAACACGCTTGTTGATACAAGCCTAGGCTCAAACCACGACTATTACATAGGCCGAAAGTTAATTTTCACCAGTGGGATCTTTGACTCAGCACATACTATTACCGACTACGATGGCAATACGGGAACGCTAACTTTCACTCCCGCAGTTGAAGCCATTGTTGCGCCGGGCAATGTTAAAAGCTATAAAATCGTTATTCCAGATGGCACTTACTACATTTACGGTGTTATGGACACAGCAGCTACCGACGGCCTTCTCAATGATGAGTACAATACGGGAATCGAAGCTGATCCCGACTGTGTTCTAGCAGGCCAAGTAACCGGAGGAACACAAACTACGGTAACTGATAATTCAGAGGACGGTTTAACCACGACTGAAGGCAATTCCCTGTATCGAGGTGCTAGAATCGTTATTGTTAAAGGTAAAGCCAAAGGGGAAAGTCGAACCATTACGGCATATGATGTCACTACTCAAACACTAACTATTGACCAGGCATTTTCAGAATCAGTCGACAGTTCCAGTGACTACCGAATCGACTTGCCTGAAATGGTTAGCATAAGTCCTGCCGCAGTCACTATCAGTAATCACAGCCTTATAATTCGATCACCGATCAAAACAGGCGACGTTGGCGATTACTTTGTTGTGGATATCAAATTGGATACCAATAACCAGCCTATCAAAGCAGTCGATATTTACCTGAACTTTGACCCAAACGTTATCGACGTGGCAGATACCACACAGCCGTTCGTACAGTCAACCAAGGGAAACACCACCACAGATGGGAGAAAAGATGGGAGAACTTTAATTTCCAGCAGTTTACCGTATCTTGGGATTGATAATTACTATCAGGGTTTTTTCGTGGTCATCACAAGCGGTAATGCCAAAGGTCAACGTCGACAAGTAATCGATTACGACGGTGTTACTGTACCGGGCACAATAACAGTTGACACAGCTTTCACCGCTCAAATTGAGGCTAATACGGCATTCCGACTGAATCAACCTTTCCAAAACGGCGTATCGATCGGCCCAATTCAAAATTCGTGGCAACAGGCTTCAGAATCAAATCAATGGAATGCGGCTATTCTCAGAAATGGCAGTGCTATTAAAGGGACCGCCGATATCGTTGCAGCCTCAACATCCGGCCACATATTTTCTATAACAGATCAAACCCTTGCTATCGCAGATAGTTTCGTCACTCTCGTATTTCAAAAGCGTGAAACCGGATTTGCAAACATCGTGGTTTCGTATGATACCGCACGCAAAACCCGAACAACTGATGAAGATGGAAATGTCCATATTCCTTTCAATTCCCAATCCATCTTCACACCTGTGGTATTACCACCAACAGCTTCAATTTTCGGCACAGTACGGCTTCAAGGTTGGCAGACTCATGCCGCACTACTTACTTTTGAACTTCGCCAACCCGGCAGTAAAGGAAATTTTTCCGCATATGTTTCAGCGGACGATGCATCTCCGATAGACTACGGCATCCAAATTCAAACTGATGAAGATGGTAATTTTAAACTTAGCAATCTACCGACAGGAAAATTCTTCTTAACAGCCAAGACACCCTACCATATGCGCGGACAAAATCACCACACCATTCCACTGGATATCTACCCAGGCGTAGTGAAAACAGGCGTGACTATCCACGGATACAAGGATATCAACGGTGATGGGGAATTTACCGGATCTGGAGAAACGGAGGATTTTTTGTTCGCTGGTGATATTACTGGGGATAGCATCATCAACATCAATGACGTAACAATCTTCGCCAATAATTTCGGAACAAATAATAACGTAGCTGACATCAACCAGGATAAAATTGTGGATACCGAAGATTTCAAGTTAATCATCAGAAACTTTGGGCACTCATCTATTGGGCCATTCAGTACGGATCTGGGTGTCCAGAACGCCGCACCAGAAGGCAGACTCTTTGATTCCCTGTTAGATCTTGTCGATCTGCCGGATGAACTTCAATTGGATGAGATTATCGAGATACCGATTCATTCAAGGACAGCAATTGGTCTTGGTTTTGATATTCAATTTGATCCGGATAAATTAGAAATTACGCTTGCGGACATTCCCTCTGATGAAGAAACATTCGTTGTTTCACAAAAGATTGAAGCAAAAGATTTTCAAAAGATTCTGTTCGCTATAGCCAATCGTCAGTATTTAGATCAAAATATCACGTTACGTATAAAACCTCTTCGCATCGGAAACACCTCTCTAAAAATCGAAAATGCGAAGTTAGTCAATCAAGAAAGCATAACCAATTTCGATACAAGCACCCTTAATTTCCTTGTCATTCCTAAGATTACAAAATCTGCCTTAATGCAAAATTATCCAAATCCATTCAATCCTGAAACGTGGGTTCCTTTCGCCATTAAGGACGCGGCACCTGTACAGATTCATATATATGACGCCATGGGGCATCCGGTTCGAACCCTTGATCTGGGGTTCCGGAAATCCGGGAACTACATTACTCCAAGTAAAGCCGCTTATTGGAATGGTAGGAACCAACTTGGTGAGCAGGTTGCAAGCGGCGTTTACTTTTACCAGATTCAAGCGGATGAATTCAGCAGCATGAAAAAGATGGTTATCCTGAAATAACCTCTGCCCTTTTTAGCACTTCATTCGAAATGCATCACATCTCTCCGGCAATGTCGTTGTCATCTGTCGCTTAATGAGGTTGACAGGAACTTGGCGATCCTGCTATCTTGGGTGCAACGCTAACATTTTCTCTGGACAGAGAGGATTTCCTTGAAGTCTGCCACTTCAATCCAAACCCTACTTTTCCCAAACAAGTTCTTAGGAGGATACCTTTATGACTAGAATAAGTTTAATATTGACGTTTTCAGCCACTTTACTTTTGTCAGATATGCATCTACAAGCGGAAATCGAAGGTGTTGTAGCATTCTCGAAACTTGACGAAGGCAATGGGAAATTGGTCAAGGACGCTTCAGGAAACCAACACGATGGAACCATCAAAGGACCAAAGTGGGGCACTGGAAAAATTGGTCGAGGATTGGTTTTTGCTGGCAAAGATAACGCGGAACTCGTTGAAGTGGCAAATCACGATGACTTGGACGGCATGGAAGCCATGACTTGTACGGCTTGGGCGAAGATGACTGGCACTGGTACCAGCGTGTATCCTCGGTTTGTCACCAAAGGGCATGAGGATTCTTGGACATTTCTGGTTGATGTGAATGCCGGGAAATTTTTGCGATTCATCGTAAACCGGCCCGGGGGAAAGTTTGATGTGACTGATAAGACCACCCAGCTTGATCCTTTCTATGATGAGTTTCACCATTTCGCCGTAACTTGGGATGGTAAGGATGTAATCTTTTACATTGATAGCAAAGAGATATCAAAGCATGACGCGGGAAAGGGACCTGGCACAGAAACAGATCTTCCAGTTCTACTGGGAAATAGTCCCTCAGGCCGTACATTTGAAGGCGTGCTTGATGAAGTCGGCATTTTCAATCGAGCTTTAAGTCCGAAAGAGATAAAAAGCATGATGAACGATGGGTTTGAAAAATTTAGTCCAGTGCCGCTTGAAAGAAGTTTATCAACAACATGGGGGTACATAAAGGTCAACCAATTTCACCAGTGATGAACCGGAAGAATTGGTTGACCTTTGAATCGGTTGGACAATAACCTTGAATTGCGCCACTAAAATCATCCTCGCATTTTTGGTATTGCTGATCGTAGGGTCTTCCAGTATTCCAGGTGGCATCGATTCCAATTCATATGCGTCTTTCAGCCCAAACCTTGCAACGTGCTTTTTATATTCTGGACCAGTCACTTTAGCCTTAACCGAAGTGACCAACTGGTGCTTCTTAATTTGATCGACTGTTATGCCAATACGGTAGTTCTTCATGCTGCCAAGATCAGATTTTCCTAGGCTGTACGGATGATACGGTTTTCAAAAAAGTCCTTTCCTAAACCACCAACAAAGGGATCCTGGATTCCATAACCTGCCGGATCAAGGTATCATATTCAATATTACTTTCTAAGAAACAGTCAATTTCCCACTTTTTAGGGAGAGAAACTAGCGGGATTCTGGGAGTTTCCAAAAATATATTCTCTACAAATTTAGATGGGCTTCGAGTTCCCCCGGCGTGGGAGTTGGTGTTGAGACACCCCCTGCAGGCACGTCTACCTGAGCCGCCCAGACAATGGCGTTGAGCATAAATTTGCGCAGCTGATCGTCAGCCCAGTTATGGTGGAAGTGCCCCCCGGTAAATCCAATTCCCCGTCCTCCATCATCTCGCTCTGTACACCAACCGAGATGCTGAGGTTCCCTGTTGGCAACCGCTTTACGAACATGAGGATTGCCACTATGCGGACCATCTGGCCTCTCAAGTGTTGAGGCCGGTGGGTGCGCACTGAGCAAAGGTGTAACGCCCTGCATGTTTTGACGAAACCGCATGTGATAGTACCATTCATCATCTAACGAAAATGGTTCTAATCCTCTTGTCACGGGATGCTCGGGAAAGGATACAAAGTCTGCCGTCCAATGCGGATTAACCGAAAGATGGGTTTCGAAGTAAC
>JYMV01033100.1_pt1 | contig 10433 bp, 7 predicted proteins | sample 338911 | NCBI WGS metagenome assembly JYMV01 (sample SAMN03354496, study PRJNA234377) | hydrothermal vent metagenome | biome: Deep sea; feature: Hydrothermal plumes at the Eastern Lau Spreading Center, Western Pacific Ocean; material: Seawater | place: Tonga | collected 2009 | depth 2000 m m
GGACGCCTACCAGCATCAATTAGTGATCTACACGGGCGAACTCAATGACGGCCAACTCAACGAGGACTGGTTGCAATACAGCGGCGAAAAGACGCTGCCGCCCAGTAGCGTTTGGCCCGGTGGCGTTATAACCAGCAAGAAGCCTTAAAGGCCGAGATAAGGCAATTATTCCTGCACCACTATTTCTGTCATGAAACACCTCCTACTCACAACAATCGCAGCCGTGCTTTTGGTGGGGTGTGCCACCAATGCGGATTACTCGAAACCTCGGCCTCTATGGTCAATCGGACCGACTGAACATGCCTCCCGACGAAACGATGCCAGGAACTCACTCCACAAGGCCTCAAACACAACGAATCGTCATGCGCAACCTGATCTGCCTTCTCACCATCCTCGTCTCGGCCCGTCTGCCCGGTGAAGTCCCTGCCGCATCGCGGCCGAACGTCGTCATCATTCTCACCGACGACCAGGGCTGGGGTGATTTGAGCGTCAACGGCAACTCCAACCTCGCCACGCCCAACATCGATTCGCTGGCGCGCGACGGCGCCACTTTTGACAACTTCTACGTTTGTCAGGTCTGCGCGCCGACCCGGGCGGAATTCCTCACCGGCCGCTACTATCCCCGCACCGGCGTGAGCGGCGTCAGTCGCGGCGAGGGCCGTCTCAATCCCGACGAGACCACCATTGCCGACGTCTTCAAATCCGACGGCTACGCGACCGGCGCCTTCGGCAAATGGCACAACGGCACACAATCGCCCTACCACCCCAACGATCGCGGCTTCGACGAATACTACGGTTTCACCTCTGGCCATTGGGGTCATTACTTCAGCCCGCCCCTGGATCACAACGGAAAGAAAGTTCGCGGCCATGGCTACGTCGTCGATGACTTCACCGACCACGCGCTGCAATTCATTGAGGACAACCAGGAGAAGCCATTCTTCTGCTATCTCCCCTACAACACGCCGCACTCGCCAATGATGATCGACGACAAATTCTACAATAAGTTCAAGGGCGTTGATCCTGCCATGCGTCACCGCGATCCGAAACGAGAGGATGTAATGATGACACGCGCGGCATTGGCCATGTGCGAAAACATCGACTGGAATGTCGGCCGCATTCTCAAGCGTCTCGATGACCTGAAACTCCGGAACGACACGATTGTCATCTACTTCTCGGACAACGGTCCCAACTCCTATCGCTGGAATGGCGGCATGAAGGGTCGCAAGGGATCCATCGACGAAGGTGGATTGCGCTCGCCCTTTTTCATTCGTTGGCCGGGACATATCGCTCCGGGCTTGCGCGTTCCGCAAGTGACCGCCGCCATCGACCTGCTGCCAACGCTGGCAGACCTCGCCGGCGCAAAGGCGACCGCTGCCAAGCCTCTTGACGGACGAAGCTTCAAATCCCTGTTGTCCGGCGATGCCAGCCAGTGGTCGCCACGGCGGTTGTTCAGCATCAGGACAACGCAGGTGAGCATTCGCACGGATCGCTTTCGTCTGGATGCGGCAGGCAAGCTCTTCGACATCCAGAAAGACCGCGGACAACTCATCGACGTCTCAAAGAAACACCCGGCGCTCGTCGACCGCCTGAAAAAGGCCGCCGCTTATCACCGCGCGGACATGCAAAAGAATTTCACGGCCTACAAAGGTCGCCCTTTCACGGTCGGTTACGCACGATCGACCACCTTGCCCGCCCGCGACGGCATCGAGCATGGGACCATCCAGCGCAGCTCCAAGGCACCGAACAATTCCTTTTTCAAGCACTGGACGAGCGAAGACGACTCCATCACCTGGAACGTCGAAGTCAGAGAAGCCGGTGACTACGCAGCCACGGTCTATTACACCTGCGCGAAGGAAGATGTGGGCGCGACGATCCGACTGACGATGACCGGCAACGCCGCGTCAATTGAGGCGAAGGTCCGCGAGGGATTCAATCCCGCGCTCTACAACAAGTCCAAGGAGCGCGTCGAGAATTCGCATTATTTCGTTAAGGATTTCAACCCGCTGAAGCTCGGGTCGCTGCGCCTGAAAAAGGGCCGCGGCCTGCTCCGCCTGACCGCACCCAAGATTGTAGGCAAGCAAGCCATCGACGTGCATTCAATTGAACTCGTAAAATCGCCTTGAAACCTGGCTCTTGCCCGAAGGACGAGGATGCGATGTTCCATACGCCCCGTGCACGCAGAGGCCGAAGTGAGATGTTTGTGTCTTGACCGAACCTCCAATGAATGCCCCCAACGGGTTCATTTCTGCGAGACATTCGGGGGGGTCTCGGTAGACTTCGAGAAATTGAACTTCGGTTTACGAGCCCGTCGACGGGGAGGGTCTTTGAGAGTCATGATTAGGCGTCTATTTCGTTACATTTTGTTCGCTCTGATCGCTATCCTGGCGATTGGCGGGGTGGACGCGTTTGCCGCTAGCCCGAGCGATGGCGCGCTCTTTCAGTCCACGATCGCGCCGATTCTTCAGCGTCGGTGTTTGAAGTGTCATAATTCGAACAACGCCAAGGGGAAGCTCTCGCTCGTCAGCTTGGCAAGCGCGCTTGAGGGTGGGAAGTCCGGAGCAGCGATCGTTGTGGGAAACCCGGACGAGAGCGAGTTGATGGAGCAGATTGAGTCGGGTGATATGCCTGACGAAGGGCCGCCTTTGACTGAGGAGGAGATTCGTTCAATTCGGAAGTGGCTTGGCGCCGGAGCCTCATGGCCGGAGGAGGTGGTTCTGCGGCAGGCGTCCAAGGCGGATAGATCCTGGTGGGCTTATCAGAAACTGGGGACGTCGGCGTTCCAATCGATTGATGCTTACGTCGAGGCCAAGTTGGCGGAGAACGGTCTGAGGATGAATGGCCCGGCGAGCCGACGGGACCTCATCCGTCGCGTCTCATACGATGTCACAGGGTTGCCGCCGTCGGCGAAGGAGGTCGACGCTTTTGTGGCAGAATCAGAACAACATCCTGACGCCGCCTACGCCGCTCTGGTGGATCGATTGTTGGCTTCACCTCGTTATGGAGAGCGGTGGGGCCGGCATTGGCTAGACGTTATTCGCTTTGGCGAGAGTATTGGCTACGAACGTAATGATATCATCAACAACATCTGGCCCTTTCGTGATTACGTGATTCGTTCTCTTAACCACGATAAACCGTTCGATCGTTTCATCCTCGAGCATTTGGCGGGGGATGTTGTTGGCCGGGGCGATCCGGACGTGGAAGTGGGGGTGGCGTTTCTTGTCGCCGGCCCCTTTGACGATGTGGGCAATAAGGATGCCGCGCAGGCAGCGTTGATTCGCGCCAATGCGTTGGATGACATGATCACAGCCACCGGATCGGCCTTTCTCGGAATGACAATCAATTGCGCGAAGTGCCACGATCATAAGTTCGATCCGATCGAACAGAAGGACTACTATCGGATGCGCGCGGCGTTTGAAGGTGTTAGTCATGGCGACCGGGTGTTGGCGACGGATGCGGAGCGACAGGTGTTCGAACAGGCCACGCGTCCGCTGAATGAACGGAAGCAGCGATTGGGAAAGAGGATCGCGGATTTGGAAAAGGAGATCGTCGCGCGGGCTGTGGAACAGCCGGAATTGCTTCCGCCCGTCACGCGAGCCAAGGTGAATCGGACTAAGACGGTTGAGGAGTTCAAGCCGATTCTGGCGCGGGCGGTTCGGTTGACACCCTTTTCCAACGACGTGGATCCGAGGAAGAACGGATTCGGGATAGACGAATTTGAGGTTTGGACGGATGAACCGGAGCCGCGAAATGTGGCTTTGGCCGCTAATGGAGGGGTCGCCACAGGCACCGCGCGCGCGGTGGAGGATTCCGTGGTCAATGCGATGAACGCTTATGGGCCGGCGCTGGTGAATGACGGCGCCTTCGGCCGAAGGTGGCGTTCCGCCGGCGACCATACCCTGACGATTCGATTCGCCCAACCCGAAGTCATTCGGCGCGTCGTCTTTTCAAGCGATCGCCCCGCCGAGTTGCCCGATCATGCGACGATGGTCTTTGTGGGGGAATATCGATTGGAGGCCAGCGAGGATGGAAAGAACTGGCGGACGGTGTCCGAGTCATGGGATCGGACGCCGTTAAACGACGGGTTTCTTCGGCAAAGACGATTGAGGTTTGCGACGACGGATGAAGACAAGAAAAAGCTTCGTGATTTGCGACGCACGTTGGCGGAGGTGAAGCGGAAGCTTCGGGCGGTGAAACCGTTGCGTCGGGTCTGGGCCGGTCAGTTCAGTCAACCCGATCGACCCACCTTCTTGGCTCGCGGCGGTGATCCCAACAGGCCGGCCGGCGAAGTGGTGCCGGCAAGCCTGAAGATATTGGATAGAGTTGTTCCAGGTTACACTCTGCGTTCGGACGCGCCTGAGGGCGAGCGGCGTTTGGAGTTGGCGCGCTGGATCACTCATCCGAACAACCCTCTTACGCCGCGGGTTCTCGCCAATCGCGTTTGGCAATATCATTTCGGATCAGGCTTGGTTCGGACGTCGTCGGATTTCGGGTTCATGGCTGGGGATCCCAGTCATTCGGAACTGCTGGACTATCTTGCGCGACGGCTGCTGAAGTTTGGTTGGCGATTGAAGCCGTTGCATCGCGAGATACTTTTGTCGCGCGCCTATCAGCAATCGGCGGATTACCGGGAGAGCGCGGCGGCGAAGGACTCGGACGCGCGCCTCCTTTGGCGATTCCCGCCGCGGCGGCTTTCGGCGGAGGAGATCCGAGATTCCTTATTGGCTTATGGGGGGGTGTTGGATTTGTCCATGGGCGGAATGGGTTTCCGCCTTTATAAATTCACCCAGGACAATGTGAGCACTTACATTCCGCTCGATAAGCATGGACCGGAAACTTGGCGGCGAGCGGTTTACCACCAGAACGCGCGGGCGGCCAACACGGATTTGTTGACGGAATTTGATTGTCCGGATCCGGCGTTCGCGACGCCCCGCCGGGCCAGCACAACCACGCCTTTGCAGGCGTTGACACTGATGAATCATTCTTTCACGGTTGACATGGCCAATCACTTCGCTGGGCGACTGCGGGCTCATTCAAACGAGCCGCTTGCGCAGGTGGAGAGGGCGTTCGCGATCGCGTATGTGCGGCCGCCGTCGAATTCAGAGCGAGCGGCGGCCGTGGCCTTGATCGACAAGCACGGATTACCCGCGTTCACTCGGGCATTGTTCAACAGTAACGAATTGATTTATTTGCGATGAACGAATTATTGCAGACACGCCGCTCAGTTTGACGGGGTTGCTCCAGCGAGATCTTCAGGCCGCGGTGGCCATAGGGGCCAATGCGCATGCGGCTCCGAAGGCGAAGCGGGTGCTCCAGATTTTTTGCCCCGGCGCCGCGTCCCACATTGATCTTTGGGAGCATAAACCGGAGTTGGAGCGGATGTCCGGAAAACCGTTGCCTGGGGAGGAAGGGTTTTCGTCGTTTCAGGGCAAGAATGGCAACCTCATGAAATCGCCGTGGCCCTTCAGGCCAGCAGGCCAGTCCGGCAAGAAAATCTCATCAATGTTGCCCCATATGGCCAAGCACGTGGACGACATCGCATTCTGTCATGGGATGTGGACCAAGACAAACACCCATGGCCCGGGCTGCGTGTTCGTCAATACGGGCCACGACAAGGAAGGGTTTCCGGCCGCGGGCGCTTGGGTGAGTTATGCGCTGGGCAGCCTAAACGAAAATCTCCCAGCCTATGTCGCAATCTCCGACGTCCGCGGAGAACCGCCGAATGGCAAGGCTAATTGGGCGAACGGATTTTTGCCGGCGCAACATCAGGCGATCATGATGAATGCGCAAAGTCCGATTCGGAATCTAAAGCTCCCGGACGGCGTGACCGGCAGACAGGAAACGGCGTCGCGGGAATTCCTTCGTTTCTTAAACGAAGGGCATAAGGAACGGAATTCCGGCCAAAGCGAACTGGGCGCCCGTATGCAAGTGTATGAACTGGCCGCGCGCATGCAGCTTAGCGCTCCGGAGGTTTCCGACTTGAGTTCGGAAGGAAGCGCGGTCCAACGTTTTTATGGCGCGGATGATGGCAATCACTTAAAGGCTGCTTACGCAAAGAACTGTATTCTGGCGCGCCGCCTCCTGGAGCGAGGCGTGCGTTATGTGAACCTCTACTGCGCATCGCGCGCATCTGGCGTGGACGGACTGTTGAATTGGGATGCGCATAAGACTTTGAAGGGCGACTATGAAAGACATTGCCCCATCTTCGATCAACCCACGGCGGCATTGCTTGGCGATCTGAAGCAGCGAGGCATGTTGGACGACACATTGGTGCTGTGGACAACCGAGTTTGGCCGCATGCCAACCCAGCAGGCCGGCACCGTGGGACGCGATCATAACCCGGACGCGTTCACCTGCTGGATGATGGGCGCCGGCGTCAAGGGCGGCGTGAGCTACGGCGCCTCGGATCTTTTTGGCCGGCGGGCCGAGGTGAATAAGACGTCCGTATGGGACTTTTACGCCACTGTGTTGCATCTAATGGGTTTGGATCACGAGAAACTGACCTATTACTATAATGGGTTGGACCGGCGTCTCACGGATGTTCACGGACATGTGATTCGGGATATCCTGGCTTGACTCCGATGTCAGTCGAGTGCCCTTCAACTCTGTGGCTCCCCTTGGCGCTGAAGAGAAAAACGATGTCGGTACGATCCTGAGCCCGTCACCACATACAAAGCTCTGTCCGAATTGACACCGGATGAATACTTTGACCCCGGGGTGCCGTAACTGGTGAGGTGTTTAAACCGATCACAAAATTCCAGTGGGGGTAGGCTGAAGATAGGGTGGCGACCCCGCCATGGAGCCTTACGCCCTCCTGAAGCGCCGCATCCGCTACTCCACGCACGGCGCCGCCCTGCGCCTCCACCTCAAACGACCCCACGCCTACCGCCCCATCCCGCACCTTGACCCCGCCCTTCGCGCCCGACTACAATCCGCCCTGCAGCGACCCGACCTGAAGCCCACTACCCGGGCCAAAATCGAGTCCGTCCTTAACAGCGAGAAACCAAATTCCGATGAACAGAAGCCGTAAATCAAAAGCATTAATCTGTGCTCTAATGTTGATCGCCACCACAGCGACCAGCATGGGAAAAGAACCGGCTGAAAGGGTCACAAACATCCTTCTGATCATGTCAGACGACCTGAAGGCCAGTGCGTTGCCGGCTTACGGCAATACCGTCTGCAAGACTCCCAACATTGACCGACTTGCAAAGTCTGGGATGGTCTTTGAACGCGCTTACTGCCAAGGCCTGGCTTGTTCGCCGTCGCGCCCGTCGATGTTGCGGAGCATCTATCCCAAGTCAAAGGCAACCGCACCAACGATCGGCGAGCATCTTCAAAAGCACGGAATGCACACGGCTCGCGTGGGCAAGATTTTCCATATGCCCGTGCCCCATGCACAGCTTGATGGCAGCAACGGCAGGGATGTCGCTGAATGCTGGACGGAGCGTTACAACACGAAGACCGCTGAGACGTTTTCACCGGGGCTGTATCGGTTGCTGAACTCGGACATCGTGACCCGGAAGATTGAGGGCCGTGACGCCAAGGGCCCAAACCGCATGTGGGCGACTGTCGAAACCGACAAGGAAGATGGTTCCGATCAGGCAGACTATATGGTCGCGACGAAGGCGGTTGAGTTGCTGCGGGAACGCAAGAAGGCGGGTAAACCATTCTTCCTCGGCGTCGGCTTCGTGAGGCCGCACTTCCCGATGGTTCAGCCGAAGAAGTTCTTCAACATGTATCCGCAGCAGAAGATGAAAATTCCGCCGCTGATCCAGGGCGACTTGGATGATATTCCTCCTGCCGGGCGCGGGTCCGATGGCAAGGGACTCAATGAAATGGAGCAAAGCCGCCGCCGAATGTGGCAGGCGTATTACGGTTCGGTGACCTTCATGGATGAGCAGCTTGGACGAGTGCTCAACGAACTTGACCGCCTTGGATTGCGCGGTTCCACAGCAATCATGTTCACCACCGACCACGGCTATCATCTGGGCGAACATGGATTCTGGCAGAAAGCCAACCTGCACGAGGAAGTCGTCCGCGTACCGTTGATCGTCAGCGCGCCGGGGATCAAGCCGGGACGGACATCGTCATTTGTCGAGCTTGTGGATCTCTATCCAACCTGGACGGACCTGCTGGGACTGCCGATGCCCAAGGGCCTGCATGGCAAAAGCCTGACACCGATTTTGCGTAATCCGGATGCGAAGGTGCGCGACACAGCCCTGTCAATTCATAACCGGGCCGGCGGTGGACTGCGTTCGGCCCAATGGCATTACATGAATTATGCCGGCAAAGGCGAAGAGCTCTACGACATGATCAAGGACCCAGACCAGTACACCAACGTCGTTTCCGATCCGAAGTACGCCGCCATCCTCAAGCAGGCCAGAGCTCAGTACAAAGCCCGGATGGCAGCCGCGAGGTAGGTACCACGAAATGAAAGACGAGTGAAGAATTGAAAGCTGAAGGGAAATGAAACACATACTACTCACAACAATCGCAGCCGTGGTGCTGATCTTGAAGGTTAATCTTGCGGCACAGGTTGAGAATTTGCCAAGGAGCACCCCTGAAGCACAGGGGGTTTTTTCATCGGAGATTCTTGAGTTTATCGAAACTGCTGATCAAAAAGTTAATTCAATGCACAGTTTCATGCTGTTACGGCACGGACATGTTGTTGCCGAAGCATGGTGGAAACCTGAGTCTAATAGTAAACAGCATGTTTTATGGTCGCTCAGCAAAAGCTTCACGTCGACGGCGGTTGGGCTGGCAGTGGCAGAAGAAAAGCTAAGTATCGATGACCACGTTTTGCAGTTCTTCCCCGATGATCTTCCTTCTGAACCTTCTGCCAATCTTAAGAAGATGAGAGTTCGTGATTTATTGACAATGACCAGCGGGCATCAGGATGAGGTAAAGTTGAATGCTGAGAGTAACTGGGTAAAGGCTTTCCTCTCTCACCCCGTGCCTCACGAGCCGGGAACCCATTTCCGTTACAACACGCCCGGAACCTATATGCTATCGGCGATCGTTCAAAAAGTGACAGGAAAAACGGTTTTAGATTATTTGAAGCCCTCATTGTTTGAACCTCTCGAAATTCGCAACCCTAAATGGGACGCAAGTCCACAGGGTATTTCCATTGGAGGTTACGGATTATTTCTTCGTACTGAGGATATTGCAAAGTTTGGTCAGCTCTATTTACAGGGAGGCAAGTGGAAGGGAAAGGAATTGATCCATTCGTCATGGGTTAAGCAAGCTACTTCGAAGCAGGTCTCAAATGGGAGAAATTCACTCAATGATTGGCAACAGGGCTACGGTTTTCAATTCTGGCGCTGCCGACACGGAGCTTTTCGCGGAGACGGGAAAGACGGCCAATTCTGCATTGTGCTTCCGGAACATGATGCAGTAATTGCGATTACCGCAAACGCAAGGGATATGCGGGGTGAACTGAATCTTGTTTGGGACAAGTTGCTTCCTGCGTTTACCGACAAGCCAATCAAAGAAAACCCTGACGCTCATGCAAGACTCAAGGCAACCATAAGTAAACTCAAAGCTTCCAGATGATAAAAATTATCTCCTTTTTACTGGCAGTCAAATGAAACACATACTAATCACAACAATCGCAGCCGTGGTGCTGGTGGTGGCCGAGGAGGGCAATGCATATGCTCTGGATTTCATTAAAACCGAGTTCAAAGCCCCCTCAGGCAATGTCCTTCGCTACGCTATTATGAAGCCTGAAAAGGTAAAGACTGAGGAGACATATCCACTGGTGATTTCCCTGCACGGCAGCGGGGGCAGGGGGAAGAATAACTGGGAACGTAATTGCCACGCAAACGTGGCACTCGGCAAATCGGAAAGGCGAAAACAATACCCTTGCTACGTTATTGCACCGACAGTCAAAAAGAGCCAGCGCTGGAATGGTGAAACGCTCAAGACGCTTTTTGAACTGATCTCGTCATTGCAAACCAAACACGCCATTGATCCTGACAGGATATATGTCACGGGGCAGTCAATGGGAGGCTACGGTACGTTTGCGGCAATCACACTACGTCCTAAACTTTTTGCCGCTGCTGCGCCGGTCTGCGGAGGAGGCCGAACGGAATTAGCCAAGCAAATCGCCCAAATTCCGATCTGGGTATTTCATGGCGCAAAAGATCCCACCGTGCCAGTGGAGCGTAGCCGGGAAATGGTTGAAGCTTTGAAGAAAGCTGGTGGAACTCCGACATACACTGAGTATCCAGATGTCCGTCACAACGCATGGACTCGAGCATACGAAGACAATAAATTCTGGAAATGGCTCTTCTCCCAATACCGCAAACACGGCGGCAAGACGGGTGAAGAATTGAAAGCTGAAGGGAAATAAGCTAACCCCTCCACCACTTGAACGCTGACAGGTTCTTTTTCATCGGCAATCTTCCCCCAACTCTTGAGCGGTTGTTGGGTCTCTC
>JYMV01000691.1_pt1 | contig 10432 bp, 12 predicted proteins | sample 338911 | NCBI WGS metagenome assembly JYMV01 (sample SAMN03354496, study PRJNA234377) | hydrothermal vent metagenome | biome: Deep sea; feature: Hydrothermal plumes at the Eastern Lau Spreading Center, Western Pacific Ocean; material: Seawater | place: Tonga | collected 2009 | depth 2000 m m
AAAATAATAGTTCTGGTTCTTATTATCGCTTTAATTCAAAAACGACCGCAAGGTTTATTCGCCCTTAAGGGGCGATCCGTCGATAACTGAGCATCCATCAGATGATAAAACAAATCGCAGCATTACATTCATTTCGAGGTTGGTTGCTTGCCTTTGGATTATTGTTCGCTGCAATAATTTTATTCCCCGTTTTAAATATATTTGTACCTGAAGAATCTTTTTTTCATATTCCGGATTACATGTTCCCGCTTCTTGGGAAGTATTTATGTTACGCCATGGTAGCTTTGGCCATTGACTTGATTTGGGGGTATGCCGGCATTCTGAGTTTAGGGCATGGAGTGTTTTTTTCAATGGGCGGCTATGCCATGGGTATGTACTTGATGCGGAGTATCGGTAAAGAAGGAGTTTACAAAAGTGACCTGCCTGATTTTATGGTATTCCTGGATTGGAAGGAACTTCCCTGGTATTGGTATGGCTTTGATTATTTTTCTTTTGCTTTATTGATTGTTTTCTTGTTGCCAGGATTGTTTGCCTTTGTTTTTGGTTACTTTGCTTTTCGTTCCCGTATTAAGGGAGTTTATTTTGCAATCATCACCCAGGCGATGACTTACGCCTTGATGCTTTTGTTCTTCCGAAACAATACAGGTTTTGGGGGTAATAATGGCCTTACCGATTTCAAGAGAATTTTAGGGTATTCACTGCAGGACCCATCCACGAAAATGGGATTATTTATGATTACGGCTTTGGTGTTATTTTTGAGTTATATCCTTTCTCGTTATATCGTGAAGTCAAAGTTGGGTCGGATTCTTATCGCGATTCGAGATGTTGAAAGTCGGGTCATGTTTTCCGGTTACAATACTTTACATTACAAACTTTTTATTTGGACGGTCTCTGCATTTTTGTGTGGTTTGGCTGGTGCCCTTTATGTTCCGCAGGTTGGTATTATCAATCCAAGTGAGATGCAACCTACTAATTCGATTGAGATGGCTATTTGGGTGCCTTAATCGGGGCTCTTTTTGGAGCCGGATTGGTCAATGTAGCAAAAAGCTGGTTCACTGTTGCGGCCCCAGATTATTGGCTTTATTTCTTAGGAGTACTTTTCATAGTGGTAACTTTATTTTTGCCAAAAGGGTTTCTTGGTTTTTTTGATCGCTTTACTTCAAAGAGTAAGGGTAGGGAAGTAATAAATGACTAGCGAAAAGAATCAGGCGAAAGAGAGCTCGGTTGATACAAGGCATGGTTGTATCTTGTACGTTGAGAATGTCACGGTTAGCTTTGATGGGTTCAAGGCGCTTGATGATCTGAATTTGTACATTGACGATGGAGAACTGCGTTGCATTATAGGGCCAAACGGTGCCGGTAAAACTACCATGATGGATGTGATCACTGGGAAAACACGCCCAGATGAGGGGACCGTTTTCTTTGGGCAGTCTATGGATCTAACCCAGATGACGGAGTATGAAATTGCACATGCTGGTATTGGGAGAAAGTTTCAGAAGCCGACCGTTTTTAAAAACCATACGGTGTATGAGAATTTAGAATTAGCACTCCATGCAGATAAAGATATTTGGACATCGCTATTAAAACGTTTAAACGCCGACCAAAAAGAAACGATTGAAGGTGCTTTGGAGACCATTGGCTTAGTTGAACAAAAAAACATCCGTGCGGGATTACTGGCCCATGGTCAAACCCAATGGCTGGAAATAGGAATGTTATTGGTGCAAGACCCCAGGTTGCTATTAATCGATGAACCCGTTGCAGGGATGACGCATCAAGAAACCGAACAGACGGCGGAACTTTTAAGCTCCTTGGCGGGAAAACATTCCGTGGTCGTGGTTGAACATGAAATGGATTTTATTCGCTCTATAGCAATTTGCATGAGGGGCGCGTGCTGGCAGAGGGAGCCATGGAAGACGTGCAAAATAATCCGAAAGTAGTTGAAGTTTACTTGGGGAGTTGATGCTTTGTTAAAGGTTGAGAAGTTAAATCAGTTTTATGGAGAAAGCCACACACTTTGGGATGTGGACTTGAACGTTTTGGCCGGATCCTGTACCTGTTTGATGGGAAGAAATGGAGTCGGTAAGACGACCCTGCTGAAATCCATTATGGGTTTGTTGCCAACTTCATCCGCTTCCATTCTATATGATGGTCAGGACCTGACTAAAAAGCCTGCGGAAACCAGGGCATATAGAGGCATTGGTTATGTTCCTCAAGGCAGAGAAATTTTTACTCAGCTAAGTGTGGAGGAAAACCTTAGAGTAGGACTTCTTGCTCGCGGAGATGGGTTGCGTGAGATCCCTGAATTCATATTTGAAATTTTTCCTGTATTAAAACAGATGCTTCGTCGGCGTGGAGGAGATCTCTCCGGAGGTCAACAACAGCAATTGGCGATTGGAAGAGCATTGTCGATTGATCCAAAGTTGTTGATTCTAGATGAACCGACGGAAGGTATTCAGCCAAATATCGTTCGCGAGATAGGGGATATTATTATTCGCCTCAATCAAGAAAGAGGTATGACCATACTTCTCGTCGAACAAAAACTTCCCTTTGCGCGCCTTGTTGCCCAACAGTTTTATATTCTGGACAAGGGACGAAATGTTGCGGCCGATAAAATGGAAAACCTTGGAGAAGAGGTTATCGATCAATATTTAAAGGTGTAAAAAATATTCTTGCCGAGATATTTTTTGTAGGTTCCTGGTATTTTGATATCCATCTCTAGAGGAACTCCCATTGCAAGCTCAACATGGTGTTTTAATACCTCCGAAACAACACACGCTGGTACAAATATATAATTTTGACAGCTTGCCACTCATTGCCATGAATGTAGCTCGAATCGGGGCGCAGACTCCTGGCATGGCTTGTGAATTAGAGGCCGAATTTTTTAACGATCGACCCAAAAACAAGACAAAGGGAAGTGAAGTTAGTGCAGTGGTTGGTTTTGGTCCCATGGTGTGGATTTTGATTACGCCCGATGCCCCGGTTCGCGGTGGTTTCCGCTCCCTGGATGAAACAGAGATAGGCGGTGCGGAAGTACCAGTCACTGAGGGTGACATGTTTTTTTATTTTTCTTCTGAAAAAGAGGAATTTAACCGAATTCTTGCCGATAAAGTCAAAGAACTGTTTGGTTCGAGTGGTAACCTTATTGAAGAACTAGTTTTAGAGGGTGGCGCTCATTCTGATATTGCTAGTGAAAAAGAAAAAGTGTTGCTCGATAGTTCCGGGAACCTTGATACGGTGCAAAGTAGCTTTGTGTTAACCCAGAAATTTAATTCGGACGCCAATTTTTCTTGTGATCTTCCACAGCATAAATTTTTATATCGAGTGGACTCACAGTCAGGGGTATACACTGTCACATTTAGCAAGAACCCGGAGAAACTGTCAGATTATGCTGAAGAAGTTCCTCATCCACCCGTTTCTCGTGGGTTATTTTTCCTCCCGTCTCTGGATCTTTTAACCAGTCTTCGAATGGGAGGAATTAGAATGGGTTCGCTGGCAATCAATGCAAAGTGGAAAGAATAGTTAATAAGTTTATGGATTGTATGTTATAGCGATAGGGTTTAGACTACGCACCATTTTTTTATCAACATGTAAAATTTTTTGTTAGAATTGTCTGCCTACGTTATTGTGTCTTGATTTGTGGTTAAAATGTTGGAACAGTTTTGAAATAAAATTTAAGTAAGCTTTAAAATTGAGTTGTATGAGAGGAATGACAGGTGGCAGAGGAAAAACTAGAAGAAAAGACTCGATCAGAAGACGACTCTCTGGATACCCCTAAAAAAAAGAAAAAAAAGAAAAAAAAGAAAAAAAAGACCGACTCTAAAGGTTCTAGCGCGGGAAGTTCTTCCGCCAAAAAATGGATTATCCGAATACTTATTGCATTGGCTGTGATAGGAGGATTTTATAAGATGCGGCTGTCGAATCAAGCTAAGGCTACTGCCAAAACATACATGATATCTTTGGCGGCTTTGAATAAGTTGCAGATAAGTTGTACAGCTTTATGGAGTGAGGTGGGAATTGATAAAGTATGTAATCAATCTCTAGGGGAGGCGGCTCTAGGCAAATATAGTAAAGACGTAAAACTTACAATTATTGAGGGTCGCAGTCACAAATTTACCGCACAGATACAACATAGGAAAGGTGATAAAATTTTCCAGGTAAACAAAAAAGGAGACTTGTTCTTAAATACCGATGGGTGTCTGAGCCCATTGCGTATTATGAATCCAGATGTGGAACAGATACAAAGAATGGCAAGTTCCTGTAAAACTCCCGCTTCGTAAGTCACCTCATCGTGACCCTCGTTTACCCATTCCACTCTTTTTTAAAAAGCCAAGATTATCCCATGAAAATAATGTAGTATTGCTCCCTTAAAAGTTTTATTTCTTGGAGAAGGTTTGTGCCCAGACGCGGCTGGTTGATTGTTTTTGAGGGTATAGACGGCACTGGAAAGAGCACCCAGTGTAAGGAAATGGAAGTGTATTTGAATAAAATAGGAATCCCTGTTGCTCGCTTTAGGGAACCAACGGATGGTATCTGGGGGCAAAAAATAAGAAAGATATTAACCGTTGGGAGAGGTGATGTGACACGGGAAGAAGAGCTTTCTTGGTTCATTGAAGATCGACGAGAGGATGTAAAAAATAATATCGTTCCTGCATTGAGCTTAAATAAGGTGGTTCTTCTGGATAGATACTATTATTCGACAGCTGCTTATCAAGGGGCGCTGGGACTAGATCCAGACAGTATTCTCCGTGATAATGAAAATTTTGCACCGATTCCAGATAGAGCTTATATTTTTAATGCACCACCTGAAGAATGTTTAGCAAGAATAGAAAGTTCTCGTGAGTCACATAGTTCGTTTGAGAAGTTGGAGTACCTCAAACAGGTCCAAAAAATATTTGATTCATTTCAGGGAACTAATATAAAAAGAATAAAAAGTAGTGCAACAATTGAAGATATTCACACTCAATTATGTGAAGACGTTCATCAGTTAATAGAGTCATGAAATGAAACGATTTATACTCGCAGTCACAGGGGCCAGCGGGGCCTGCTATGCAAAGCGATTATTTGATACCCTTAAAGAGTGCTCAGAATTACATGTTGTAATATCTGAAAGAGGGGTCGAATTACTTAAGCTTGAGTTGGGTTTGAAAACTTCTTATTTTTCTGGAGATAATGTAACACTCTACAAAAATTCGAAGATCAATGCTTGTATTGCAAGTGGTTCGTTTTATACCGATGGAATGATTATTGTTCCTGCAAGTATGGGGACAATAGGGCGGATTGCTTCAGGTACTTCTATAACAATGGTAGAAAGAGCTGCTGATGTGATCCTAAAGGAAAAGCGTAAGCTAATTATTGTGCCGAGAGAAACTCCTTTCAGTACCATTCATTTGAAAAATCTTTTGGCTCTTGATCAAGCAGGCGCCCATATATTGCCCGCATCACCTGGATTTTATTCAGGACAAAAAACTTTTGAAGATCTGGTCGATTTTGTGGTCGCAAGAATTTTGGATCAATTAAATATTGAGCAAGACCTTATGGATCCGTATCAGGGCTGACATTCCACCTCAGCTTACATTTGACATGATATATCTTGATAATGCCGCAACCACTGCTATCTCTCCGGAGGTAATGGATGTGTTGAAGGAATCAATGGACTCGGATTTTGCAAACCCTAGTACCATTTACTCTATTGGACTTGATGCCAAAAAAAAAATAGAACGTGCAAAGCAGGACATTATCGATGCTTTAAATATTCCCTCCACACATAAAATTGTTTTTACTAGTGGGGGTACCGAGGCAAACAATCTTTTTATTAAAGGGCTCTGTTTTCCAGATAAAAAGGTGGCTTACCTTGGGTTGGAACATCCTAGTATACTCGAGCCACTAGCATACCTTGGTTCACTAGGAAACAACCCACTTAGCTTGCTTGAATACCAAACCGAAGGTCGATTAGACCTAAAACAGGCTTCTGTCTTATCCAAAAGCCAATCTCGATTTTTATGCCTTTCTCATGTCAATAATGAACTAGGAACGGTGAATGACCCCGTTTCGGTTTTTGAAGCATTGCATGCAAATTCACCTGGTACTCGGTTGTTTATGGATGGCGTACAGGCTGTCGGCAGTTTGAAGCTTTCTTCTAAAGTGTGGTCTGGGTTGGCTGGTTATTCATTATCAGCCCATAAAATTCACGGGCCTAAAGGTATCGGTCTTTTGATTTATGATTCCAAGCTAGCGATTACCCCTATTATCCATGGTGGCCAACAGCAGGATGGAGTTCGTTCAGGAACCCTTCCTGTCCCATTAATTCGATCAATGGCAAGAGCAATAGTTCGTGCGGTTGAACGAATTGATGAAATGCAGGATCATCTTAGTTATCTTAACAACAGGCTGGTTCAAGGATTGTGCGAATTGAATGATCAACTTCCTAGCTTAAATAGTCGTTTTAATTCGCTGGTAATCGATGACCTAAAAAGACAATCTCCCTCTATTGTCAACTTTAGCTTTCTACCTGTCGAAGGCGAAGTGCTTTTGCATCACCTGGAAGAAAAAAATATCTTTGTGGGCCTAGGAAGTGCTTGTAGCGCAAGTTTAAAAAAACCTTCAAAAATTTTAACTGGAATAGGTTTGTCTGGAGAAGAAGCACGTTGTAGTTTGCGCGTATCCTTTTCTAGGAACAATACAGTTGAAGACGTCGACCTATTCGTCAAAGAATTTTCTAGAGTTTATCAGGGTTTGTATCCAACGTTTCAAGAAAAATATTCTACAAATTAATGAAAACAAAAACTCTTCTTATCCGTTATGACGAGATTGGACTCAAGGGTAGAAACCGAAGGCACTTCGAGAACCAGCTTGTTAGAAATATCCGGTATGTTCTAAGAGATATTAAAAATGTTCAAATCGATAAAATACATGGTCGTATTCTTGGTCGTGTTGCTTTAGCTGAAGCTGAAAAATGTACATCGCGCCTAACACAGATCTCCGGAATAGCTTCGATAAGTATAGGAAATTCGATCGAACCAGATTTTGACAAAATGGCTGAGTTGGGTGTCAGTTTAATTCATGAGAAACTTCAAGCTCAGGGAGAACTTAAATTTTGTGTTAGGACGCGGCGCTCTAATAAAGCTTTTCCTTTTACATCTAAAGAAGTTGATTTTGAAGTTGGGTCTCGAATTATGGAAACTCTTTCCAGCAATGGACTTTCCGTTGATATAAATGGAGCTGAATTCATTCTCGAAATTGAAATTGGACCTCAAGAGACCATAGTTTTTGATAACCGAGTGTCAGGACTTAGTGGTCTCCCGGTTGGCAGTTCTGGCCAGGTGCTCAGCTTGCTTTCAGGAGGAATCGATAGCCCAGTGTCAACATTTAAGCTTATTAACCGAGGATGCCGTGTCCACAGTATTTTTTTTGATAACCGTACTTTCCTTGGTCGAGGGGGATACGATAAAGTTATTCGCTTAGCGCATACCCTCAATCGATTCCAAGGAGGTGGAAAACTATACGTTGTCCCATTTCAAGATATCCAAGTAGCAATACGAGATCACTGCACAGATTCAAACCGAGTTGTACTGTATCGTAGAATGATGTATCGAATTGCCCATGCCTTGGCCGAATTAAAAAATTGCCAAGGATTAGTCACCGGCGAATCGGTAGGGCAGGTTGCTTCTCAAACTTTAAAGAACCTCATGGCGGTGTCTTGTGTTGTGCCAATGAGTGTTTTGCGGCCTTTGATTGGCATGAATAAACAAGAAATAATTACGCAAGCAAAAAAAATAGGAACTTACGATATCAGTATAGAGCCTCAACCTGACTGTTGCTCGGTTTTTATGCCAGATCACCCAAGTACAAACTGTAAAATAAAATACTTAGAAGCTGATGAGAGACTTTACCCGTGGGAAGAACTTAAATCGAGTGCTTTGGATTCTGTGGAAACGATTGATCTCGATGATTTAGATTAGACTTTTTAGTTTTTTAACCACAGTTTCATCTGACGACTCTTGAAGAAGAATTTTGATGGTTTTTTTTAGGGTGGGATGGACGAGGTTTTCTGCAATCTCACTCATAGGGATTAAAACGAACTTTCGTTTTTGAATTTCAGGGTGGGGTAGGGTGAGGCCTTTCTTCCCTAAAATTAGGTTGCCATAGAATAACAGGTCAAGATCAATCAAGCGCGGACCCCACTTTTCTTCCCGGGTTCTCCCCATTACGGATTCTATGTTTAGTAAAGCAGATAGCAGGTGTGTGGGAGACAGGTTGGTTTTAATTTTAATTGCAGAGTTGACGAACCAGTCTTGTTGAACTCCTCCGATTGGTTCGGTTTGGTAAAAAGATGACCTGGATATAATTTTTATGTCTTTAGTGCTGGAAATTTTTTCAATTGCCTCTATGCAATTTTTCCCCGGAGTGCCAAGGTTGGATCCTATTCCAATATAGGCGATGGTATGAGGCATTTGATAGGATGTTTAAAAAACAAAGATGGGGTTTTAAAATATATTTTAGTATTTAAAAACCTTACCACCCCTTATTTATTTTAAAAACTTAAAACTTCCCCCCATTGCTGTCTGGTTAAAACTGAAACTCGACAGATGATAATCTGTTTTTGATTTCATTGATGATGCGTATTTCCTCTTCGATTTCTTTGGCAGCGAAGGTTGCAGAAAAGCGGGTAAAGTGTCCTACATCGTCCCATGGGACGGTGGAGATCATCATTTCTTTGATGAGATATTGAGAAAACTCCTCCCCTGTTTTAAAACGTTGTCCGCCCTTTATTCCCTTGGGAGCTTCGACATAGAGAAAAAAAGATCCACCAGACATATGCGCATCAAATCCGACAGAGTTTAGTGCTTTTACAAGGTTGGTCAATCTGCGACGATACTTATTAAGGATAGCTTCAGTAATATCTGGGTGTTCTAGAGCGTAGATTGCTGCTTTTTGAATAGCGGCAAACTGACCAGAGTCAATGTTGTCTTTCACGTGAGCAACACCTTTTACCACTAATTCATTACCAACTACAAAGGCGATTCTCCATCCGGTCATATTATAGGATTTTGATAGAGAGTGAAGTTCGACCCCTACATCCATGGCCCCTGGGGTAGACAAAAAACTTGTTGGTTTTTCATCAAAATTTAACGCTGCATAAGCGGCATCTTGTATCACCACAACGTCATTTGTTTTAGCGAACTCGACTACCTCTTCATAAAATGAACGAGTTGCGTTTGCGCCTGTTGGATTATTAGGATAGTTGATGTAGAGAAGTTTTGTCCGTTTAGCAATATCTGCTGTGATTGACTTAAGATCCGGTAGAAATTTATTTTCTTTCGTAAGAGGCAAATGTACTACCTCGCCGCTAAGATATTGAGTGTGGGTTCCCATTACTGGGTACCCTGGAACGGTGATTAAGGTAATATCTCCTGGGTTGATGAAGATGGATGGCAGCATAGCAAGCGCGGGTTTTGAACCAATAGTATGATTTACGTGCTTATCTGGATCCAACCCTTGTACACCAAACACATTCTCCATATATTTCACGGCAGCGTCTTTAAATTCCTGAATGCCATTATCGGTATAACCTCTGTTTTCTGGTTTTTCGGCTTCCAATTGGAGAGTTTTAATTACTTCAGGAAAAGCCATTTCATCAGGTTCACCGACACCTAGGTCAAAAAGTTCTTTATCGGGATTCGCTTCCATTGCGGCGCGCTTAGCGCGTTTTATTTTTTCAAATTTATATATCTTGGTATCTTTGCCAAAGTCATTTCCGCCAAGACGTTCTGCAAATAATTGTTGAATATAGTTTTTCTTGCCGGACATATTTACTTACTCCATAAACTGGTTGTTGTTCGAATGATGAAAAATTTGTTAAAGGCCGACCAATCTAGCCAAAAAGGCCTTGACTGTCAATGATTATGATAATGGTGGGAAATTATTCTTCATCGCCATCGTCTGGTTCATCTTCTTCAATAATAATGTCTGCTGCTTTTTGGGAATAACGAAGATACTTGATTATTTCGGCGACTTCGGGGTCTGACACTTTGCCTCGTTGGGAAGACATTTTATCAGAGCCTTCAATTATCTGAGTATACATTTCCTCATCAGAAAAATTTTCAGATAAATACTCTGGGTCGATGAGTCCAGGCGCTCTTGTTTGTTTTCCAAGTGCATCGGCGCCGTGACAATTAGCACATACTCTGTGGTAATAGTTTTGACCGGCTTTAAATTCTGCAGGAACTATTTTGGTGGGTTGGGGAGGAGCACAGGAGGACATAAAAACTACAACAGAGGTGATTAATGTTACTTCAATAGACAGTCTTGTCATAAGAACTCCAGTTATTTGTGTTTGATCATGTCTGGTTTGCCATCGTGATTCCTATCCCATTCGACGCGATCAAGTTTTTCATCTTCATTATAAAATTCCCAGCGGTCAATCTGCCCGTTT
>JYMV01042622.1_pt1 | contig 10431 bp, 8 predicted proteins | sample 338911 | NCBI WGS metagenome assembly JYMV01 (sample SAMN03354496, study PRJNA234377) | hydrothermal vent metagenome | biome: Deep sea; feature: Hydrothermal plumes at the Eastern Lau Spreading Center, Western Pacific Ocean; material: Seawater | place: Tonga | collected 2009 | depth 2000 m m
TCATGGTGAGTGTCGACAAAACTTAAAAAGATTTATTTTTTGTGAAACCAATGAGTGATGCAAAGATATTAGTGATTATTCCTGCTTATAATGAGCAAGCTAGTATAGCAAGAGTAGTAAATCGTGTTAAAGAGTGTCTTCCGGCAGCGGACGTGGTCGTGATAAATGATGGTTCTCATGATTCTACTTCGTTCGTAGCTTATGAATCTGGCGCAAAGGTGGTTTCTCTACCATATAATCTGGGTATTGGTGCTGCAGTGCAGACCGGCTTTATCTTGGCTCAGGCTGGGAATTATGAGATTGCAGTACAAGTTGATGGTGATGGTCAGCATGACCCTGGTGAGATAGAGATTTTGTTGAGTAATTTACTTACAGGCGAATCAGATGTAGTAGTGGGTTCTAGGTATCTGGCGGATCGTGGTTATGTAACTCCATTACCGCGTTTGTTAGGAACCAAGATTTTGGCTACGTACGTTTCCATTCTAGCTGGGCAAAAGTTTTCCGATACTACTTCCGGTTTTCGTGCTAGCAATAGACGAGCGATTGAAATTTGTGCAGAAAATTATCCGGCTGATTATCCCGAGCCTGAATCACTTCTAGCATTTCGTAAGATAGGCCTAAGAGTATCTGAAGTGCCTGTTCATATGAACAAACGATATGGTGGCAAGAGTTCAATAACTCCTTTTTGGTCAGCTTATTACATGATAAAAGTTATTTTGGCCGTGACTATTTTGTCGATTCGCCGTGCACCACGAAGCGAGGATACAGCATATGTTCACTGATAGACTTTCACTATTGGTTTTTGTTGCTGCACTGGGATTGCTGCTATTAGTGCTAGAAATGGTGAGACGTAGGGCTCTTGCCGAGAAATATTCGCTATTGTGGTTGATTCTGTCCCTAGTGATACTTTTGTTAGCTATTGCACGTCCAGCGCTAGACCGGATTGCTCCTATCCTGGGTATATATTATGCTCCTTCAGCACTTTTTGTAGCAGGATTTGTGGGATTACTTGTTATCCTACTATACTTTTCTGCAGTAATTACTCAGCTCACGCGTGATGCTCGCATCGCTGCTCAGCAAATCGGTATATTACGGGAACGCGTGGATGAGTTAGAAAATAGTGGACGACAATTTTCTGATGATAAATGAATTCTCAGCTGGTCAAAAACTTACTATAAGAAGTCCGCAACCTCTGCTTGCGCGTCAGCGTCGTATTCTGTCATTTACATTGTTTTTGTCCCTAATTCTACGTTTGATATGGATTCTGTTCTTGGATCCGCGACCAAGTCTAGTTGGTGGTGATGGTCCTTTTTATATGCATTTGGGCGATCAAATTGCTAGAGGATTTGGCCTAACATTTGGTGAGCCAGTTGCTGTAGTTGGGCCGGTATATCCAGCATATTTAGGCATGCTTCAAATAGTGTTTGGTTTTGACAATGTACTGGTTGCTGCAAGGTTAGGTCAAGCTTTGATGGGTGTTGGGCTATCATTACTAGCCTTTGATTTAGGTAGACGATGTATTCGACCGGAGGTTGGTATTGTGGCAGCTATGTTGATAGCAGTGGACTTACGATTCATTGTGGAAAGTGGATCTGTCTCCACTGAAAGCTTACTAACTATGTTGTTAATGATTAGCATATGGTTGTATTTGGTTGCTATAGAGAGAGATAATATCAACGTGTGGATATTGGTTGGCATTTCTACAGGAATTACTACTCTCACACGCGGAGTAGCCCAGTTCTTACCATTGATATTTCTTTTACATTTATATTTGTTAAGGAGAGAGTTACGAATATGGCGTTCTTGGGTGTGCTTGTTGTCTGGATTTGCTATAGTCGTGACTCCATGGATGGTGCGCAACTGGGTATTATTTGGAAGTCCTAAAATTGCACATGGTGGAGCAGCACATTTCTGGATGGGTGCTCAAGGAGATGGTCGCTCATTGAGAAGGTTAGAAATGTTGGATAATATCAATGATTTACGTATAGGGACTGGTGGCGCTGATCGATATCGATATATTAATGCTGCAATCAATATTATTACTTCGGATCCGATAGGGTTCTTACGTTTGCGAACAATCCGACTGGGTGAGGCTTACTTGCAACCGTTTGGAACTGTAGCTGTTGGTGTGGTTCTTGGTAACGAGAGTATAAAGGATGTGGTCTCTAGTAATTCCGAGAACTCACTAATGCATATAATTAGATTGCCTGCATTTTTCCCAAAACTATGGATATATATCCTGCATTATGGTTCTATTGCAGCCGCACTAATATATATAATTGTGGAGAGGCGAGATTTTCGGCAATGGAGTATTCTTGCAATGGTTATTATGTATTTTAGCGGAGTTTATGCTATTTTGACTGTGATTCCACGCTATTTATTTCCCATAATGCCACTATATTTAATTATGGCAGCATATGTGATAGTGTATGTAGGTTACAGTAGTGCAAAACATATTCGACCGTGGTTTATTCGTAAATCACCTGTTGCTACTTTGCCAACTGAGGTGCCTAGACTGTGAATCGTATTACACATATCATCAAGGCTACAGGAATAGCTGGGGCAGAAAGGCATTTAATTACTATGTTGCCAGAGTTAGATAGCCAAAGCTTTGATATTTGTGTAATTGTGCTTACTGAACCAAAAAAACCTGTTGATCAACTTTTTATTACATTGCAGCAGGCTGGTGTAAAAACTGAACGAATGATTATCAACAGACATGCCGACCCATATTTGGTTATAAGGTTAGCACGTCGATTACGTGACTTAGCTCCATCTGTAGTGCACACACATCTACTACATGCTGATCTTTACGGTACTGTAGCTGCAAGGATTGCAGGTGTGCCAGCAATAATATCGTCCCGCCACAATGATGACCCTTTTCGTGCTCGATGGCCACTATCATTTCTACTCAGAATAATTAACAGATATACCAATCGTTTTATAGCTATATCTGAAAGAGTACGAGCTTTTACGATTAAGACCGAGAAAGTACCACCTTCTGTTGTGGACACTGTGTACTATGGTTTACCAGTTGATGAACACAACAGACAGGTAATTGATGCGCGAGACGAATTTGGACTGCCTAAAGGCCCGCTAGTGGTGTGTGCGGCGCGTCTTACCGAGCAGAAGGGCCACAAATGGTTACTTAGAGCTTTCAGATCTGTTGTTGATCAATTGCCTGAGACATCGTTGTTGTTATTAGGAGATGGTCCTATGCGCGCATATCTAGAAGATACTGTGGATAATTTGGATCTTGCTCAAAACGTCAGGTTTGCAGGCTGGCGCACAGACGTGATGGATATTTTACCTAGTACAGATCTGTTTGTGATAGCTTCAGAATGGGAAGGTTTTGGTTTATCATTGTTGGAGGCTATGTCTTTTTCGCTACCTATTGTTGCAACTGATGTAGGGGGCATTCCAGAAGTGGTGCTGGACGGTCAAACTGGTTGGTTAGTAAAATCTAGAGATAGCGATGCGCTTGCTGGTAGTATACTTGCTGCACTAAGGTCACCCTATAAAATGTTAGAGTATGGTCAAAGAGGGAAACTGCGATTACAGAATACATTTTCAGTCCAAAGGATGATCTTTGATACTGAGAAGATATATAATCTGTTGCTCACGCAAATTTTATGTGCCAAGACTACTAATTCTACACAAGATGTACTTACTAGGCACAATGGTATAAATAGGGATACGGTGTAAAGTTGAAATATCTTGTAACTGGTGGAGCCGGATTCATAGGGTCTAGTATAGTGTCTGCTCTTGTAGAGCAAGGACAAGATGTGCGAGTGGCCGACAACTTTTCTACAGGTCGAATACACAATCTTACTAATGTACAGGACTCCATCGAGATAGTTGAAGGTGATTTGGCAGAATTAGATTATGCACGCAAGGTGGTAGATGACGTAGATTACGTTATCCATCAGGCAGCTATTCCTAGTGTGCCTCGCTCGGTGGAAGACCCGATTGGAAATAATCAAGCGGGTGTAATTGCTACATTGAATCTGTTAGTTTCAGCACGGGATGCCGGAGTGCTACGCATGACGTATGCGAGTTCGTCATCTATTTATGGGGAAGCTCGCGATAGGGGCGCTAAAACAGAAGATATGTTACCTGCACCTATGTCACCATATGGAGTAAGCAAATTAGCTTCCGAACAGTATTGTATGGCTTTTTATACTATTTATGGTTTTGAGGTAGTGGCACTTCGTTATTTCAATGTGTTTGGCCCAAGACAAGATCCAGAATCTGAATATGCGGCTGTGATTCCACGTTTTATTACTACTTTGTTGAAAGGAAATGCTCCAAAGATATATGGTGATGGTGAGCAGACTCGTGATTTTACTTATGTTGGCAATATTGTGAATGCTAATATACATGCCCTTGAACATGTGGAAGCACCAGGTCAGATATTTAATATAGCTATGGGATCAGACACTAGTCTTAATGATCTGGTAAAAACGTTGCACAAGCTAACAGGTGTAAATATTGAACCTGATCATGAGGAAGCTAGACTTGGTGACATAAGACATTCTTATGCTGATATCAGTAAGGCACTAAATATTCTCCAGTTTAAACCTGATGTAAGTGTGGCGGACGGGCTTCAAAATACTATAGACTGGTACCGGAGCTTGCATGGCAATCAGACAACAAAATGACATATGGCCAAATCAGGCATTTTACATATTATCGCACGTATGAACATTGGTGGCCCGGCATTGCACGTGGCTCAGTTGTCGTCTGGGTTAATTAAGAACGGTTTTGAAACCACACTTGTGTCCGGAGCACAGGCAGCTACTGAGGGAGACATGACTGATTTAGCCCATGAGTATGGAATAAGATTTCATCTTTACCATAATCTTAGTGCCAAGTTGTCACCATGGAACGATTTATATGTTTTTAGCAGGCTTTGGCGGTTAATGCGATTAACTTCTCCTAAAATAGTTCATACACATACAGCTAAGGCAGGAGCACTAGGTCGTCTAGCTGCCAAGCTTGCCAGAGTTCCAGTTATTGTACATACGTTCCATGGCCATGTATTTAGAGGATATTGGGGACCAGGTATATCCACAATCATTGTGCTTATTGAAAGAATGTTGGCTCGGTTATCCACGGTCATACTAACTGTAAGCGAGTCAGTAAGAAACGAGTTGCTTCAACACAATATTGCTCCACCTGAGAAGATTCATGTGTTGCCATTAGGTTTAGATTTGACTGAATACAAAAATTGTTCAACAAAACGTGGACAATTCCGAAGCGAGTTTGATATAGAATCAGATGTACCACTTATTGGAAATATAGGTAGATTGGTACCTATAAAAAACCATCGTTATTTTCTTATGGCTGCTCAACTAATGGTACAGTCTGGTTTCAACGGTCGTTTTGTAGTGGTTGGCAGTGGCAAATTAGCGACTAAATTACATAAACAAGCAAGAGAACTTGGTATAGGAGATTCGGTTATTTTTACAGGATGGCGTCGTGATCTAGATAAAATATATGCAGATTTAGATGTTCTTGTGAATACGTCAATTAATGAAGGTACGCCATTTGCGATTATCGAAGCGATGGCTGCTAGGGTTCCGGTCGTAGCTACCTCAGTTGGTGGTGTACCTGACCTGATCAAGTCAGAAGAGACTGGCTATCTGGTTCCTCCTGGTAATGATGTGTGCTGTCTAGTTGATAGTATTGCTTCCGCTTTAAAATCTTCTGATACACTGCTCGACGCTGCGCAAAATCATGTTCTGGAGCATCATAATCTAGAAAACATGATTACTCGCACGGTCAATTTATATAGCAAATTGTTGAAGGATAGAGGATATGTGGTCTGAAACTGTAGTGCGTTATTCTCTTATTGCCTTAGTTGCCGGATTGATTGCCTTTGTGGCTACTCCTCTTACCTTGATGGCAGCTCGACGACTGCGACTAATTGACAAACCTGGTCCGCACAAATTTCATATAGTACCTGTTCCAATTCTTGGTGGCATAGCTATTTGGGCAGCTATTATTGGTAGCCTATTGATTTTTGGTGGTGGCCGTGAGTATCGTGAGTTGGCAGCCATAGTGATTGGTGGCACTTTGATTGCTATTGTTGGTCTTGTGGATGACCGGGTAGGTCTTGGACCTCGTGGGAAAATACTTGGTCAGATAATTGCTATGTTACTAATTGCAATTGGTGGTGTGAGTATAAATATGTTTGACACTGCATGGTTAAATATTGGCTTGACTGTGCTGTGGGGTGTGTCTGTTATCAATGCGATAAATCTGCAGGACAATATGGATGGACTAGCAGCAGGAATTTCTGCTGTGGCAGCGGCTGTTTTTCTGCTGTTAGCAGTGCTCAATGGACAGATATTAGTTGCAAGTTTGGCTTCGGCGTTGTTAGGAGCATGTCTGGGATTCCTTTTTTACAACTATCAACCAGCGGTAAGTTTCATGGGTGATACAGGTTCGATGTTGCTTGGGATCACATTGGCAGTTCTTGGTATCAAATTAACTTTCCCTGATATTCCACATTCTCAAACTTGGATGGTGCCAGTTTTAGTATTGGGTGTACCCGTATTCGATACTGTCTTAGTTGTTGTTTCAAGGATTCGAAGGGGAAAGCCATGGTGGCAGGGAGGAGTAGATCATACATCTCACCGGCTAGTGAAATTAGGTCTTAGTCATCGCCGCACTATTGTAGCTCTTTACATAACTACTGGAATCCTTGGTCTTATTTCTGCTGTAATTGTTTACATAGCATCTCCAATGGTGAGTTGGATAATAGCGGGTGCAACAATGCTTCTTGGCATTGTTATGATATATGCGTTGGAGTTACTATGGGACAGTGTTCGGGAGAATCGACTAGATGCTGACATCAAGGTAAGTGCAATAGGTGGCGGCGAGGAATTCTCAAGCATTCTGGAAGCCGTGACTATTCTCGCTAGAACTGTTTCAGTGATTCTAACCCCGGTATCTGAAAACGATAGAAAGGTCAGTACAGATCCTCAATGGCATGAGGTAGGAATACGTAGACTTCAGGATTATGCTATCTGTATAGCAGAGCATCCCGGATCTGTTCGTAGCATACTAAATTACAGTGAGACTGAATCTATGGGTAACTTGCGTGAACGTGCAGCATTGATGAACGCAGCTTTACGCTTGCGTGGAGAGATTTTGGTCAATCTACCTGGATCAGTGGGAGATAATAAATCCGCAGCTGCTAGCGCTGAGGTTCTAAATGACCTAAGGCAAACAGAACTGGTTGTTATTGGAGGAAATTTACACGAAAATATAATACCTACTCTAATATTGCCTGAAGTTCACAGGGCGCTAACGAGAGCGAAATGTCCTCGTGTTTTGATACATTATGATCCCGAAAAAGCTTTAGAAACTTTACAATTGGTGGGTATCACTGATGTAGTCACTCACGCCATTGCCCCGCAGGATATCCATGGCCCATGGCATGTCGTAAAAGATTTGCATGATAGCAAACAGATTGCGGAGGTTTTGCATACCATTTGGCTAAACCGAAACCGAATAAATATACTACCTCATCCACTTGGTATTGGAATACATGGTTGAATCTCGCATCAGTAGGCCTTGGTCACACTCAGATCATACGACTGGATGGGCAGTATTTGGCATACTTTACTTGGTGTATTGGATTACTACCTCATTGACTTTTATTTCCACGGACGAACTTTTTTTGTTTGACACTACTGAAAGCTTTGCTCGTCGTGGCAGTGTGATGAGAAACATGACAGCTGATGTAGATTGGCCTGGACATACTTATGTAGAGCCTGTTCAACCTTTACTAAGCATACCGTTAGTCCTGTTGGCTGACAGAATATCAGAGATAGGAGTTGCCCACAGTGTGATGCTACTCAACATGGGAGTTACCGCTGCCACAGGTACGCTACTATTTCTTTATGTCCGCTGGTTGGGTTACAGACGTAATATCGCTATAGTAACTGCTTTGCTGTTCGGTCTGACTACTATAGCCTGGCCTTATAGCAAGAATTACTTTAGGGAATCTATAGCTGGGTTTACATTGTTACTAGCAGCTTACGGGTTATTGCGCTGGCGTCATGCTCTACAGTCTTCGGATAGCTGGCCGCATCACTGGATGATCTTAGCTATTGCTAGTGGCGTACTGAGTATAATGGCCAAGGAATCAGGTGCAGTGGGTTTGCCGATGTTGATTCTAATACCTTTAATTGGAAAGTCATATTTACCAAAGTCCATGTTTTTGAGCTGGCAACTAGCATTAATCGTATCAATATTATTGGCTATGGCATTTGCTGGAATGTATGTTTATACAGAACTGCTAGGAGCAGGTACGTTTCGCTTTCAGCTATTTCAGAGATTGTCGGGTGCTTTCAATAACATAAATAGTGCTGGCGCTGGTATATCCGGATTCCTATTTAGTCCAGGGAAAGGATTTTTCTGGCATTCTCCGGTTCTGATATTAGCACTGTTTTCTCCGTTCTTGGCAAGAAATGGTCATAGACTAGATGTTATATGGCCTCTATTTATGTTTGTTGCTTTTGTGCTGGTTTATGCCCTGGTACGTGGTGACATATGGTTTGGCGGTACTAATTGGGGTCCGCGTTATCTTGTTCCAGTAACCCCATTCCTAATGTTGGCTGTAGTACCTACTCTGGAGAATTGTATGAGTGCACTGCGTAGTAACAGATTGTGGTACACCCTCGGTCTGCTTTCGCTTGTAGGATTTCTAGTACAGGTTGGTGCTGTGTGGGTGAACCCTTTAGATTATTATGCTGTTCTTGATGATACCGGTATACCAGGCGCTGCATGGACGGTTGCATTGTGGTCAGTCTTATTTTCGCCTATTGTTGGTCACTGGCGTATGATGATTGAGGGTACTGTACCAGATTTTGCTTGGGTACAGCATAGCTTGGAAGGACCAGATTGGATGTTGGTTACATTGTTGGTGATGTCACTAGTAAGTTTTGTTTGGCTTTTGTACAAAGTTGCTAGTCTTGAGGTTAGTAGACTATTGTCGGCTTGTCTCTCCTCTCTCATATTATTCACTGTTTTAGCATTGACATTCATAGGATTACGACGTGTGTATTTTGACCATAGATATCAGGGTAACAATTCAGCTTTACATGCTATGCGTGAAGCACTTGAGAATACTATACTGCCAGACCCAGTAATATTTCTCAATAACCGAACCTATTTTGATCACATGTTAAATTTCTATAAGGGAGATTCTGTGTGGTATACACTTGAATTAAATCCAAATGAGTTGATTGAGAAAGACACGGAGTTACCTGATGCAAGTACCAATCCTGTAGATTTGTTGCATAGAGATGCATGGAGCCCTGTAGACTATTTTGGTCGTCAGCACCAAACCATGATCTTGGTAATGGAAACAAGTTCTTATCACAAGAATGTGGTTCGTACTATGGAGTGGTGGATGAATTCTGAATTTCATGCAATTCAGAATAGAGATTATTCCGATGATGTACGGACCATTAGCTTTTCCAGTGCTGCTTCCCCTGCTCGTGATATTGTGCCGGAGTTTCGGTTAGATTTCTTTCTAGGAGAAGATATAGTCTTGCGTGGCTATGATGCTGATCCTCCTCCGGGACTGGTAAGGCCAGGTAACATATTGAATTTGTCAATGCAATGGCAAGCTCTTAAGGATATTAGCGAAAGATATACTATTGGTACATACTTGATGAGTCCACAAGGCACTATTGAGGCACAAAATGATAGTGAACCTATGGGTGGATTTTGGCCCACACATAGATGGAGTGCAGGAGATTTGATACGTCACAACGTAGCATTCGTTCTGCCATATGATTTGCCACCCGGGCATTATGCAGTGTGGACTGTAATGTATTCGGGTGTAGATGGTTCTAGGCTACCTGTAAGTGATGAAACTGCTACTACAATTCGTGACCATGTTGAGCTTTACAGTATAGAGGTTGCCCGTTTAGGGATTGGGGACTAAGCATTACTAAGAATATGTTCAATTGCCTCATAGAGGTCTTTTACAAAGGGGACGTGTGCTAGTTTGTTGTTGTTTGAATTGGCTGCTTGTTCAGTGCCGCGTCCTGTTCCTACCATGACGGGTTTTACTTTGGCAGCGATAGCTGCTTGAATATCAGTAATGGCATCTCCAATAAGCCAAGAGTTTTCCAAATCAAGATTGAGTTCTGCAGCTGCTTGCACAAGCATTCCAGGCTTTGGTTTTCTGCAGTCACAATGTGCTTTAGGATGATGTGGGCAAAGATAAATTCCATCAATAATTCCGTTAGCGGCTTGGATTTTCTCCAAGACAAACCTATTGATGTCTTGGGCTATTTCCTTAGTCATCAACCCGCGCCCGATGGCAGACTGGTTTGTGACAATTACCACAGCGTATTCAGATTTGGCCAAATTGGCAATAGCTTGCAAAGACCTAGGAATAATATG
>JYMV01007251.1_pt1 | contig 10426 bp, 9 predicted proteins | sample 338911 | NCBI WGS metagenome assembly JYMV01 (sample SAMN03354496, study PRJNA234377) | hydrothermal vent metagenome | biome: Deep sea; feature: Hydrothermal plumes at the Eastern Lau Spreading Center, Western Pacific Ocean; material: Seawater | place: Tonga | collected 2009 | depth 2000 m m
ACGCGGCGGCGAACAAGGCATAGCTTGCGCAACACCACTTGAATCTTTGAGTGATACAAAGTGACCCCCATCGCAAAATGGGTAGGGGGATTTTCAGCGCAAGTTCCATCCCTGTCGGACATTTTTCTGCTTGTCAGCTAGCGAAATCCGGACATCTGTCGTACGATCCGTGGCATGTCGAATCCGCCTCACTCGCCCCATTACGCCGATCAGGCCCTCTCCTGTACTGTTCCCGTGTTGGAAAACCTCCAGATCGCACGGAACACGTACCGCCTTCGCTTCGAATCCCCGCAGATGTCTCGTCGTTTCTTGCCCGGGCAATTCCTGATGCTGCGGCTCGCCGGCCTGCAAGATCCACTACTGGGTCGTCCACTCGCGCTGTACGACACCGTCTGTACGCCTGATGGAACGCCTTGGGGTATCGATGTCGTGTACCTCGTCATGGGCAAGATGACAAGCCTGTTGGCAGAAGCAAGTCCAGGGGACAAACTCTCAGTCTGGGGACCGCTCGGGAATGGATTTCATCCTCAGCCAGTTGATCATTTGATCATGGTGGCAGGTGGAGTCGGTTACACGCCTTTCCCCGCTGTCGCACGTGAACATTTGGGATCCCGTCAATACGGCCAACCAGCACGCACAACGCCCGGCGCGGCCCGTGTATCGATGTGCTACGGAGCCCGTTCTGCCGAGTTCTTGGCCGGAATTGAGAACTTCTCAGAAATCGGCGTCGAACTCCACCTGGCAACGGACAATGGCAGCCGGGGACACCACGGTCTGGTCACGGACGTCCTGGAGCAAGTCCTGGAACAGAATGACAGTGATTCTCGCAGGATCTTGTGTTGTGGACCGGAACCAATGATGGAACGGGTCGCCGAAATTGCGGAACAACAACAGATCGACTGCGACGTTTCGCTGGAAACACCAATGGCTTGCGGCATTGGTATCTGCTTTAGTTGCGTCGCCAAAGTTAACGAAGAAGCCGGTGGTTGGGACTACAAACGAACCTGTGTGGACGGACCCGTGTTTGACGCACGGCAGATCCGGTGGTAGAGAAACTCAGGCCTGCTGCTTCACAGACTTGATACTCCGCTGCAATCGCGACTTGAGTCGTGCTGCCCGTTTGGGATGAATGATTCGCCGGGCTGCAGCACGGTCCAGCTTCTGCGTCGCCAGACGGAGTTGATCCTCGCTTCCCTGAACATCCCCCGACGTGATCGCTTCGCGCACTTTTCGCAACTGGTTCCGAATCGCCGATTTGACGGTTCGATTTCTACTACGGTGGACAACGTTTTGACGGAGTCTTTTTTTCGCGCTGCTGGTATTCGGCATGAGTTTCTAGGGATAGCGTACGCTGGCTGGAATGTTGTCAGGATAAATCGCCCGGAACACGATGGCTTTTCAGACCCTACTTTTATCGTCGATCTAGGGTATCTTGTCTAGCCGTGCTTTGACATCCTTGTATCCGGCATCCAATTCGAGCAACTCAGAGAGGTATTTTTTGGCATTTTCGGTATCTCGCAGCCCGGTCGCGAGCACCCCGGCCCGATATAATCCGAGTTTTTTGACATTGAGGTGCGAATTGTCTGCTGAATTCACGGCTGCGCGATAGGCCTGAATGGCCGCCGCATAATCTTTGAGATACTGGAGACACTCGCCCAGTTCAAGTTGGGCCGCGGCTTTGCAGCCAGGATCATCAGCCGCTATCCGCAGAGATTCCACAGCCATCTCAAATCTACCGGTTCTTTTCAGTCGAGTTCCCAATTGAAACTGAAAACGAGGCTCGTTGGGATACCGTTGAACTCGAGAATCGTAAATCTCGATTTCCCTTTTCAGGACCTCGTCCTTAAGATCAGTCGCCAACCGGGTAGCTTCTTCCGAGTCATCTGAATTGGCTCGCTGTTCCGCCGTAGCAAGTTTCTCTCGGAATCGAAGCATCTGTGCGTCTTCCAGGGCTTCACGAATTCGAAGATCGCCACCCGACGCCGACAAACCACGTTGCAGAGCCATTTCGGCCTCTGAAGCCTTGTTTTCCGCAAACAGCAGCCTGGCCAATTGGAGGTAGGCGTCCACATCCGTTGGATCCGCCGAAATTGCCTTTTCAATTTGCTGCCGTTTTGTCAACTGAATCTGGGTTCCAACTTCTTTTTCTCGCGTTGCTTCTCCCTCCCGAGATTTCCCCTTCTGCTTCACCCGCTTGGCTGGCAAATCAGCCGGATCTCCAAAACCGGCTTGGGCCCGCGTCTTTTCAAGTGTCAAATTCGAAATTTCCCTGGCGGCTTCGAGATCGTTCCGTTTGTTTTCTTCGACACGATGCCAGCAGGCGATCGCCATGTCGAATTGGCCCATACGAGCCAACGACTTGGCACAATGCCGATTGACTTCTGGATCCTTCGGCTTGGCATCCAGGGCGTTCTTCAGGTAACGCAGTTCAATCTCATTCAGATGAAGCGCCTGGCAGGCCTCCGCCATGGCACGCAACACAGCCACGTCCCAAGGATTAGTTCTTAAAGCGTCCAGGCCGGCACGGATCACGCCAATCCAGTCTTTTTTCGAGACTGACTTCTTCAGGTTCGCCTTCCCTCCAAAACCCCTAATCCGTGCTCCTTTTTTGTTGTTATTGTATTTCCGCCTGAGATTTCCTAAGAATGCTTCCACGTAAATCAAATTACCAGGATCGTGCCCCACACACTCGGTGAACATTGTATTGGCGTAATCGTAATCATACTTTTCTTTTTCCATCAACTTGGAACCATGGTCAAACATTTTCTGCAGGCGCCCTCGGAGTGCGGGCTTGATAGGTGGAAGCTGAGCCATCGGTTCCTGTTGGCCCGTTTCGTGTGAGGTTTCAGATGGCTGATTTGTCGCCATTGAACTATCTTGGTTGGGGGTTCAGGGTACTTTCTATCCCGGCAAGTCCAGTGACTGGCTTAACGGATGGTGCAAAAACCAGCAACTTCCCAACCGCCAAAATAACAGGACTGCCGACCAGGGAACCACAGGCAGGTTGATGCGTAATGCGTTCAATCCCAATTTTTCGGTAAACCGCTGCAATTCACTGAGCAAATACTTACTATTTGATCCTGTTTAAATTCTAATAAGTTACATGACCAGAAGCCACGTCGGTTGCCGCTGCAAGACAAGGCGGCAGTTTCGATGAACCAAAGACAGTCACCAACGGGAAAGGTCTTCCTGGTGGGCGCAGGTCCGGGTGACCCGGGTTTGATCACCGTACGGGGCCTTGAGTGCCTGGAGCAAGCCGATCTGGTGCTCTACGACTATCTCGTCAATCCGTTAATCCTGCAACACGTGAGGCGCGGAATCGAGTCGATTTGCCTGGGTCGGCACGGACAAGGCCGAATTTGGACTCAAGATGAGATCAATCGAAAGATAATCCAGGCGGCCCAAGCGGGCCAATGTGTGGTGCGGTTGAAGGGAGGAGATCCGGCGATTTTTGCTTGCGGGGCCCAAGAAATTGGAGTCCTTCAGGAAGCTGGCATTTCTTTCGAAGTCGTTCCTGGCATCACCACTGCTCTGGCGGCCGGCAGTTATGCCGGCGTTCCCGTCACGCATCGGGACCTTGCTTCCGCCGTGGCCTTGATCACCGGGCAGGAAGATTTCGAAAAACACGACTCGATCGATTACACCTCACTGGCAAAATTCCCCGGGACGCTGGTGATGTATATGGGCGTCACCACCGCCCCCACTTGGACAACCGCCTTGATTGAAGCTGGAAAACCAAGTGACACTCCGGCCGCTATCATCCGTCGTTGCAGCCTTCCTGATCAGCAGATCATCCGTTGCAACCTGGGTGAAGTTGCCGAACGTCTTGTCTCGCCCCAACGAATTCGACCTCCGGTAGTGGTGATTCTAGGCGCCGTCGCGTCGCTGTCCGAAGGTTGGTCCTGGTTCGACCGAAGACCGCTGTTCGGAAACCGTATCCTCGTTACACGCCCTGCCGATCAGGCTGCCTCGCTGCAAAAAGCATTGGCTGATCTGGGAGCGGAAGTTCTTAGCCAGCCCGCCATCAAAGTGAGCGAACCTGACGACTGGTCTCCCGTCGACAGGGCCATCGAAGATCTGCCGAATTTCGACTGGCTTGTTTTTTCCAGTTGCAACGGCGTTTCGTTCTTCATGGACCGTTTGTACCATCTGGGTTTGGATGTCCGCATCCTCGGTGATCTCCAACTTGCAGCCATTGGCCCCCGCACCGTGGAAGCTTTGCGCAACTACGGCCTGCTGGCAAATGTTCAACCGTCGCAATTTTGTGCCGATGATCTTGCCCAAACACTTTCCGCAGACGCTCGGGGTAAACGATTTTTGCTGGCCCGTGCCAGTCGTGGCCGCGAAGTTTTAGCTCAAGAGCTAAAACAGGCAGGTGCCGAAGTCACTCAAGTTGTTACTTATCAAAGCCGTGACATCGAAGTCGCCGATGCTGATGTTGCAGCGGCACTTGAGGCAGGAACCATCGACTGGATCACCGTCACCAGTTCGGCCATCGCCCGTTCCCTGGTGTCGCTGTTTGGCTGCGCTTTACAAAAAGCACGGATCGCGAGCATCAGTCCGGTCACAAGTTCCACCTTGAGGGAACTGGGAATCTCGGTCGATGCGGAAGCCCAGCAATACACGATGGAGGGCCTGGTAGAAGCCCTGTGCTCAACGCTGAAAGATCGGTAAATAGGCTTTGTCCAGTTGAAGAATGATTAAATTGATGGCACTGACATAGATAGGACCGATGTTTCCCTGCCAATCTCCTTCACGCGACTGTTCCGACACGATCCGCTTGTAAAGTTTGTCGCGAAATACCTGCCACTCGCTGCCCGCCTGACGGTAGACAACCTGAGAGTAGTACAAATGTGTATAGTGCCAATGGCCGAAGGAGCGCGCACTATCCGCAATTTGGTAAAGGTTGCGTTTGCAATATTTCAACATCTCCGGAACATGTTTGTTTTCGTACGCACCGGCGTTGAATAATGCGGCGAGGGCAGCCGCCGTAATCGCCGGGCGCGACGTCCCTCGATTCCGCGAACTGTAAGAAATTCCGCCGTCAGGATTCTTACAGCGATAGATGTACTGCTTCGCCCTTTCAATCACATCCGTCGAAACCGGAATCCCGGCGTTGCGGCAACCACGTAATCCCTGGACCTGTGTGATCGTCGTAGACCCCTCATCGAAATTGCTACCATCCTTGGCACTCACATAGCCCCATCCGCCCGAAGTAGTTTGTGCCTGGCCACTAAACTGCACTGCACGTCGCAAGAGTTCTATCAGTTCGACGCGACGCTCCAGGTCTTCCTCTTCGCCCAACACCTGGGAGAGAAACAGCATCGAGAATCCGTGCCCATAGGTGTAACGACTGTCTCGCATCGGGTTACCGATCAATCCGTTCTTGCGTGACTTGCTCGTCAAATAATCCACGGCACGGCGTATGGATTTGGCATAGGGTCCCTGCGTCGTGGTGGAACCAGAACACAACAAAGCCAGACCGGCCAGAGCTGTCATGGCTGTGGGATAGTTGGCGGCCGTCCAATGCCCGAGGCGAGACTGCGTTTTAGCGACCCACCGCAATCCTTTTTCAATGGCGCTCTCCTCCGCCGGACTGTAGCGGGCGGCCACGGCCGACCTGGCGAGATGGCAAGTCCAACCCGTACCCGTAAACTGGGCAGTCCGTGCAAGCATGCTCCGTCGAGTAATCGGCAAGCTCATGGTTTTACTCCCTTTCGTCAAGGTCATGCCATTCTCCGTATTTTTCCCGATTAAGTCCAATTCAATTCGTACGGTCGCTGTGTTCCGCGTTGCTCGCAATATCGGGACTCTCCCACGCCACTTCCAGTCATGCGGCCTGACGAGCCGATTCTATAAGATGTTGGGGTAAACTTCGGCATTACCAACGAATCGAAGGGAGTCGTTAGAGGCGCATGTCCAAACTATTTCACGGCGAAACACTCATCATCAGCATCCTTTTGGACCAGGATGAAGAGGCACCCGGTCAAAAACCTCTCCGTGATGAAGTCGATCTCATCCAGGCCGTCGCTAGCAAACTCAGCCAGTTAGGGCTACCAGCGACTTGGGCTATAAAAAACGTAGAGGACTGGTTCCAGCACGGTCTGTCTGACGTGATTGATGAAGTCGCCGTTCTGGTCGGCAAGAGTTGGGAAGACCGGGTTTCTGGCCGGACTCGGTTGGCTCAGGCACTCCCTGAAAGGATTCAACGCATCCGCAGCCATGGGCGCTCCGTCTCCACCCTAACAACCATGGGCAATCTGGCACACGAAAACCTGGACCTGCTCATCAAGTATGGGATTCGCTCGCTCTGCGACCTGACAAACAACGCCCAAGGCAATGCAGCACACGCAGAACAGATTCGTTGGGGTCTGTGGAAGATGCCCACCGCGAAACTCGTTCCCCGCAGGCCAAGGTATCGCGACATGGGAAATCACGGCGGCGGCGCACAGCCCTCGATTCGTAGAACAGCCAAAGAGCACTCGATTTCCCATCTCGGGGTCGATCTCCGACAACTTGCTGTGTCGGGATTCAGTGGTTTGGGACAAACGATGCGTGTTTTTGAGATGGCGGCCAGGCAACGTGACCGGGGAAAACTCGCCTGTCGGAACGTCGCTACTTTGACCGCTGATCTCTTCGCGCCTCGTCAGGCAAACGGGGCGCAATCGATTCTAAGAAAGGCCGCTTGAGTTGTCCAAAATCAGCTTTTGACTGTAGCGTACAACTCTTTCTGCGACCCGGTACCTACAATTCATCTGTACCAAAATTTGCACTGGCCAACCGGCTCCCGGGGTTATTGGAGTTCCCGGAAAACGCTCCAGCTGAGGTAGGCCAGCATCCCACCGGAGATCACAAAAGTAACATCCATCAACATGCTGGCACCCCGAAAGGGAGCAATTAAGGCAAGAAAACCGAAATACCCCCCGAGCAGATCGAGTAAAAACAGTAGGAATACAAGGGCCGCAACGGCCATTCCAGCAATGGTCAAAAATCGGGGCATCGGGCTGTTTCGAATGAATTTTGGCGACGGTTCCGGGGAAAGTCCCGGAAATAAAAAGCTGGAATTCTAGTATAGTTTAGGTTGGGAACTTGTCATCGCCAAACTGGGGACACACACTTTAATTGACAATGTTTCTTAGTGTTGTGTAAATCGACTTGAACCTCAAGCTACTACCCTACAGGAGTTCCAATCTTTACAACAAAACCTGCCACAAGTGTCCTAAGATCAGTGGATCGACACAAGGTTGCTCTGCTTCCATCAAAACCTGAATGATGAAAATTTCTAGCTAAGGAATGTTGAAAGAGCGTACAACCACGAAAAACAGGAAGTGGAGCAGCCAGATTTCTCCTGTTCAACAATTTTATTTTCCCAACATTTCATTTTTAATCCGATCGCGCGTGACTCTTGGGCGGGATCCTGTTTTTAGATCAGGCCGAGAATCACAAGAAAACCCAACCATGGATTTTCAGGGGGCTAACCAGGGATGCATGACAATCAGCAGGGTTCCCGATCAGTCTGCCAGGACTTGCGCCGACAAATGCCAATTGCAAAAAAGTGGGCTTACCTGGACCACGCAGCAGTGGCCCCAATCACCGCTCCCAGTCAGAAAGCGATCCAGGAGTGGTCATTGGAAGCCACCAGAGAAGGTATTTGTCGATGGTCCAGTTGGGCGCGCAAAATCGAGGACGTGCGCTGCCTGGCTGCTGACCTGATTCAGGCAAACCAATGTGAAATCGCTCTGCTTCCGAATACCACCTCCGGAATTGGACTTGTTGCTGAATGCTTTCCCTGGGAGTCCGGAGATAATGTGGTTACCCTTGCCAACGAATTTCCATCAAATCTTTATCCCTGGATGAATCTTCGCAGGCGAGGTGTTGAAACACGACTCGTCTCGCCCAGGGACGGGGTCGTCGACCTCAACCTGATTGCGGAAGCCTGCGATCAGCGAACTCGTATCATTTCACTGAGCTGGGTGGGTTACGTAACGGGCTATCGCCTCGATGTCCAAGCCGTGTCGCAATTGGCGCACGACCAGGGGGCTTTGCTTTTTCTGGACGCCATCCAAGGCCTGGGAGTTTTCCCTTTGGATGTCTCCCGCTGCCAAGTTGACTTCCTCGCCGCTGACGGTCACAAGTGGATGCTGGGTCCGGAAGGAGCCGGAATCTTCTACATGCGGTCAGAACACCTTGACCTGCTTCGCCCGATGCAAGTTGGTTGGAACAGCGTCGTACGTCGCTATGACTACGATCACATCCGCCTCGACCTCCGCCCGGAGGCATCACGCTACGAAGGCGGATCCATGAATATGGTAGGATTTATTGCCTTGGGCGAAAGCCTTTCGTTGCTCAAACACCTTGGACTGTCGTCCCAAACGTCCGTGATTGCCGATCAGGTGATCCAGATAACAGAGGCTGCCGTGGAGTGTCTGGAGCGGGCAGGTGCCGTCTTGCTGGGCACCCGGGACGGGAAACATCGCTCGGGAATTGTGTCCTTTCAGCTGCCTGGCCGCCAACCCGCCGAAATTCGCCGTTCCTGCATGAAAAAAAATATTGCCCTCAGCTGTCGTGGTGGCGGTTTGCGGATCAGCCCTCATGCCTACAATAATGAAGAAGATCTGGATCGCCTGATGCTGGCTCTGCAGGAAAGGTAGAGGCAAAGTTCGCAGATCCCGATCCGCAGGACAGGAGACGGAAGAAAAAACAGGATACAGTAGTCGTCGGACCACTGCAGTGCTTCTTAATAACTCGCACGAGAATTCAACACCACTCTCATCACCATGACTGACTCCGATTCACACATTGCCGTTTACACGGGTTCATTTGATCCGATTACGCTGGGACACCTGAGTGTAATTGCCCGCAGCAGTCGCCTGCTTGACCGGCTTGTGGTGGGGGTTGGAGTCAACGTCGACAAACCTTCGCTGTTTTCTCCCGAGGAGCGGGTGAATCTGGTGCGCACTGTCACTCAACGATTTTCCAATGTCGAAGTCCGAACATTCTCAGGGTTGGCCGTCGAGTTCGTGCAAGCTTGTGGTGCACGAGTGATGATTCGCGGCGTTCGTCCCCTGACCGATATCGCAACTGAGTTCACGATGATGATGGCAAATCGCCATCTGGACCCTGATATCGAAACCATCTTCTTGATGGCCGACGAGGAGTTCGCTCATGTTTCGAGTTCCCTCATCAAGCAAATCGCTCCCCTGGCAAATGACGATAAGCTGGCTCGTTTCGTACCTCGCGAAATCATTCCGCAACTGAGAACGAAGCTCAAAGGCTCGTAAGTCGCAGTACAAGGCACAAGAGCCGCTTCACCCCCGATTTGAACGCAACCGGCATGCCGCATCATGCTCGAGCCAACCGGTTCCGCCCTGACAGATCAGTTCTTCTCGGCGGCATCCTCGCCACCAGAGGTGCGTAAATAACGGCGCAGATAAGACGCCCGTTCAACATTGCGATCAGCCGTATCCAACTCCTCGCCACGCAGTTTCTGGAGATGTGCCGGTTGGGTGTGGATGAATAATTTGTTGACATCGGGAATTTGCAGGTTGTCAATCAGACCCAGATTCACTCCCATCCTGACACTGGAAAGCAGGTGCATCGTTTCTTCACTGCTGATGGTCTTCGCAGAGCTCAGAATCCCATACGCCCGGCTGACCCGATCATGCAAATCTTTCTGGCTTTCTCGCATCAAAAATTCCCGTGCCCGGCGTTCGTAATCAATCAGCACGGGAACCACATCGCTTACCTGGTTGATAAGATCCAATTCACTGCGGCCCAGCGTAATTTGATTGCTGATTTGATAGAAGTCGCCCATCGCCTGCGAACCCTCGCCATACAAACCACGTACAGCCAAACTGATCTTGTGGAGACTGCGAAAAACTTTTTTGATTTGTCGTGTGATAACCAGCGCAGGAAGATGCAACATGACGCTCACACGCATCCCGGTACCAACGTTTGTCGGACAGGCGGTAAGATAGCCCAGTTTTTCGTGGAAAGCATACGTGACGTGTTTTTCCACGGCGTCATCAATGTCACTGACCGTGTTCCAGGCGGCTTTCAGATCCAAACCGCTGTTCATCACCTGAATCCGCAAATGATCCTCCTCATTGATCATCAGGCTGTAAGTCTCCCGTGAACCGATCGCCACACCCCGAGCTCCCTGGCTTTCCGCGTGCTCCCGACTGATGAGTTGGCGTTCAACCAGGAATTGACGGTCCACGACTTCTAATTCGCTGACATTCAGGTACAGAACGTTTTTTTTCAGATGATCATCAGCCAGAGCCCGTTCGCAGATGGTTTGTTCGATTGCTAGGCGGTCATGGTCGGTTGCCGTCCGAATAAAGGGAAAGTCCGCCAGATTTCGCGCCAACCGAATGCGGCTGCTGATAACGATGTCAGATTCCGGGCCGGAACCTCGTAACCATTC
>JYMV01008127.1_pt1 | contig 10425 bp, 7 predicted proteins | sample 338911 | NCBI WGS metagenome assembly JYMV01 (sample SAMN03354496, study PRJNA234377) | hydrothermal vent metagenome | biome: Deep sea; feature: Hydrothermal plumes at the Eastern Lau Spreading Center, Western Pacific Ocean; material: Seawater | place: Tonga | collected 2009 | depth 2000 m m
ACTTTCCCACCCAAAACGCATTAATAGTGAGATCTTTTAACGGTGTAGTGTCTTCAAAGTCGTGGCTGCCAACTTTCACTATAAGAACGCTTAAATAAACCTATAAGAAAAAAAATATAACCCATTAATAAATATATAATTTATTGATTTATAGAAACCTATCCCTGCTTTTGTGCGAACCTATTTTAGGTTTAATGCTCGAACCATCGGTTTAATCAACAAAGCAATAATAACTCTATGAATGTAATATCTTTTCTACGTAATTTTCTTCTATTACTTGCGCTGTATACTGTTTGCTGCAGTTTATATGCTGACGTACTAGAACCGCCTATGGTGTTAGTGCCTGCTGGTGAATACAAAATTGGCAGCCACGACTTTGAAGACACTACACCGTTAAAAGATCTCACTATTAATGCGTTTTGGGTGGGAAAGTTTGAAGTCACCCGCGCTGAATTTGCCGAATTTATCAAAGACACAAATTACGACGTGCCGCAGCAGTGCTACCACGAAATTGGCTATTGGTGGTTTGAACAAGAGTCAACCGGAGACTGGCAAAACAATGCCATTAATTCCAATATGTACGAGCCTGTTTCCTGTATTGGCTATGAAGCAGCTATGGCGTATGCCAGCTGGTTAGCCCAAAAAACGGGCAAGCCTTATCGTTTACTTAGCGAAGCAGAATGGGAATACCTGGCCGAAAACTTTAAAAACGATAGCCAAAGCAATGTTTGTGAACGTGCAAACATCGCTGATCTTAGAGGCGAATCGGTAGCACAAAGTGAATTTGGTACATCTTATGTCAACCTTATTGGCATTGAATCTTGTGATGACAAATCGGGCACAGTAAGCATAGTAGGCGCTTACAAACCCAACAAATTAGGTGTTCACGATCTCACCGGTAACGTAAATGAGTTCGTTGCAGACTGCTACACGCCAGACTACAGCCAAATGCCCCATACCGGTTCTGCGGTTATTTCTAAAGAAAGCCCTGCTCAATGCGATGCGGTTGTGCTGCGCGGTGGCGCATGGCACTGGCCTGCATGGTCAAATAAAATTAGAGATGCCAAACCCCGTGACTGGGTTGGTGTACTCGAAGGCTTCAGGCTGGCCATGAGCGTTGCCACCAAGGCAGAAATAGCGGAAATAGCGGAAATAGAAGCAGGTATTGGAAATTACTACAGTGAAGAAAGCACGCAGTTACTCACCAATGCGATAGAGAAAGCCCTTTCTAGCACAAAACCGCCGGTGTCGTTACCTAGCGCTGTTAGCAATCTAGCCCTGAATACTGATGACAAAGGCAGCAATAAGCTAACACTTACTTGGCAAGGTAAACTTAACCAAGGCGCACGGTTTGTTATCTTGTCGAACAAATACATGGGTGGGCGCTTCAGCATTGAAGGCTATTCAGACGTTAGCTCTTATGTTATCGATAAACCAGCCCAAGACTCTCATCAGTACCCCCATCAATATGTAGTGGCTATTCAGCAAGACAAAGTAATGGGCCCTTATTCATCAGCCTTTGATATTGGGGTTGTTCCAACGCCACTACCCTCTACATTACAAGCTGAGCGCTTCAGCAGCATGGACAACGCCCTTGTATTTCCTTTTGATGTACACAATAGCTTTGTTACTGGCCCGTTAAGAGGTACAGGCGACATCGTATTGCATTACGAGGTTTCTGTTCCTGCCTCAGGGAGCTACACCGTGCGTTTAAATGGGCAAGCAGGCGCGCCAGTGCAGTTTGCTGTTCAGCAGCAAGGTAAACCAGTAGGTAATGCCGTTTTAGGTAATGCCGTTTTAGGTGATGCCGTTTTAGATAAAGAAACCGGAGTTACTTTTTCAGTTCAAGAAGGAAATACAACACTTACCCTTTCAACCAGCCAAGGCGGATGGCAGCTAGATAGTATTGACATAAATTCGGTGAACACTGCACATAAGCAATAAATCAATTTGAATTGTTAAATTATAAACCCTGTTAAATTCAAGGGTAGCGGGCTCTCTCGCCTGATACAAATAGCGTGAGAGCCCTGCAATTTTAGCCGCATAAAAATAGGCAGTAACGAAAAAATGGCGGTGTGCGACAAAGCAATAGCGAACTGTCGCAAACCAATATAAGGGATAAAATCATGATCCTAGACGCGCACTGTGCACCTTTTGCTATTTTTCACAGCACTTGAAAGTTACAAGAGCCTGTAGAAACAATGCAAACGCTAAACACTAAAAATACACAGCACAAAACCCAACCAATTGTAGAAAAAAGAACAGAACAAAGCGCGAATACGCGTGCAGATCACCCTGTTCCCACCTATTTAAGCCGAATAACGAGCAAAATAACTATTACCGTTGGTTTACTCTTTTTGGTGGTGTTCGCTATTTGGTGTTATCAAGCGTTTGAGCGCGGTACCACCACTGTTGCCCATAAAAACGAGAGTGGATTTGTACTCACGAATGTAAATGTACTCACCATGGCAGACGATACGGTACTTGAGGCGAAAACCGTTGTAGTGCGAAACGGTATAATTTCCGACATTCTAAATAGCAACGACACTATTCCCACAGATCTCCCAATAATTCAGGGCCATGGCCGTTATGTTATGCCCGGTCTTATTGACTTACATGTACATGTTTTAGACAGAAGCTATGCAAAATCGGCCTTGGCAGCAGGTGTTACTACAGTAAGAAACATGGGCGGCTTTCCCTATCACCTTAAATGGCGAGATGAACTAGAAAATGCATATTGGTATGGTGCAAATATTGTGACGTCTTCGCCTATTATGAACAGTGTCGAACAAGGCGATCCACTATCACATTTTAGGGTAGACGACCCACTTTTAGCACGAGAAGCCGTTCGCGATTTTATTGACCAAGGCTACGACTTTATCAAAGTGTATGAGGGGCTTAACGCACAAACCTATGCTGCCATTTTAGATGAAGCCAGCAAGCTCAACATAGCTATAGCTGGCCATCCGTCATATGATTTAATGGCAAGTGCACCAGAAAAACATGGCGCACTTCGCACGTTTGAGCACATTGAAGAAGTTTACGATGGCTTTTTGAATAGAGAGCAGAACAACGAGTTAGCAACCGCTGCGGCACAATTTTTGTCGAAGCAAGGTGTAGTACTGGTTCCCACACTTGCCGTAAATCGTGAGCTCACTCGGTTGAGTAGCGAAAAACAGGCCTATTTTTCACAACTTGATCTTGACGCTATTAACCCGTTTGTTCGCGCTATCTACGAAGAAACATCATTTAACCGTTGGTTAAACGCATCACCTGAATTAGCCGCGTACAATGTAAGCACCGATACCTACTTCCACGAGCTAACTCGCTTGATGGATAACCACAATGTAAAAATGGGCATGGGCTCAGATGCGGGTGCGTTGGTAGGGCTTCCGGGCCCTGCGTCAATTGAGGAAATGCTATTGATGGCAGAAGCTGGGGTAGCGCCATATACCATACTAAAGAGCGCCACTACCCATGCTGCCTATGTGCTATTTAAAGGCGACACATTGGGGCAACTGGCTCCCGGTTTCACTGCCGATATGGTTGTATTAAATGACAATCCGGTAACAGCCCTAAATACCCTACGCGAACCCGCTATGGTTATTCAAAATGGCCGAGTATTTAATCAAAATGATTTGCGTGTTTTAAAGCAAGAAGCACATGAGCACGCCAGTTGGTTATTGAGCGTTAGTCGACACCTTAATTATTTGATCTTTGGTTAGTCTATAGTTCGAGAGTACGTTGGCCTTTACCGTGCTTTGTACAACAAAGCGCTAAGATAGAAAGGCTTTAGTTAAACATATTATTAAAAAAAGGATAAAAAATATGGATTCATTACATTTGGTAATGTCTTGGGGCTCACCGGTAGGTATAGGTTTGTGGTTCTTATTTACAGGGGCTGGTATAGGCATTTTTTTATGGGGTTTGGCACAGTTGCAGCGATATAAAAACGGGGTATGATTATTTGGTCGAAGTAATATCAACCAAGTCAAACTGGAGCAGTAAGTTGTCATCTTTATTTAGTGAGTTCAGCCCAAGTACGGGGGAAGTGACAATTGGCGATATTACTAAAACACTACGCCCCAAAACATTTCAATTGGCGCAATACCTTGCTGAACATTGTGGTGAGGTAATAAGTAAAGACAATATTCTGAATACAGTTTGGGGCGACAGCATTGTTGAAGAACAAGCGGTATTTCAGTCTGTTAATGAAATACGAAAGGCCTTTGCTCCGCAAGAAGTGATAAAAACATACCCTCGGCGCGGTTATACATGGCTCATCCCATGTAAACCCGTTGAGCGCCCCATAATTGTAACTTCCTCGGCGGTTGATGCTCACAATCACCATGATGGCAATAGCGATGCGAAATCAGATATAGTAGAGCCTCTCGTCACAACAAATAGCCACAAGCAAGCTCAGCATACTCGGTTTGCTCCGCCTGGCAGTAGCACTAGCTCTAGTATTAGCACTAACAAATCACGTAAAACCAGTATTATATGGTTTTGCATAGCACTTGTTTTAGCCTTCGGTGTGTATAGCTTTTACATCACCGGTCACCAAGAACATGGTAACAGTCAAACAAACGGCAATATTCAGGCAAACGGCAGTAATCAAACAACAAGTGTTAGTGAAACCGTTAGCGCCACAGACGCACAAGCTGTAAACGCTCAAGCTTTACTAGTTTTGCCTTTTGATACTTCCAACTTAGACTCAGATGAACGCTGGTTGCGATATGGTTTAATGGACGCGGTTATTCAGCAAGTGCACGGCAACGAGGCACTAACCGTTTTTCAAGCCGATGATACGTTGGATATTCTTACTCGAAAAAAGCAGATGAACGACAACCCTGCACTGCTTTTCAGCGTGTCTGGTGCTACGCTGATTGTTGATGGTCGACTCAGTGGCGTCCCAGGTGAATACACGCTTATTTACACCTTATACGAACGAGGCACTCAACAGCACGGCGTGATCCATAGCAACACCACTGATCAACTGCTTTCAGACTTACTCAGTGTTATTCACGGGAAATTGCAATTAACACCCACACACAGTGTGTTGTCATTTGAAAAGCAGTTCAGCGATACGTTGATGTTTAATGCCATGCAATTGCTAGCGGCGAATGAACCTGGATCGGCAGTGTCATTCCTGCAAAGTGCCATTATTGCTTCACCTGAACAGCCAGCGGCTTACTATTGGCTAGCAAAAACTCGGCTCAATGAAGGTCACATTACCGAAGCAATGTCGCTGCTCGAGCGCTTGCTGTCTATTGAGGCGCTCAGCGAAGATGACGTATTTTATTCTCGGGCGCTTTACTTAAAAGCCAGTGGTCAATTAGCAAGACAACAAACATCTGCATTAGCAGAACTTACTAAAGCCTTAGAGGCCGCAGAAAAAAATGAAGATTGGCTATATGTAGCCTACACCCACAGTATGCTTGGGCACTACTATTTAGGGCAAAATTCACCGCAAAAAGCCGCGCCTTATTTTACTGATGCAATGGCCTACCAACAAATGCTCAACTGTCCTTTAGGCGTAATTCAAGGGCATCTTGACTGGGTAGATTACTACTTAGCGTCTGGCAATAAGACACAGGCAGAACATCACTTAAAAAGCGCGCAAGAGTTAGTTAACGATAAAGGACTTCTTAAAGCCGTTCCACTGGTAGAAAGCCAAAGGGCGCGGCTTTAAGCTAACTTATAGAAATATTTTAGCCTGTCTATAAGCGTTTATTTTCACATTCTTTCAAGATTATTCGAGTTAATTCATTTACTCATTATCTGAAAGGAACCCACTATGAACCTTCAAAAAACTGCACTGGTTTTGTGTTGTTCTGCCACGCTTAGCACGACCAGTTTTGCCCAAGTTGCGCCCACTAACTACGCAGACGGGCAAGTGGCTTACACCCACGCCAACATCATTACCATGCAAACCCAAGAGCCCATTAAAGATGCCACACTGCTGGTTAAAAATGGAAAAATTGAGGCCATTGTTCCTAGCAATACATCTATAGAAAAAGACTATGCGACTATCGACCTCAATGGTGGTTGGGTAATGCCGGGCTTTATTGATGGTCATGTTCACCTTAACCAATCAGGCTCAGCTTACACACGACCAGACATTATCGATGCAACCAATATTGTAAAATACGCACAAGAGCAAGACTGGTTGAAACATCACTTACCCACTATTTTAAGTGACTACACACAGTTGGGTGTTACAACGGTTGTAGATTTAGGAGGCCCTTCTGCCTGGTTAAACGACTACGCACAACTAATGGAAGCACCCGCAACCCCCGCCATTTATGCCGCCGCTGAGCTAATTAATACCGCGCCAGTGCCCGTATTGGATAACGCAGGCCCTGTATTTGCAGCAATCTCTACCGCAAAAGAAGCACTGCAAGCAGTTGAAGCACAATTAGCACTACCAACCAAGGTGGTTAAATTTGTTTGGACGGGGGAAGCCGGCCTTAGCCCTGAATCACTTATAGAGCTATACCAACCAGCAATAAAGGCAGCCAAAGCGCAACAGCGTATTATTGCTGTACATGCCGAGCAACTGAGCTATGCCAAGGCGGCTATAATCGCTGGTGCTAACATCTTAGTGCATGGCGTAATGACCGATATTATCGACGATGAGTTCATCACATTAGCCAAACAGCACGGTGTGGTTTACATGCCCACGCTTACCGCTCATCAACACTATAAAGACGTTTTTCTTAAACAAGTTGTTCTACCGTTAGATAACACAGATACCTATTTTGATTATGTATCGTCTTCGTTTGACAACTTGTATGCGCACCCTGAATTGTCGGGGCAAATGTTTAACATTATGACCAAGTACATGCCTTATGTTGACACACCGTCAAAGATGGCAGACCTATCAAAACAGGAGCAAGCGATTGTTGAGCAGCTTTCCCAACTGTTCTCGCCAACCATCACCCATTATCAGCAGCAAAATTTGAAACTTGCTGCAAACGCAGGGATTAAACTAGCTTTTGGCACAGATGCGGGTAACGCAGCAACACTTCACGCAAGTGCGATATACGAAGAAATTCAAGCCTGGCTAGCAGCGGGAATGTCGCCCCAAAAAATTACGCAAGCGATGACCATTGGCAATGCGGTTGCGTATAACCTCGATGAGGAAATGGGCACCATTTCAAGTGGGAAAGACGCCAGTTTTGTTGTGTTTAGCACCAACCCGCTCACACCTGAACTCCCAAGCTTAAGACCAAACAGGGTGATCAAGTCAGGCCATCAGGTATTTATTAACGCGGAGGAAGCACAATGAAAGCATTGATCTATTTATCTGCTTCAGCCCTTTTGTGTGCAAGTCTTCCAGCAACTAGTATTGTTATTCGTCATGATGTAGATGATGCGCTATACCGCGCGACGCCATCTGACTTTCCACCTCTTGCCACGCTGTATCGGATTGGAGCGCATGGTACTTTGATTGCCCCACAGTGGGTTGTCACTGCTGCGCATACCGTGTTTTGTGTCGAGCCAGGTAGCCGCATTCAAATAGGTAATAGTTTACGAGAAGTTGAAGCCAGATATGCCCACTACCAATATGAACGGGGCGACAACCACGATATTGCATTACTGAAACTTAAAACACCGGTTGATGACGTGCAGCCTGCCAATCTTTATGTAGGTGATAAGGAAGCAGGTAGAGCTATTTGGTTTATTGGCTCAGGAGGCAGCGGCAATGGCGATGTGGGTCAAACCATCTCTTATAAAGAAAACGCTGGAACCTTACGCAAAGCCCAAAACCGTGTGAGAGAAGTTGACGAAGGCGAGATTTTCTTCACGTTTAATAAAGGTGGCGATGCAATGCCGCTTGAAGGTGTATCGGGCAATGGCGATAGTGGCGGCCCTGCTTATTTCTATGAAAACGACCATTACACCCTACTAGGTATTAGCTCGCGCAACGACTCTTGGTTTAAAGATATTGGCGAGTATGGCGTAAATGAAGTGTATACCCGCGTGTCTTACTATCACAACTGGCTACACAACGTCATGACAGGGTCGGCGTCTTTTATAGAAAAATACACCACAGATGAGCGCTTTCCCCAACCCGGTATTGAAGACAGGCTACCTGAGATTTGCAGCAAGATTAGTTATTAGTTAATCATTTTTAGCGAAGTGAAGAAATGCAAGCTTTCTTAATTTAAACTGCCACCAACCAGTTACGTTTTGTAGCTGGTTGAGCATAGTTATACGTTGTAGACCTGTTATCTCATTTATGTCATATGCAAACTAAGTTGGAAAGTAGCTACGGAAGTGGCAATTGGACAGTGATTCATTGAACCAAATCACGCAACAACACCGCTGTATTATCAGCTCAACTATTGTATTAGAGGCACTCAATCAACAATAGAATGCGGTCGGCTAACCACATTTCTACCACCCCTTGTGCAGTGCCATCCCCATGCCGGATAAAAATATTAGGTTGATTCTCTGGCATTTCAAAGACACGGTCAGCTTTATCCCCATAGCTTCTACCGTCTTCTAAACCAAGCACAAGTTGCTTATTTTCTTTAAGAAGCCTTTCCAGTTGAATAGCGCCATTTGGTGTTAGATACGCTTCTAAGCTACTGGGATTTACGCGAGAAGACACATAAAGGCGTTGCCCCAAAAAAATGGTCTGGGGAAAGGACGTCATTGGGAATTTAGCCAAACGCTCTTCTGTTTTTAATTTATTTCCAGAACACGCATTAGCGTAACTATCCAATACGTTTTCAGTTCGGCGATAATTAGCATTGAGAAGATTAAATTGTGGGTCAAAAAACGAATTGAGATACTGGAAAAGTCTATTTTCTAAACCAAAGGCCGAACTGTTTTTATCACTTTCTTTGTCACTTTGGACTTGCGCGACATTAGACACCCACAAAGGCGCTCCAATCTCTTCATGCGCAATAACACTGGATGTTAGTAGGAAACCAGCAAGTAAACAGGTTACGTTATTTATAACCCTATTTGTTATGGTAAACATTCCTGTTTTACTAACACCAAATTGAAAAACAGACATATAGAAACTTCAAGATGAATATACTACTAAGGTATAACATTCATTTAACAAGCAGACAATATTAAAAAAATTTCCCATAAAAATCATCGCGTTACAAATCACACTTTCGCACACCAAAAAGCTGTTTAAATATACAGTTATTTATTTTATTCTACGCTACATAATTCGATGGGGTTTTGTATGCTTTCAACTTCACAACTTAATAAACAGCAGCAAGAAGCGGTGTCGTTTGGCATATCAAACCATGAAAAACACAATCCACTTCTAATTATTGCAGGTGCCGGCACGGGAAAAACCAACACACTTGCTCATAAAACAGCGCAACTAATACTTAACGGTGTCGACCCTGAACGCATATTGCTAATGACATTTGCTCGACGTGCAGCTTCAGAGTTAAGTTCGCGTGCTAATCGCATTGTGGAAGCCACACTAAAAGAGCAAAAGAAAGCCTTTCAACCTATTACCCTGCCTTGGATGGGCACCTTCCACTCTATCGCTGCACGCTTGCTACGTGAACATGCACAATCAATTGGTGTTGCTCCTGATTTTACAGTGATGGATAGAAACGACAGCGCAGATATGCTTGATGTTCTTCGTCATGAGCTCGCCTTTTCCAGCCTTAATCGACGTTTTCCTAAAAAGAAAACCTGCCTAGATATTTATTCTCGCTGTGTTAATTCTCAAGCGCCATTGATTGAAGTTTTAGAAACACATTTTCCCTATTGCGTGGAATGGGAAAAGGAACTGAACGCGCTTTTTTCTGCTTACGCAAAAACCAAAATAGAGCAAGTAAGTTTGGATTACGATGACTTGCTGCTGTATTGCTATCACATGGCGCAGGTTACTGAGATAGCCAAACACATCAGAGCACAATTCGATTTTGTTTTGGTCGATGAATATCAAGACACAAACATACTGCAGGCGGGAATTTTACACGCTTGTTTCCCAACAGGAGAAGGTGTGACAGCGGTAGGCGATGATGCACAATCTATTTATTCGTTTCGCTCTGCCACGGTGGACAATATTTTAAATTTTCCCACCTCGTTTAGCTTGCCGGGAAAAGTCATTTCATTGCAGCAAAACTACCGCTCCCATCAGCATATATTAAACTTGTCCAACGCCCTGCTCTCACAAAGTAGCGAAGGCTATAAAGTGGAACTATTTAGTACACGAGAGAGCGGCCCGAAACCTAAATGGGTAACGGTAGACAACGACCTTAAGCAAGCAGAGTACATTATTGAACGCATATTGGCTGCTCGTGAAGAAGGGGTGGATTTGAAGCAGCAGGCCGTGTTATTTCGCTCTAGCTATCACAGTGACAGATTAGAGCTAGAGCTCACTCGTCGCAATATTCCGTTCGTAAAACACGGTGGTTTAAAGTTTCTAGAAGCGGC
>JYMV01019547.1_pt1 | contig 10425 bp, 10 predicted proteins | sample 338911 | NCBI WGS metagenome assembly JYMV01 (sample SAMN03354496, study PRJNA234377) | hydrothermal vent metagenome | biome: Deep sea; feature: Hydrothermal plumes at the Eastern Lau Spreading Center, Western Pacific Ocean; material: Seawater | place: Tonga | collected 2009 | depth 2000 m m
CCACGAGTTGTTTTGCAAATCATCGAAATTGTATCCTCGTTTTCGTACTGCTTACCCTCTGAATCTTCATAATGATGTCCCGATCCGAAACAGGACACAGTACACACGCGATCTTCAAACCATTGTAGGACTGGTCCCAAGCTGTGAGTTGAATAGGTGCATCCATTCCGGCCCGTCTGCCATTTGCGCCGCCATTTAGTAATCTCATTTAAGCTCTTAAGTTCATGAATATATTGCCCTTCACCGAAATAAATATCACCAAATAATCCCTGCATTGCTAGTTCACGGATCAGGATATTTGGTTTGGTATAGACATAATTTTCGGCCATCATATATTTTTTTTTGCTGTTTTCAACCGACTTTGCAAGTTCCCAACACTGTTGAAGATCCGTAGCTGCCGGCACCTCTGAAATGACGTGTTTTCCTTCCTGCAAGGCAAGAGTCGATTGCGGGGCGTGCAAAGGCATTGGTGTTGACACCACTACGATATCCAGGTCAGATTGTACCATCTCTTCGAACTCGGTGTACTTCTGATCGATATTGAATTGGCTTGCAACTCCCTCGACGACATCGATATTCAAATCGCAGATGGCGATAACGTCAGTTTCTTCAATTGCCTGAAACGAACGAATAAATGATTGCCCTCTCGGTGCACCGACGATACCGACTTTAAGCTTATTCTTCATAGACTTGGTTTCTCTCCTCATTGTAGTGGTACGGTTAATTTTGGATCTAAAACTGTTTTAGATCAGCCAGATTATCCATAAAATCTAGCATGTCGACCTTGGCCTCTGCTCATGTGGCAGGCTCAACCAAGTTCCGCACAATTAAAATACCCGTTTTGTTAATGGTGCTGCCGTTGTTTTGCTGTTATCATCTGTAACCTTTTCTGTCCATGCGTTTAATTCTTAAATTTGATTTTCGGCCCACTGAATAGAAAATCTACCCCAACTTTCCCTGAAATATTGGTCTACCCTTCGGTTTTAGTTAAGACATCAAGTTTGACTACAACCATTTTCCACTTATTTTTATGAGAATCACCCTAGCGGTTCCATGGTTCTTTATGTCATCACTCAACATTTGGGACATTTATGTTTTGTTCCTTCACCGATTTTGGCAATCTAGCTGGTAGAGAAATTTGGCAATCTGTTCAACCGAGTGATCTTCTGGTCCTGCCAGTTCGAAATATTTTCGGGTTTTATCGTTGAGTACGCCATAAAAATCCCGGACTTCCAATTCGGGATGATCACGCCAAAATTGGGTTGGGGTGAATGAGTCATTAGCCATAGCAGGTTGGTCACGATGCCCATAGTAGATTTGCACTGTTTTACGCTCTTGTTCCGTCATGCGCACTGTAGTCGTATGCAAAAGCGAATAACTACAAAGAAATGCAGTTCCAGCAGGACCATAAAGACTGCAAATTCCGCCTCGTTGCAACTAGGCTTCATTGTCGTCTTTCAAAATCGGTTGATCAACAGATTCCGGCGAAATTGAAAGACAGTGAGTAGTTTCATCCGCTTTAGCTAGGTATACTATAAGTAAAATATTTCGTGTCCGCAGAGGGTGCTCCATTAGGTGTGGGCCGTCACGGTGCCAAACCCAATGGTTAGGGCTGTCCGTGTAAGACCCCATGTGGCGAATTGTCATCCCTGAGAAACAGAGGTCACCACCCATCAACCGATGAAGAGGTTCCATGACTCTGCTGTGCCGATCAGTTGGTCGAATTCAGGGGTGCTGGCCAAGACATTGTAATTGATGGTCTGATGGTCTGATGGTCTGGTAAGAGCCAAAGTCAAACCAGAAAGCCTGTTTCTGCTCACGATCATGATCATACAGATCGAGATAATAGTCCACCTCCCGGTCAGTCAATATTTTGCCCAGTGAGACATAACCATTTTCTCGAAAAAACTGGTAATCTTCGTCTTTCATGGCTTCACCTAGCAAATTGTTGTTTTCAATTGAAACAAGCAACGAAGAGTATAATTGTGAAATTTCAGCAACATTAAAAATATCCCTCTACGAAAATTATTGCAAGTCATTTTCTGACAATCCTCATTATTTCAACCGACAGTTTCCAATTGAAGTATAGGAGAAACACTCACCCACTTATCTTAATTTAGGTCTGTTTAACTGGTAACCAGACAGTAGCAACATAAATCTAGTATCATGATCTCCAAGTTCGTTCGTTGGTTTTAAGTTGGATAAATATTTGAAATGTCCCTGTTAAGTTAGAGGGAGTACTTGGATGTATTCACCAATCTAAATAACTAACACAGACATCCGAAGTATTCAGTTATCACAACAACCATGTGGAGTTTTTTCAGACCCACATTGCTTCTTTTGACCTGCTTTTATGAAGCACTATCATTGATCACACGCAACCTGGATATTCACGCCCACGTGAAAGTGGGAAGTGTGGCTAGGTTTCACCATTTTCTACCCATTTAGAATCTGCTCTCATGTAGCTAGTTGCCAGTCCACGGCGGCGATAAGGGGTTTTATTCTCCAAACTCCCGTGCACGGTTAAGCTATGATGAAAACTGCAACTGCCGGCTTTCAGTACTATAGGAACTGCTTGTGATGCATCCACGCCTTGAGCGTGTAAGAAATCGTCACCATTTGACTTGTCATATATTCGTTCGTGAGGCCAGAGACCTTTTTTATAGCTGCCAGGCAGCATTCGCATACAACCGTTTTCTTCTGTGGCATCATCCAGAGCTGTCCAACAACTGACAAGTGCGGGAGGACTAACCGATGTCCAGTAAGCAGAATCCTGATGCCAAGAGACAATTGAACCATGAAAAGCAGGTTTCATTAACGCTTGAGTGGTAAATAGCTTAACGTCTTCTGTCCCGAGAAGTTCAGTGACAATATCCAGTATTTCCGGCTTGTTAGTGTACTTCAGAATGATGTCATCGTGAAGGTGCGGGTTTCCAAGTTGCCAGACTTTGTCACGGCGCGACACATCCTGCAGTCCTCCCGCTATAGCAGCACCCTCCAAACGTATCCCGGCTTTCTCAGCATTGCAATGTTCCCCTGACGCAAGTGCGTCAATCCTTTGACTCAAATCTTCTAGCTCTTTTTCTGACAGCATAGAACCATAGATTAAGAACCCGTCACGTTCATAATTTGATTTTTTCGTATCTGTTAAAATCATTTGGAGCCTCCAATGTCCATCGAAATCAGATGATGATTAACACTCGGCTTTTAACTTAAGTCCGAGTTGAAAACCAGCATTATCCATAATTAAGATTGATTTATTACGTATAAGTTATTAGACTTAAAAATCGTTGAGTACCTTGACGGATTGACCTGTGAGAATTGATTTCCAGGCAGCAACGCCAACAGCAACCGATTTGGCCCCATCAACCACACCCGGTGAGGGTTCTAGGTCCTGATCGAGACACTGTTGGAAATGCTGCATATAACGAATCACAGTCTGACCATGCCCGTATACACTGGTATCGGTTTCTGGCGGACAAGTCATTTCTAACGGATGTTTAGCCGCCATTTTGTCAAAGGTGACTCTGATCTTTCCTTCTTCATTATCGGTAAAATCTGAGACCATAGTTCCTTTTGTTCCATAAAGTGTCACCTGCATCATTGGCATCGGTGGGTGGACGATATCATAGAGACCCATGGCACGAGAGATTTGTCCGTTTTTGAATTTTAAATTGAGGAAGAAATTATTCATTTGAGGAAATTCGGGAGTAAGTTTCCCTTTGGCCCCGTAGGCGTGAACTTCTTCCACATCTCCAGAAAAACTGCGTAGGATATCAACTGGATGCACTACGCCACCAAACATCAAGTTTTGCGGTACCTCCAATCTCCAGGGTGTTATTTTGTAAACTTCACGCATATCATGGACATAATAGGCTTCCGAAGCCACAATTTCTCCCAAGTCCCCATCTTCAAAAAAACGTCTCATCGTCGAAAACTGGAGGTCGAAACGCATGGTTTGACCGACCAGAAATTTGACTTCTTTCTCTCTAACCAGTTCAACCAGTCGTTTAGCATCATCCAAGTCGGTCACCATTGGTTTGGTGCAAATGACATGTTTACCTGCCTGGATGGCAGCTGCGCAATGTTCAGCGTGCAGGTGATCTGGAGAATAAATGGCCACAACGTCGATATCTTCACGTTTCACTAACTCTTTATAGTCTGTCGTCCAGTAGGCAACACCAATCTGCTATGCATAATTTTTTAGGATATCCTCCCTCTTGGCACAGATCCCCCGAAGTTCGTATTTCAAGGATGGAACTTCTTGCAATAGAGTTGCTGTGGACCCCATATTAGTTGGATTGATTCCGATTACGCCTAATCCGATTTCCATGTAGGTTTCCTCCTTTTTTAACAGATAACTATTGTTTATGCTTAGCAACATGGCAAGGCAATTTATTGTTCAATCCAATGACGGACGCAAGTTCGAGATTGCCAATAGGACAATGATGCTGACTCCTAACCAAACAGTTTGCATACAGCCGTTTCAGGGATGATCTGCGCCCAATAATAACTATGTATGCCTATTCTAAATTGAGATGCACTTTCTCCTTGCACAGTGATCTGCCACAAAACAGATTCAATTGTGGTTTATAACGAAATAGCTATTTCGCTATTCGGTTGCTTGATTTCGGAAATTCGGCACCTCAACCGGGACACCCCCGTTGGCAATTGACTGCTCGGACACCAATCCGGGTACGGTGTAGTCCATAGCATCATAAACATCCATCGGGGGATCAGTGTCATGGAGGATACTGTCGACAAAATCCCTTAACTCAAAGTGCTCGCCACTAATACCTGCTTTCAATGCTTCTTCAGACGGATTTTTCCATCTGTCTGGCAGAAACTCTTCTTCATAATCTGACAGCGGTTTCCACTCACCACCGTCTATCGAGATCTTTTCTTGAGCATCAAATCCGCGTGATCCTTCAAAACAAGCTTTAGTCCCCTGCAAACTCGAGTAGCTGTTTGCAGGTCGACTAGAGAGCATATCTATCCTAATTTTGATTAAGTAACCACTTTCCGTTTTGCATAACATTAACATTGTATCTTCCATGGCATGCTCCGGATCTGTGTGTACTCCAGTACCTAGACAGCAAACGGTGGCAACGCGTTCATCAAACCATTGTAAAACCGGCCCAAGGCTGTACGTTGCGTAATTACAACGATTGATTCCCACTTGCCAATAATAGCGCCATGTAGGGTTGCCTTCTGCATTGTGGTGGAGGAACTTGATATCATGGACATATTCCGCTTCACCAAAATAGATCTTGCCGAACACTCCTTGTTGAACCATGTTTTTAATTAGCACGTTTGGTTTGTGATAACAAGCATTTTCAGCCATCGTATACTTGGCTTGGCTGTTTTGAACAGTCTCAACCAACTGATGGCACTGTTCAATTGAAACGGCGGCCGTGACTTCACTAATCACATGTTTGCCAGCCTTAAGTGCCAGAATGGATTGAGACACGTGTAGGTTCTCCGGTGTTGCCAGCACGACAATATCAATTTGGTCCAACATCTCCTCATATTGTGTAAAGCGCTGATTGATACCAAATTTTTCGTCGATTCCTTCGAGTGCATCCTCGCTTATATCGCATATAGCGGTGACTTTAGTTTCGGAAATTGAGGTGAAGGGTTCCATGAATGAAGATCCTCGATTAGCCCCGACAATTCCGACTTTTAGTTCCTCTTTCATTCCTAATTTCCTTAGTCTTTATGAAATTGCAAAAGTGGTTGGTCAATACAACCTATTGGCTGATAAATAAAAATTATTGACTTTAAAAACTTTAAATGCCAGCATTAAGCACATTTATTAAACATAATATTTCCCAGGTGCTGAATGGGGAAGCTGTAGCGGGGCATAGCCCCATTTAATACTAGCTGTAAGGTAAACTGCTGGCTTGCCAATAGTTTTATTGTTGGAGGACTAATGCGTATAAGAACAGGCATTGTTGGGCTTCAGAGCGTCTTTTGGCCTCATGCGTTTGCAAACTGTTTAAACTCTATTTCGGAAGCTGAGCTTGTGGCATGTACCTCTATGGGCTTAGATCCGAGTCTGATATCAATCTCACTGGGCAAAACACCGGAAGAATATGCTGCTCAGTACGACGTCAGGTTGTATCACGACCCAACTGAAATGATTCAAAAGGAAGATTTGGATGCCGTCTGCATCTGCGCCAAGCACACCGAAATTGCCAATTTTGTTGAACAGGTGGCACCTTTAGAAGTGGATATCTACATCGCCAAGCCGATGGCGACAACTCTTGAAGCAGCGGACAGAATCGTAAAAGCCGTACGAAATAATAACGTAATTGCCACCTCTGGCACAACCGAGCGCTTTGATGGTGGCATTCGCGAGGCGTATCAGCGATTCAAAAGCGGTGCAATTGGAAAATTGATTTCCATTCGAGCGTTACACCAACACGGGAATATTGGCAGTTTTCCAAAAGGTGACTGGTATTGGGATGAAGAGCAGGGCGGACCTGAACTCTCTTTGGTTTGGTATGCTGCTGACATCGTCAGATGGTTTGCGGATTCGGAAGTTGCTCGAGTGTATGCTGAATATGACAATTATCTTTCGGAGAATTCGCCTTTTATGGATAACGGCAAAATCATTCTGAGGTTTGAGAACCGGGTGATGGGATCGATTGACATCTATTTTTCCGTCAACGGTTTTCAGTTTCCTTCTTATGAAATTGAACTGGTTGGTACAACAGGCGCCATTCGTACGCAACAAAGCGTTTACGAAGGAACACTTTTCACCTCTGCCGGCGTGAGCAATTTCTACCGGACACAGAATAATAACTTGCTGGATGAGATGAGACATTGGGTACAGTGTTGCATCAACAAAACTGAGCCAGAGCTGACGATCGAAGATGCCCGTCGTGTGATTGAGTTATGTTTAGCAACGCGCCAATCCGCCAAAACACAGAAGCCAATTGAGTTGCCAAAATCAATATAACCAACTTTACAAATCAAACTGCAAGGAGAAGCAATAATGGGTAAACACCACTTCGTTCGGATAGGCTCGGTTCTCGCATTATTTGCTCTGGCGATTCGTTGTGACGCGCTGCTTTGGGATTTCAATAAGAAAGCTCAAGAGAATGATTGGAAAGTGATTAGTGGGAAGTGCGAAATCGACCAAGATGCGTATAAAATCAGTCATAACGCCGAAGGATTAGCCATCTCTGGTCAATCGATTTGGACTGATTATATAATTACCTGCAAGGCTCGCTTAACGCAACCCGGTGATTTCAACAATATTTCCATCGTTGTCCGCGCTTCTGACGATGGGCAAAGTGAGTACATCTTTATACTTGAAGGAAAGCGACAGCAGGCAAATGGTGGAAAAAGATTGGTGGACAGTATACTGAAATCAAAACCGTTGCGTTGAAAATCGATACCAAAGATTGGTTCCAAATTAAAGTTATCGCCAAAGGCGACACGTTTGAAGGCTACTATGACGAGAAATTCATCGCTGAAATCAAAGATAAAGGCCTTCGGCAAGGAAAGGTCGGTGCGCGGGTCTACGGCAGTACCGCTCATATCGATGACTTTGATGTGAATGGAAAAGGAATTGAACCATCACCGATTGAAGCAAAAGACAAGCTGACAACAACTTGGGGCACAATCAAAATGCCCGTGGTTAAGAACCCAGCCCGCTGATTCTTAACCACGGGCATGGCGATGGCGTGCGCCTGGGCAATTAAGCTAGATATAAAAAAATTGGACATACTAGTATTTTTCTCTATATTTATTATCTTAATAACATATTTTGTTAGCATGTTTTGTATTGAATATTTTATAATATAATAGAAATCCATAGTTTAGCAAAAGGAGGTAAGGTTACTATAAACTTAGAGGTTTAGTTTAAACTTGGAAAACACTAGATTAGCAAAATTAACAAAGGAGTTTAGTAATAATGAAATCCAGGATGTTGAATCTTATTTGCGCGAGTGTCGGTTTGATTGTTTTGGTCCTGATGTTCACTAGCCAAAGCGATGCCAAAGTCAAGGAAACCCTTGTTGGGGCGTGGCTCTTTAGATGGTAATGCGAAGGACGCCTCTGAAAATGGTAAGGATGGAAAACTTGAGAATGGGCCCACATTCGTAGCAGGAAAAATCGGCCAGGCATTAAAATTTGCCGGTGGAAAAGCAGGTAACGACCGTGTGAATTTAGGGGATTTAGGTTTAGCACCTTCAGGAACAGCGACATTAGTTTTTTGGGCTAAACCGGCTGGCGCGGCCCTCGATGATCGGCTGATATCGAATATGGCTGAGCCTGCCGTCCCGGCGTTCTCAATTCGGTTTGCACCTCCTAAGGTTGAATTCTGGGGTTCAACCTGGCAACCTGTCATTGGAAAGTTTGATGATAATAAGTGGGGACACTATGCCTTCACACTTGATGGCAAAGCAAATGTGACGGGGTATTACAATGGAGAAAAAGGTCTTACCACTGCTAATAATAAGTATGGTTTCAATGAGAGTATCAGCATTGGTGCCCCTTTTTTAGGTAAATGGGGACAACATTATAACGGTCTTATGGATGAGGTTGCGTTTTACAATGTCGTTCTGACTCAGGCTGATATTAAAGGCCTCATGTCAGGACTCATATCCTCCACAACAGCGGTTTCTCCTTCAGGGAAATTAGCCACAGGCTGGGCCCATCTCAAAGCCCAACGTTAGCATCACTCTGCTGTCAGGTACGAAGGGAGAGTTGAGGAGAAAAGCCTGAGGGCATCAACTGCCTTAACTTCCCTTCGTTATCGACTTATTCCTGGCCAGTTTAGAACAACTTGTTTAAGTTTGATGTATCCAACGGGGCCAAGCGGCGAGAAGTGCCTGGATGGCTAGGTTTTCCCAGAATACCCCCCGAAGCAGACCGAGTCGATTTGGATAAGGGAGGAGGGTTATAAGGATGGATCCTTGGGTGCTTCCACTTGCTTCTGAGAACTACAATCTCTTCCTTGCAAACCCAGGGGGTTCTGTCGCTTTACATGACAGGAAGTGATGTTTTGTTCCAATCTTCTGCTGTTATTAGGTAGTGAAGCCGACAGAAGTGTTAGCAATCCACTTCAGAATTGTTCAGGAATTATTAATTAATGTGAGGAAAATAATAGCAAATGAAAATCATGATGATGAATCTCATTCGCACAAGCACTAGTTTAATTATCTTGATCCTGATGTTCACCAGCCAAAGCAGTGCTAAATTTGATCCGAAAACCCTTGTCGGGGCTTGGCTCTTTGATGGTAATGCGAAGGATGCCTCTGGAAATGGTAAAGATGGAACACTCGAGAATGGGCCTAAATGGACGGCGGGGAAATTTGGTCAGGCATTAGAATTTAATGGCGGGAAGAAAAGTTATGTAAATGTCGGGAATTTAGGTTTAAAAGGACCGGTGACATTAGTTTTTTGGGCCAAACCGGCTGGTGCGAAAGACGACGACCGATTGATATCGAATATTAATGGGCCTGCCGTCCCGGCGTTCACGATTCGGTTTATGCCTCCTAAGGTTGAAATCTGGAGCTCAACTTGGATACCAATCATTGAGAAATTTGATGATAATAAATGGGGACATTACGCCTTTGTGTTTAAGAACACTGGTGGTGACAAGGAAGATGTGACGGGGTATTACAATGGCAAAAAAGGCCTTACAGTTCAAGATAACTATGCTTTTACTGACATCGGTATTGGTGCGCATTTTATTGAAAATTGGGGACAATATTTTACCGGTCTCCTCGACGATGTTGCATTTTTCGATGTCACCCTGACTGTGGCTGACATTAAGAATATTATGAATAAAGGACTCAAAATCTCACTGGCAGTTTCCCCCGCGGGCAAATTAGCCACAAGCTGGGGCGGCCTCAAAGCTCAGTATTAGCATCACTCGACTACCGGCTACCTGCTGTTCGCCGATTTCAAAATGGCCCAGATCCACTGGTTTCACGTGGGGATTCACACCACTTTGGTTCTGTTTGTTTGAGGGAATTTCTTATTGGGTTCCACATGCAGCCAGTGAGGATCGCCATCATGCCATGGGCATACGGTGGGTCTTTCATGACGAGCTTGTCTTGTAATGATGTCTAATTGAATTTGTTAGGCGAATTGTAGGGCCCTCATAAGACTAGGTTACGGTTTTCCTTTTGCATCCATTTCTCGCGCACGGTTATAGTGGGTCTCCGCTGCTGCTGTCAATTGTTTCCTACAACCTAGATTTCCATCCTACCTGCCACATCCTCTTGAACCTTTTTTCAGGATTGGTGTCGGGCGGGTCATAGATCGTCCACGCCAAACGCGTTGATGTCTCCGGATATCATGATGGTGGATTGGTATGGTACCATATTTTGCCCTGTTGATAAATATGTGGGATAATCAGTCAATCGGTATCGAAATCCTCATGATTATGATGTAGCCCATAGTCAT
>JYMV01039600.1_pt1 | contig 10421 bp, 12 predicted proteins | sample 338911 | NCBI WGS metagenome assembly JYMV01 (sample SAMN03354496, study PRJNA234377) | hydrothermal vent metagenome | biome: Deep sea; feature: Hydrothermal plumes at the Eastern Lau Spreading Center, Western Pacific Ocean; material: Seawater | place: Tonga | collected 2009 | depth 2000 m m
TACCTTTTTCTGGCCCTTTGGGGTTTTTATAGGGCCCTTTCTTATAATAATTTTTATCATACCAATCATAAACCCATTCGGCAACATTGCCCCCAAGATCAAACACTCCCTGCGGAGTTTTGCCCTGGTCAAAACTACCCACTTGAGAGAGCACCGTCCCCCTGTTTATAAAACAACAATTGCCGAAGTTAGCCCGTTGGTCATCGGGAGGCTCGTTGCCCCAGGGATACTTTCGCTTTTCAATACCTTTTGCCGTACGTTCCCATTCAGCTTCCGTGGGCAAGCGCTTCTTGGTCCACTCACAATATTTTTTGCAGCGCTTCCATTGAAGCCCGAATATAGGATTATTCACCATATCAGGCCGCGCTTTGCGGTCATACCAGCCTGTTATCGTTGGATGTTGTTTTGGGTTAGCGGCCAAATATTCCTCAAAATCCTTAAAAGTCACTTCATATTTGTCTATATAAAAGGCATCCAGATAAACATTATGCCGGGGATGCTCATTGGTTTTCCCTTCCTCATCGGGGCTTCCCATCTCAAAATCGCCTGCAGGAAAATAGGCCATTTCAGGGTGGGTGGCAGCCTCGGCCCTGAAAAACATTGCAACAACCAAAACCATCAGACCGCAAATGCAAAAAAAATATTTCATAATTCTTTTATATAACGCAGGGTTATCCACTTATTATTAGTATAATAATTGAGTGGAAAGCCCGCAAATTTTCCATTCCCATTTAACCCAACCTTGTTGTTCATGCATATCTTAAAGCAAGTTGACCGATTTCTGGAAAAAATTGAAGGCCACCTGATTGTCTTGATCCTGAGCCTCATGATTTTGCTTTCGTTTGGTCAAATGTTGCTGAGAAACCTTTTCAACATGGGAATTGTATGGGGAGACACTCTGCTTCGTCAATGGGTTCTCTGGGTGGGGTTTTTGGGAGCCTCTATGGCAGTGAGGCATGACAAACATATTTCGATTGAGGTTTTTGCCAATCCATCGTCCCTTTTTTGGAAACGAATGATTAAAGCATTTACAAGATTTTGCGCCGGCATAATCAGTGGTTTCCTGGCATGGGCGGCCTGGTCATTCGTGCTGTTCGAAAAGGATTCGGAATCCATTCTTTTTCTTGATCTTCCCGTCTGGATCTTCCAGACTATTCTGCCCTATAGTTTCATAGTTATCGCTATACGTTTTATTATAAGTGGGGTCGCTTTCGTTAAAGACGACTCCGAGCAACCACAATAATGATCGCCTTCGGCATCATACTGCTGGCCTTGCTGGGGGTCCCCCTGTTTGCAATTATTGGCCTCTCGGCCCTTCTCTCTTTTTACAATGCCGAAATTGATTCGGCAGCAATATTTGTTGAACTATACCGGGTGGCCAGCAATCCGACACTCATCGCCATTCCTCTATTTACCTTTTCCGGATTTATTCTCGCCCATGGCAAAACGCCCCAACGTTTGACACGAATCTCCCAGTCCATATTGCGCGGTGCCCCCGGAGGTGTCCCACTGGCAATCCTGATGGCCTGCGCTTTTTTTACAGCCCTGACAGGAGCTTCCGGAGTGACCATCATCGCCCTGGGAGGTTTGTTATATCCCTTGTTGCTAAAAGAAAAATATGGTGAAAACTTTTCTCTGGGATTGATCACTTCATCAGGAAGTCTGGGCCTTTTATTTCCCCCTTCCCTGCCACTCATTTTATATGGCCTTGTCGCCCAGGTTAGCGTGGATAAACTTTTTATTGCAGGCATTTTTCCTGGCCTTCTCATGATTCTGATCGTCTCGGCATTCGCTATCTCTCAAAGCCCCCAGTACCGAGCCAAATCAGCCTTGATAGATGCTGTTTGGGAACTGCCCCTCCCCTTTATAGTATTGGGAGGTATTTATGGAGGATTCTTCACCGTTACCGAAGCCGCGTCCGTAACTGTGGTCTATGTGATTCTGATTCAGGCCTTCATCTACAAAGATTTGCACATGATCCAGGATTTACCAGGCCTGATGAAAGAAAGCATGATACTGGTAGGCACCATTCTCATCATTCTGGGAACCGCAATGGGTTTTACCAACTACCTGGTGGATGAACAAATACCCATGACCATACTGGAGACAATGAAACAATATATCCATGATCCTATGACATTTTTGATGGTCTTAAATGTTTTTCTCCTGATTGTGGGTTGTACGATGGATATATTTTCGGCAATCATCGTGATCGTCCCGCTTATTATCCCAATTGCACAGAGTTTTGATATCAATATGGTGCACCTTGGCATCATTTTCCTGACTAATCTGGAGATTGGTTATTCAACACCTCCAGTTGGGATCAATCTTTTTATTGCCAGCACCCGGTTTAACAAGCCCGTAATAAAACTATACAAAGCGGTTCTGCCATTTTTGGGGTTGCGGTTAATCGGGCTTATTTTAATAACTTATATACCAGGAATCAGCCTCTTCCTGATTGAATGGATTTCAGATTAACAACACCCGGATTCCTATTCTCCGGATTCAGAACCTATGTTATTCTTGCGGCATGAAAAAAAATTATAACCACAACCTGAATAATGAAACGGTTTTTTACACCGTCTTCAAAAACCCAATCGGATTAACGGGTCTTGCTGCGACAAAAAAAGGGCTTATACGAATAGCAAATAAGATTGCCAGTGAAAAAGCTTTTGAAAAACTTTTAGTTGAAAATCTGGGTTGTCAAAAATTTCAAATCAAAAAAGATCCGCAATATTTTGATATCCTCATCAAACAGTTTCAAAGCTACTTCAAAGGCGAACTGAGAGCCTTTAAATTCCCATTGGATTTGCGGCTGGGAACTCCTTTCCAACAAAAAGTATGGAAAGGCCTTCTGACCATCCCCTATGGCGTTACTCGAAGCTATAAATGGCTGGCCCAATCCATAAACAACCCTGATTCAGCCAGAGCCGTAGGCAACGCAAACGGCCAAAATCCACTTTCCATCATCATCCCCTGCCACAGGGTGGTCCGTGAAAACGGCGAACTGGGAGGATATACCGGGGGCATACAGATAAAGCGTTACCTTTTAGGCTTGGAAAAAACAAGTTAATGGCCCTCTATAATACCAGAGCACTAGTAATCAAAAGCATTAACCTTTCTGAATCGGACCGGTTAGTCACTTTCATGACCGAGAACCAAGGTAAAGTTAAATGCGTTGCCAAGGGAGCCAGAAAAGTTAAGAACCGATTCTGGGGAGCCTTGGAACCCATGTCCCTGATTCACCTGATTTATTTTGGCAAGGAACACCAGAGTCTTTTCCGCTTGAATCATTGTGACATCATAGAATCGTTTCAAACAATCCGTGATGACTTTGACAAACTTTATACGGGAGTATATTTTCTGGACCTGATCGACTCAATGATTCTTGAAGGCCACCGGGAAAAGAAAATTTTTGCTCTGCTTTACCAGTCACTGGCCGCATTAATTTTTGAAATCCGACTGCTGTCGTTATCTGGATATGCACCACAACTTGAACATTGTGTGCTTTGCAAGAGCCTACCGGAAAACGGCATGATAGCTTTCAGTTATGCCCACAATGGAATCCTATGCAATGTCTGCTCCAACAGGGCAAGGATCGACATACAATTCAGCACAGGGACAAGAAACTACATTAAAAAATTACTGGATGTGGAAATAAAAACCTGTGAACGGTTAAAATTCCCCAAATCCCAAACGGATAAAATTGAGAAGGTGACCCATCGCCTGATTCTCTCTCATTTAGGCCGCGAGTTAAAGTCTTACCCCTTTATTAAAAATATGGCAGAATTTTCTTGCTGAAACCCACAGGAAATCCATCATGGAAAAAAAGCCCATTCAAACATCCGAAGCCCCATCAGCAATAGGTCCCTATTCCCAGGCAATCCGCATTGGTGATTTTCTGTATACATCAGGCCAGATTGCTCTGAACCCGAAAAATATGGAGATGATGAACGGTGAAATTGAGGAAGAGACCGAATGGGTTCTTAAAAATATAGAAGCGATTTTAAAGGCAGGTGGCCTGAGCCTGGACCATGTTATCAAAACCACCGTTTATCTGACCGATCTCGGTGAGTTTTCCCGAATGAACCAGGTTTACGAGAAGTTTTTTGAAAAAACCAAACCCGCCCGTGCCTGTGTGCAAGTTGCGGCATTACCTAAAGGTGCAAAAGTAGAAATTGACGCGATTGCCCACCACTAGGCGTGGGGCCAGTGAGCAATAGCTTATTACCGCTGACAGAAATGCTCTCGGCTGAAAGAGCCGTTGCTCATGCTTAAAACAATTCAACCCATACAGGCAAAATTATTGTGGCGAAAAAATCGAGCGGAACAAGAAATTTTTACAGGTTTATGTCCCTGATCGGGGTTGGCGTGATTGGTAGCTTGAGCTATTCATTCATGAACGCCGCACCGGATTTTAGAAAATCAGAATATCATCAGGCAATCACTCCGGCAAAAGACTGCATGGAATGTCATATCCAAGCCATCGAGAAAATTCCCATCATGCCTCACCGTCCTATGGGAACCTGCACATTTTGTCATGACCTCACAGACAAACCGTTTTGATCTAGTTTAGATGCTGAGAATCAGCTTGAATAACGGGACATGGCTATAAAGCGAAAAGAACTCTCGCTGGACGTCAGAAAGTTCAATCTTAAGGTGGGTTCCCGGCTTCAAACCAAATGCCTTGAGTCCAACAACAGGCAGTCCATTGGCAAACACATCCGATGCCAGAACATCATGATAGGTCAATTGATCGTTTTTCAGTCGAATGGCTATGCGGGAGCGGGCAAAATCGAATTTTTGAAAATATTTAGCTTCAATAGCCTTATTGATCGTTCTAAAACGCGCTGGATTAAGCAGTAAATCCACATCCACCCCGCCAATCTGGCTGGAGCGAACCGCTTTAATGGCAATCAGACTATTACTTTTTTCAGGCCAGTCCCTTGCAGAATGCAAAATTGGGATTTGAAACCCTGCAACAAAATAAGATTCCAGCCCCACCTGTTCACATGGCAGAATATTGAAACCCTGAAAATGGCCCTCAAGAACCGAAGCAAAAAACCGGCTTTCATTCTGGCAGTGATCCATAGAACCAACTTCCAGCTTGATGGTTCCCCTATCCGTCACCCCTCCTTCCTGACTCAGCGCAACCCGGTTTAAATCTCCAATATTGATCTTTGAAGACAAGTCGAGCTTGCAGGCACTCAGGGACATAACCCCTAAAAAAGCCAAAACCAAATATCTGGTGATTTTCATTTCCGGCAACCATGAGGATAAACGGGAATTATCCCGTTTTATTCAAGGCGGGATAATTACAAATGCTTCAATGCAGGTTTTCCTATGGGATATACATTAAAACCTATCTCATAGAGAGCCTTATGATCCAGATGATTCCTACCGTCAAAAATAAAAGCTGGTTTTTCCATCTTATCAAAAATTTTCTGGTAGTCCAGTTTCTTGTATGAGTCCCATTCGGTGATCAACGCAATTCCGTGCGCCCCCTCAACAGCTTGATAGGGATCTTCAATAAACTCCACCCCCCTCTCAATACCCTGAAGATCTTTCCTGGCATTATTCAACGCATGGGGGTCAGTGATATTCAAGCAGGCTTTTTCCTCAAGAAGACGTTTACAAATATAAATCGCCGGCGCATCCCGGGTATCCCCTGTATCCGGTTTAAAAGCGAAACCAAAAATCGCCAGCTTCTTTCCAACCAGCGTATTGAACATGGCCTGCAAAATCCGTTTCACAAATCTTTCCATTTGGTAATCATTAAGGGAAACCACCTGCTCCCAGAAAGCGGCAATTTCATTCAACTGGTAATATTCACACAGGTATACCAGGTTCAAAATATCCTTACGAAAACAGGACCCGCCAAACCCCGGCCCCGCATTTAAAAATTTTGAACCGATGCGTGAATCCATCCCAACAGCACGAGAAACCTCAGTCACATCAGCCCCCGTCACCTCACATATCGAAGCAATCGTGTTGATGGAAGAAATCCGCTGGGCAAGAAAAGCATTGGACACCAGTTTTGAGAGTTCACTGCTCCAGAGGTTGGTAGTGATCAAGCGTTCTTTTGGAACCCAATGAAGATAAATATCCATCAAAATATCACGAGCCTGGAGTCCTGAAGGAGTATCCATTGAACCAATCAAAATACGGTCCGGCGCCTCCATATCCGCGACACCTGTCCCCTCCGCCATAAACTCAGGGTTGGATAGAATTTCAAATTGGACAGAATTGTTACCAGAATGAAGAATGTTCGCCATGGTTTCTGCGGCCCGGACAGGAATGGTGCTTTTTTCCACAACGATTTTGTTGGATTTAGCATTTTCCTTTATACGTCTTGCCGTTTGCTCAATAAATTGCAAGTCAACGGCTTTTCCAGCCCCTTCACCAAACATTTTTGTGGGAGTGTTGACCGCAACAAAAATAATGTCCGCCTCATCAATACAGCGGTTGATTTCCGTAGAGAAAAACAGATTTTTCCCACGACTCTTCTGCACCCGTTCCAGCAATCCCGGTTCAAAAATAGGGAGTTCGTCAGAGTTCCAGGCATTGATTCTTTCCTCGGAAATGTCAACAACCGTCACCTTATAATCGGGGCATTTACTGGCAATGATGGTCATGGTCGGTCCTCCTACATAACCCGCTCCGATACACAGAATATTTTTTTTGAAATTTTTGGATGTCATCAGAGACTTTTCGGCAAATAGGAAGTTTGGCTTAACAAAAAAAGGCCTGGCCCTGAAGGGACCAGACCCTTTTGTTTAGGGATCAGAGAAAATCACTATTTATAGTTAAAGATTTTTTTCTTGCTGTTATAAGGCTTTGTGCCTTTTTTAAACTTAATTTTACCCTTATCATTGATTTTGAAGTCTTCGATCACCAACGGGGTTTTCTCCGTCTGGCCAACTTCTTTGGCACGATCATCCTTTTTCTCCAGCTTCTGGTCCATGTTGTCCTCATTCCAGTACTCTGCAATCTGGTGGACTTTCAACTTTCTTTCTTCAAAATTGAATTTATACTTATCATGAACCTCAGGTAGAAAAGGAGTGTTTTTATGCGTATGGCACCGGGTGCAGACGTTGGCATAATCCCATCGCTGACCATATTGTTCCGTTTCTGCTTTGACAAAATTCCCCTTTGAGGCTTTCATCACGGCACGGAACTGGGAACCCCCGGCAACCGAGTGGCACATTTCACAACCTACCTGCTCCTTATTCGGCTCTTCCGGGTCAATTTTAGTAGCGGTATCTTTGCCCTTTTTACTCTTGCTTCCCGCCGGTTTGAATCCGCCTCTTTGACCATAGCCTGTTGTATGGCACCGTAAACAAAGGGGAGTCGTGGTGTAATCTTTTTCAGGGTCCAGTTTAACTCGCAACTTGGCTTCCTTACGTTCCCCTGGTTTTAACAAGTTAAAGGTGCCACCGTGGGGCGATTTCACCCAAGCCTGGTAATAAGCATCGTGACAACTGCCGTTACATTTGACAGCACCGACAAATTTAGGTTTTTTCCTCATAATCTTGACCGACTTGGCCCGTTTTTTGGGTTTGACTTCCCATTTGTCAAACATGGCATTTTCTGCTTCGGTCAATTCAATTTTCTTTTTCTTCTTTTTAGCATCCACCTCGATACCGGTTCCAAAGACCAAAGCCAAAGAAACCAAAACCAAGCTCAGAACTTTCAGTGTTTTTCCCATTGTCCACTCTCTTTTTTCCACAAACCCTCCTTGATCCATGTATTCGAGGCTTAAAACATGTTTGAACAATTATCCTGTATGAGGAAGAACCCATCGGTTCCTTTTAATTAACCCCATTATATGACACGGGAAGGATAATATAATTCCCTTATCGGGTCAATAGTCATTGCTATCTGCCTCCCTCGCTCGAGGGTGGAAAAATTCTTGCGAAAATCTCGCCATTCCTTTATTTATAGGCTGACAATATCAAATTTTTCTGGGCAACCTCCTTGAACCATAAGCTTTCCCATTACGACTTCGATTTACCGGAGAACCTGATAGCCCAAAAACCAACCCAGCGCAGAGGGCAGTCCCGTTTGCTAGTGGTGGATCGTGAAAAGCAAACCCTGACACACGATACTTTTAACAACCTAAAAAACCACCTAAAAAATCATCCCCTGATGGTGTTCAATGATACCCGTGTCATCCCGGCAAAACTTCAAGCCGAATTTAATTCCAGGCAAGTTGAAATCCTGCTCATTCGCAAGTTAGAATCTGAGGTATGGGAAGCCATGATAAAGGGGTTGGGCCGTTTAAAGCCGGGAGCTAAATTTAAATTCGAGAATAGCGATTTAACGGCCCAATTTCTCATGCGGCAGGATAATCGAGCCCATATAAAATTCTCATCAGAAAAAAAGCTTTCAGCTTATTTAAACCAGAATGGGCGAATGCCCCTGCCTCCATATATACATAGACCGCTTGATACGGATCTGCAAACGCTTGAATTAGATAGAAAACGTTACCAAACCGTTTTTGCCTCCTATCCAGGGGCCATTGCCGCCCCAACAGCAGGGCTGCATTTCACCCAGTCCCAATTAAAAATTCTTCGCGAAAAATTTATCGACACAGCCCGCCTGACACTACACGTAGGTCCGGGTACTTTCATTCCCATACGCGAGGAAAACATTATCCTTCACAAAATGGAGGAAGAGTATTTTCAAATTTCACCAGTTAACTGGAACAAGATCACTCAAGCAAAAAAGAAGGGGCAAACTGTTTTAGCGGTGGGAACAACATCTACCCGAGTCTTGGAGACCCAGGCCTTTGAGAAAACTATCCGGAAGGGCATATCCGGGTGGACCAATTGTTTTATTTATCCAGGGTGGAAATTCAGGAAGGTGAATCACTTGCTCACCAATTTTCATCTGCCCAAATCGACACTGTTTTTGCTGGTATGTGCCTTCATGGGTGAAAAATTAGCGAAAAAAGCCTATTCCGAGGCTATAAAGGAAAAATACCGCTTTTTCAGCTACGGTGACGCGATGCTAATTCTTTGAAAGTAGGGCCCTTGGCCAAGATTTGATCAAGCCTTACCTTCATCCACCGCTTGTTTGAAAAATTTACCCGATTTAAAACGAACCACTTTCCGGGCAGAAATTTCAGCTTCCTCACCCGTTTTAGGGTTCCTGCCAATCCGCTTGGTTTTTGCCCGGACCTGAAACGTTCCGAACCGACGCAAGATAACCGGTTCCCCATGACCTAGTGATTCTTTAATCAATTCAATCACTGTTTCCACAGCCTCTTCAGCTTTGGCCCTGGACAAACTGGCTTGAAATGAAACCTGGTTAATGATATCTTGTTTGGTCATGCTTCCTCCTTAAAAACAAGCTTATGATATTTTATAAATTAATGGGTCAAAAATTTAAATTCAGTCTTCACACCCTGACAAAAAAAATCCATGCTTCTCAACTCATTTCATCAAGGTAAATCGAGAACCACCTCGGCTGATAAAATACATCCTATTTATTATATCGGTAGTTTTACTTTATCACTTAAATTAAAAATATCAATAACTTATTCAAGAATTTAGCAGTATTTTCCTGTCTTGAAAATATTTCGAATTTCATGCTTGACAAGGTTCCGGGAGCAGACAAAACCAGGCCCGAGATAACCCTTTTTTAAAAAAGGTTTATAGATAAGCCGACTCAATTCGACCCATCAAGCAGGAATGAGGAAGAAAAAAATTATTGGGGTGCGGGGTGCGGATTTTTTGTTTGAACGATGTAATAAACCTGATCGCCGGGTTTTATCAGGTTTAATTTTTCCCTGGCAATTTTTTCAATTTCGTAGGGGTCTGACTTCAAAGCGTTAATTTCCAACCGAAATTTTTCATTCTTAGCCCGCAAGCTTTCATTTTCATGTTTCATTTTCAACTGTTCCTGCTCTAAATAGTAAGCATTTAAAATACCATTCTCATGAAAAACTGCCATCAAGACCAGCAATAAAAAAAAGCCCAGGCTCAACAAAAGAATCTTCTGGTATCGAGAACTTTCAGTCATAAGCTACTAGCACAGGGAAAATTAGCAAGAGTTTTTTGCGCCGAGAAAAACGGTTTTTTGCCCAAAAAAGCTATTGCACTTTGCCACCGGCGGCTCGCCAGAAAAAGCGATTGCCCACTGACCCCACGCCTAGTGGTGCAGGTTATAAAAAACACCTTTGCCTCGGTAAACTGCTGTGTCTCCGAGGATTTCTTCAATACGTAAGAGCTGGTTATATTTGGCAGTACGATCAGTTCGGCTCAAAGACCCGGTTTTAATCTGACCCGCACTTACTGCCACAGAAATATCCGCAATACTGGTGTCCTCAGTTTCGCCGGAACGATGCGATATAACGGATGTATATCCTGCTCTTTTGGCCATCTCGACAGCGTCCAGTGTTTCCGTAAGGGTTCCTA
>JYMV01014956.1_pt1 | contig 10420 bp, 14 predicted proteins | sample 338911 | NCBI WGS metagenome assembly JYMV01 (sample SAMN03354496, study PRJNA234377) | hydrothermal vent metagenome | biome: Deep sea; feature: Hydrothermal plumes at the Eastern Lau Spreading Center, Western Pacific Ocean; material: Seawater | place: Tonga | collected 2009 | depth 2000 m m
ATTGTTGTTTGTTGTGGTAAGTTGTTGATTATTAAAGGGTACTGACTCTTAATCAGTAGGTCCTCGGTTCGATCCCGAGACGGCCCACCACTCCCCTTGGAGGCAACTGGCTGCAACCGCCTCTTGCCTTCAGAGTTTCTTGAGCGCAACCCATTTTCGATTTTGGGTTGCATATTGCGTAGCGTTTTGACGTTTTCGGGTGTGATGGGGGAGGTGAGAAATTAGACAGTTATTCAGAAAAGCTGAAATTCTAATTTTGAAAGTGTCTTACAGGGGCAGGTCATTCCCTATACAGGTCTATAGCATGCTGTTTTGTTATGGTATTGCCTAAATAATCCCGAGCCTTTTCTACAACGATCACCTGCTCTAATTGGATATCATCGACGTACCCGAAGTCCGGACCTATCCTGTCGCCCTTCCTTACCGAATAACCTTCATTCTCAGAGGTTTCAAACAAGGCAACCCTTTCTTTTTTTATCAAAATTACTCCTGTCAGGCGTATCGATTGATAATTCTTTTGAAGCGGAGTTTGCGTTATTTTGACTTCGCCAACATCTTTCAGGATATCTTTGTAATTTTCCAGAGCCTCTTTATAGTCCTCATCAGACATTTCTTGCAACATTTCCCTGTTTTTGAACACGGTCTCGAAATGGTTCATTTTATCCAGCAGTGCAGGGTATTCATTCTGTATTTTTTTATATATGGCCATTGCAACAGGCGGAATATCTTTTAGCTCTTTTCCCAGCAAACGAGGTATGCTTTTCTTTTCAGCGCCAGCAATTTTAGGAGCCTTGCGAAGGTTGTCTTTGTTTGCAATACGCACAGTTCCTTTTACATAGCACTCCCGACCCAGATTACTGTTCGCAAGAATGATCTCCAATGCCTGATTCCAAGGCACATCCAGCATTCGTATATTCACAAAACCACTCACCCCGGGTGAAAGTATTAAGTTAAAACCACTGACCTCCGAGATTACCCGGAAAAGATTGCTTAGATTGGCATTTTGAAAATCCAGCGAAACGAGTTCTTTTTCTCCATAAAGAACGGGGAAACAGCTGTCGCTATTTTTAGGAAGGGGTACGGATTCCTCTTTTTCAGCCAATTCTACATCGAGGGTTTCTCGTTTAGCAATACGCACAACGTTGTTCCCAAAGCACTCCCGGCCCAGGTTACTGTTCGCAAGAATGATCTCCAATGCCTGATTCCAAGGCATGTCAAGCACTCGTATATTCACAGAACCACTCACTTCAGGAGAAAAAATGACATTGAACCCACTAAACTCCGAGATTATTCGGAAAAGATTTCTTATATTGGCATTTTGAAAATCCAGTGAAATAGGTTCTCTTTCTCCATAGAGAATGGGGAAACAGCTGTCCTTATCGTTAGGGTTCGCTTTAGACAGGTCTATACTGCCATCCTTATTATCAATCCTGTCCTTATCACTGAAGCGTTTTTTAGTTAATGCTGTTTTTTCATTTTCAGGCGGTGCGATGTCCAGAATAGCTTGTGTGACCTCAAGCTTTCCCGCCCAGGAAACATCAGAGGCAACGAATAGTGCGAATGGTGCTAGAAGAAACAACCGGAGCTTTATGTTACCAAGCATAAGTTCCTTTGCTTGTTGAAGTGATCAGTTCAGTAAGTTGTACCACTTTTCAAATTAAAATTTCTAATTATTGCCCCGTACCTAATCTATGGGCCAAAAAAGGGACACTTCACCGTAAATATTGGCAGTTTTCGCCACCGCCTACAACAAGGGTGGTAATACACTGAATCTTTTACTGTTGTTTGTTGTGGTACGTTGTTGATTATTTTCATGGCAAGAGGTTATATCTTCTTCTTTTTATTTTGATCGGGGGATTTTTTTATCGAGCTTTTGCCTTCATGGGTGATTTGCCAGACTTCGCCGGAGTGCTTGTGGTATCCCCGGATTAGCAAATCGGTGCGGGAATTTTTGCTGGGTGAAATTTCGCTCACATAATCTTTAAATTCTTTCTTCTTTTCCTCAGTGATTTCCACTCCATCTTCAGAACAGTTTTTGGAAGCCTCCACGATGAACTGAAACTGGCACATTAAAAACATGGCGAGTAAAAATTGTTGCACTTTGTAAGTTATTTCTTCTTTTTTACTACTGAAGCTGGTCTTTTCCATGTCGGGCTTGTTGGCTTCTGCGATTTTTATAAACTTTCCCAATCCTTCGCCCATATCCTGGAACGCTTTGACCAGACCTTCGGTCAGTTGCTCCATGCCTTGTTCCATTCCCCGGCCCAGCGCATCTCCCATTTCCTTGAAGTCCTCGTTTCCCTGTCCAAATGCAGTGCCCCTTTGTTTGAAGTTTTGGTCGGTACTGGTTTTAGGTTTTCCGGTTTCCTTTTTGGCTCGGGGTTTCTTGTTGGTGTGGTGGGGTTTGTATTCGGGGGGGACTTTGGTGATGTCATCGGTAAAATGCGTGCTACCGTTTTCATCCTTCCATTTATAAAGCACTGCCCAGGCTGGGCTGGCCCATAAAAAAAGCAGGAACAGGATAAAAATCCATCTCAATCCGGTCAGGCTGTTTTCGGACATGATAATTATACGTTCAATGTTCGTATTTTTCGCCCGCGCTTTTGAACACCTTGCCCAGTTCTTCGCCCAATTGCTCCATACTTCGTTCCAATTCCCTGGCCAACTCTTCACCCATTTGTTCCATTTCCTCGAAGTTTTCCTTTCCCTGTCCAAATGCAGCGCCCCTTTGTTTGAAGTTTTGTTTGGCGCTGGTTTTAGGCTTTTCCGTTTTCTTTTTCGGTCGGGGTTTCTTATTAGTGTGGTGGGGCCTGAATTCGGGTGGGACTTTGGTTATGTTATCGGTAAAATGCGTGCTGCCGTTTTCATCCTTCCATTTATAAACCGTTCCCCAGGCCGGACTGGCCCATAAAAAAAGCAGGAACAGGATAAAAACCCATCCCAACACGGTTTGCCTGTTTTTGGACATGGTGGTCGCTCTGTAGGATTTATGGACGGACTCTATTATACACCTTGTTCGTCAATCCGCTTATCTTCACAGCGAGCGGGTTGGACCGTGTCTCACCTTGTAGCCGGGTGATTTAATAGTGTTTTTCATCCTCTCTGGCAATACTCGGACTCGCTCCATGTAAATAAACTCCAGCACAAGGTTCGATTAAGATATTGTATTTAAATAGTTTTATAGTTTCTGGCAGGCCTCTTCAAATTCCTTGGCAAGGTCGTCAATGGTGAGGCCATTTTTCTTGATTAACAACTTCTCAAGCAATTCGCGCTGGCGGTGCCCAAACCCATAAAACATAATTTATCCATGGTCAAATTTTGGAAGACTCTTCCTTAATAGCATATCAATAAACCTCATGGACATCATTCCCCTATGTCTATCCAAGCGCAAATGTTAAGCGGCAACACCTTGGACCCTCACCCATTTTCTATGCTGGTTTGACTAGCAGGGGGTCAAGCATTCTGCCCGGTCGTTTGCAGGTGAATTAATCTCCCTTGAAACCTCGTATTCTTTCATTTGATCTTCCGGGAATGGGCGAAGTAATGATCTTAACGTTTCGGTTTTTTCGACAGGGGCCAACCAGATGCTGTAGTCTTCTGGATTGAGGATTACCGGCATTCTGTTATGGATCGGTTGCAAATAGGGATTGGCTTCTGTGGTGATGATGCAACAAGACCGGATCACTTCCTCTTCCATACGCCATTCCGCCCAAATCCCCGCAAACGCAAACACAGCATCGGATTTCAGAGAGATATAATGCGGGTATTTTTCCTTGCCCTGTTTTTTCCATTCGATGAATCCGTCTGCTGGTATCAAACAGCGTTGGGTCTTAAATGATTTTCTGAAGCTCGGTTTTTCGTGAACCGTTTCGGCCCTTGCATTGATCAATTTGTTGCCTATGGATTTGTCCTTCGCCCAATGTGGAATCAAACCCCATCGATAGCCGTGCAATTCATTTCCCTTGCCGGTTTCAATGACGGTGGGCACGATCTGGGTTGGGGCAATGTTGAAACGCTGTTGGACTTTGATGGATGAATAGACAATGTTGAATTGTTTTTCAAGTTCGTTTTTAGTTTTTTTCAGGGTGTATCGTCCGCACATATCTCAAGATGGGTGGTAGTTTTAATATTCCCTTTTTCGATAACGTTAGCTCTCCTTTTGCCGCAATACAACCCCACCCTTGACAAGAGAACGTTCGTTCTCTAGTATGCAGGGGATAATCGAACTCCAAATTATAATATGGCTGGCAAAGACTCAGACTACCTAGTGAGGCTTCAGGACTATTACGCGAAGTATCATAGTTTTCCTTCGTATACACGGCTATGTGCTGTTTTGGGACTTGCTGCAAAATCTGCTGTTAATAAGGTGTTGTTGCGGCTTGCAGGGCAAGGATATTTGACGCGCACTCCGGATGAGGTGTGGGTCCCGGATGAACGCTTCTTCGAAAGAAATCTCTCTGATACACCGGTTGTAGCAGGGCTTCCCACCTCTGTGTCCGATGTCACTGCTGATCCTTTCATGATTGACCAGTTTCTTGTGAATAAACCGTCCAGGACCGTTCTGGTTCCTATTCAGGGAGACTCTATGGTAAAGGCCGGCATCAACGAGGGAGATGTGGTTGTGGTTGAGGTTCGCTCTACAGCAAACACCGGAGACATTATCGTTGCCATCATCGATGGTGAATTTACGGTCAAAACCCTGGGCAACAAGCGAGGGAAACCTGTTCTATTGCCGGCCAATGATGCGTATTCCATCATTCGACCAAATGGAAGTCTTGAAATATTCGGGGTGGTTGTCGGTCTGATTCGGAAGTATGGAAGATGAAAACATCTGATTTGAAAAATGATCGCAAAGAGAGCGTTCTTTCCCTGATCGGTCTCAAACCGGAGCCATCTTCTGGCGAATGGCCTGTATTCACTTCTGCCATAACGGCCGGCTTCCCGTCTCCGGCAGACGATTATATAGAGAACCGTATCGATCTCAACGAGCATCTTGTTCAACACAAGGAGGCAACATTCTTTTTAAGAGTCCAGGGTGATTCGATGACCGGGCTTGGCATCCTGAACAATGACCTACTGGTTGTAGACCGCTCTTTACCGATAGAGGATGGCAATATCGTGATTGCGGCTATTGATGGTGAGTTTACCGTTAAACAACTGGTGCATAGTCAGAAGGGTTATATGTTAAAAGCCGCCAACCCCGCGTATCAGGATATTATTGTCGGCCCTGAAGATGATTTGGAAGTTTGGGGGGTTGTCCGTTGGGCAATTCACAAGTTATGGCCTTAGTGAACCGAAGTATCGCGCTGGTCGATTGCAACAATTTTTATGCATCTTGTGAGCGAGTTTTCAATCCTGCGCTAAAGGGAAAACCGATTATCATTCTTTCCAATAACGATGGATGTGTTATCGCAAGATCACAGGAAGTAAAGGATTTGGGAATCAAGATGGGTGTGCCGTGGTTTAAAGTTCAAAGCTTGGCCAAATACCACAGGATCAGTACATTTTCCAGTAACTACACGCTCTACGCGGATATGTCGAATCGGGTGATGAAAATCATTTCCGAGTTCTGTCCCGATCAGGAGGTCTACTCAATCGATGAGTGCTTTCTTGATCTAACCGGATTCAAGCATTTGGCTCTCACCGACTATGGTCAGCGTATTCGATCAACGATCAACAAATTTGTGGGCCTGCCCGTATGCATTGGAATCGGAGCCTCAAAGACCCTTGCGAAACTCGCCAACCATCTAGCAAAGAAACGATCTTTTTTTGATGGCGTATGCGATCTCAATACTGTAAAGCCGGATGCTTTGGATGGCCTGTTTTCTGAGATCTCTGTGGGAGAGGTGTGGGGTGTTGGGAGGCGTACTGAAAAACGGCTGGTCGAACTCGGTATCCATACAGTCCTGGATCTCAAACGGGCATCGCCCCGAGCACTTCGGAAACAGTTTTCCGTTGTGATGGAACGAACAGTTAGAGAACTGAACGGAGAGTCTTGCATCCCGCTGGAGGAAATCGCTCCCCCTAAGAAGCAATTGATCTGCTCAAGAGGGTTTGGTGCCCCCGTATTTTCACTGAGCGCACTTAGCGAAGCAGTCACTTCGTATATCACACGTGCCGCCGAAAAGTTGCGATGCCAAAGATCGGTTGCGGCTCAGGTTTACGTCTTTATCCATACTAATCCATTCAAAAAGAAAGAGCCGCAATATAGCCCGGGTCGTCTTGTGCCTTTGCCAGAACCCACCGATGATACACGAATGCTAATCAATACGGCACTCGCCGGGTTGAGGAGTATTTATAGACCCGGTTTTGCTTACAAGAAGGCAGGTGTCTTGCTTGATGATTTGTCGCCATCCGGCCAACAGCAGAAGGGCTTGTTTGATAATATGGGGACCCCGCAACACTCCAAATCTCTTATGCAAGCTATTGATCGAATCAATAACGCGATGGGTTCTGGCACGATCAAATTTCTTGGAGAGGGGCTGGAAAAGCAATGGAAAGCTAAAGCGGAAAAAAAGACCCGCTGTTATACAACCCGTATTGATGAAATACCCGTAGCCTATGCCGTTTGATGCAGAGCTTTGAAAATTAGTAAACAATAAAGTTAAGGAATTTTTCCCGGTTGTATAGGTTTTTCAGGTTTTCATCAGGCCGATGGCTGAGGGGTACTGGTTTGGACTTTTTTGAAAGCGGATACGGCCGATCGAGGTTGGCTGTTTCGTGGGCGGCGGAAATCTGGATACGGATTCGTGCGGTGTCCATGGGGACTACCGGATAACTGAAGGCGATCACGTAGATGCCTTCCTCCAACAATTGATCTGCGATATTTTTTGCCGCTGACGCGTCACCGACCATAATGGGAATGATGGGGTGGTCGCCGGGCCTGATTTCGAATTCCCCTGCGGAAATTTTTGATCCCCCCGGTTTTTCTTTCTCTTTTATGACTTCCAAAAATTTCAAGTAGGAACTTTTTGAGATTTGGTGGGGTGTGCCCCGCATAGGGAACGTTAGCGGTTTTAAATTCAAGAGGGCAAACGTATTAGGGTGTTTTTGTCGATGTGGTGAAACAATTCGCTCTGACCTTTGATCTGGAGTTGAGTATCCTCTTCGTAACTGAAACTGTTTGCATCGTGGACCTTCAGTTCATAACGAACCGTTTTGAATTCCCGGTCCAGGAATCGGTTGGAACAAATGCCGTAGGTTTCGGAGCCCACCTCTGCAGCCAAGTGGAACTCCCTGGCTTCTGGTTCCACGGTGCCACCCGCGATCACCGTTACCCCGCGGGGCACCATGAAGCATCGCATTACCTGTTTCTCTGCCGGGTCCCAAAGCCAGTATCCAAGTTCTTCATGAAAGGGGCTCTCCTCTTTCAACCGCCATGCCGTGGTCGAATACCTCAACCCGTAAAGAACCTGCGCGTGGTTATTCACCGGCCCGAATGGATCCAGCACCAGCCGCTCACGATATTTATTGATCTCTCTTTCTCTTGGATCATCGTCCGGGGCCGTATCATCGCCCTTATCGCCCTCCCAGGTTCCGGCTAACGGAGCCAGAGGCCCAAGGTTTTTTTGTCAGTTCCTCATTCATGATTTAGCCTCCCAGGAAGGTTGTTCGTTTTCAGTCCTGCAAGTCTAACTTGCAATCCTATTTACTTGTTAGAAATACTTTCCCGGGCCCGTTGAATCAGCGAGTCCACAATCAATTCATGATGTTTGAGGCAGGAGGTTTTTAGAAATTCTGTATTTGGGTATTTCCCTTGAAAAGTATCGGCGAGGGCGTGCACCCGTTTGACCCAGACTCCCGCAAACAAAAAAAATGGCAATAGAATGACGCGGTGAAATTTTTGCGGCATGAGTTTTTCCAGCGTGTCTTCCAGGGACTGTTGAGATGTCCCAGCAAAATGGGTAACGGTTTTACCGAAACCCATTTTCTTGCCAAATAAATGAAAGTTTTTTTCGACCTGGGAGTTGAAATCTGTGTCATGGCTTCCATGGACAACGGTCATGAGCAATGTCTCAGGCGGGGAAATGAATTTTTTGGAAAAATTTTCTGCCTCCTCGATGCGTTCTGGGTTCCCAGAGGCTCGGCAAAATAAATATTGATTTCCGGATGATCCCGGAATACTTTGCCGATAGCATTCGGGATATCCCTTTGACTGTGTTCACCGGGCAATAAAATGCCGGGCAATATAATAATGTGCTTAATGCCCTCCAGATGGCAGGCGGACAAGGCTTCGGCGACAGTGGGTTTGGCAAATTCCAAAAAACCGCATTCCGTAGTTCGGCAAAATTTTCTTTCACGCAATTTTTTCCACAGGGTGAGGAATTCCTGAATGCCTTCCGGGTCCCGGCTTCCATGACCGATAAGGCAGAGAGCGTATGAGTGTCTGTCATCAGCAAAATTGTTCATTCGTGATCGTTTATTCTGTAGAATAATATTGTCTTAATAATAACCGGATTAGCTGGTGGTTGAATAAAAATTGAAAGGAATGTTATGACCCCGTCCTGGCCTTTGCCCGAAAATGACCCTTGGTCCACCCCGTTTGCAGAACTGTTGATGCACCATCTGGAACTGCAACCGGGCGATACGGTGTTGGACATTGCCGCAGGAGGGGGAATTCCCGCGTTTCATCTGGCAGAACAGGTGGGACCCGGAGGTAAGGTTCTGGCTGTGGACATTCATCAGGCGCAAGTGCTTCGATCCAGGTCGATTCAAGGCCCGCACATGCCCTGGTTGCAGTTTGAAGTCGGGGATATGCGCTTTTTACCTGAAACGCTTCCCCCTGTTGATCGCATTACTGGAAACCTTTCTTTCATGTTTTTTCGCCCGAATCGTTTTGAAGCTCTCAAGAACCTGGTTCGATTCCTAAAACCAGGCGGACAAATAGTGCTGACGTTCCCATCGTTGGGCACGTTCGACTCTTTATGGGTTTGCGTGGATGAGGAAATGAAATCCAGGAACCTGGCTAAAGAACGAAAGGCTTTGGCCGAATACATAGAAGAACGCCCTTCTGCCAACCAGGCAAAAAAGTGGCTGGAGGAACTGGGTTTGGAACGGGTCGAGGTGACCGAATGGCCGTTAGAAATTTTTACCGGACCGGGTCAGGATTTTCTGGAACATCCGCTTTTGCGGGGAGGGTTTCTGGATGATATTTACGAATGTTTTGAAGATCAGAATCTAGCCCATGAGTTTATGGAAGACCTGTCCCGGGATATCGGTCGTTTCACGCCCCTGTTGGCGCAGAGATGTGCTATGTCTGGATTTCTTCCAGATCAAAAATAGCCTGATTTTCGCGCATTAGTGGTAGGATCGCTTATGGATGCTGAAGCTCGGGCCGAACTGAAAAAGAAAATCGTTGAAGAGATCGAGGTGCAAAAGCACTTGATTGAAAGTTTTACTTTAACTTCCAAACCGGTTGCACCAGACAACGCCATAGGCCGCCTTACCCGCATGGAGGCTATCAGCAGTCAGGGCATTAGCGAGGCTTCTCTAAATTCGGCCCAGGTCAAACTGGTCAAGCTTGAAAAAGCCCTGAGCAAAGTTGACTTGCCGGATTTTGGCATCTGTGTCCGTTGTTCCAATCCGATTCCAGAAGGCCGTATCATGCTTATGCCGGAAAATGTGCTGTGCGTTTCCTGTGCGGAAAAAAATTAAGGGAATTTCTGAAAATTGCCTCCGGCCATGAGCGGCCCTTATTGTTGACGGGACCGCGAATTGCCTTGCCATAAAGTGTCGAATTACCAGGGACACCGAACTCCAATCCATCATTGCAGACAGGACACTCGTGTTGACTGAACAGGCTCATGAAAAATTTCCGCAGGAGCAGGTGGATTTTCTGGTAGGTAGGGCGAGAGAACTGGTGAAAGATCTGTTCCGGCGCGACCCTCTCATTTACTGGTTGGATTTTTTATTCAGTGCCCTTCTGGGATGGGGAACTTTTGCACTGGCCCTGACGGCGGCGGCTTTTTCTTTCCGGCAAATCTTATTTGTCGGCATCTCCTGCCTGGCGTTGTATCGGGCAGTTTTATTCATCCATGAGATTGCCCATTTCAAAAAGGGAACCTTCAAGGTATTCCGTTGGGTTTGGAATATGCTTTGTGGTTTCCCTTTTATGATTCCTGTTTTTCTTTATCAGTCCGTTCATTTCGATCACCATAAACAGAATTTTTATGGAACCCGAAAAGATGGAGAATATTTCCCTTTCGCTTTAAAGGGAAAGGAATGGATTGTCATTCATATTCTGTTTTCGTTTCTGGTGCCCATTTTATTTTTGGCGCGTTTTTTGGTTTTAGCACCTCTATCCCTGATCAATAAAAGGCTGAGAACATTTTTGATGGCCAGGATGTCGGCGTTGATCATCGATTTGGATTACCGGCGGCCGGAGTCTTCCTGGAAGAATGTGGAAGATTGGAAAATTCAG
>JYMV01032253.1_pt1 | contig 10420 bp, 8 predicted proteins | sample 338911 | NCBI WGS metagenome assembly JYMV01 (sample SAMN03354496, study PRJNA234377) | hydrothermal vent metagenome | biome: Deep sea; feature: Hydrothermal plumes at the Eastern Lau Spreading Center, Western Pacific Ocean; material: Seawater | place: Tonga | collected 2009 | depth 2000 m m
GCTCAAAGCCAGTTCATAAAATTCCCTGGAATAAAGATTCACCACTCCGGCCTGCAGGGGAGACATGGGTTCCATAATGATGACATCGTAATTGGACTTCGACCATTTCAAAAAAGTCCTGCCATCCTGAATAAACATTTTTGTATTGGATCGGCTTAAAACATCATAGTTCCAGGTGGCAAACCATTTTGAAAACTCCAGCACATTTTTATCAATTTCAACCCCGTGAACTTCAGCGCCCGGGAACAGGGAAGCCGTTCCCATAGTGTTGCCGGTGCCAAATCCGATCACCAGAACACGTTTAGGAGCGGGATGCAACGCCATTGGCACAAATCCCATGGCCTGCATATAAGTACTGCCGGAAAACGAACGGGACACGGTGGCGGTGCTGAATCCATCCAGATAAATCGTACGCGCCCGGCTCTCCTTATCCTCTACCACGCTGATGGTGGAATATTCGCCCTCCTTGTAATCCAGCAGGCGTATGCGTTCCGGAGGAACATTCACTTCCAGCCGCGCAAAGTTGCCCTGCCCGGCTTTGAGGGTCTCTATATCCGGAACCCAAAAACCTTTCCCAAGGACCAGGATAAAAAATACTCCGCCCAACAGCATCACCCTGGACAATGGCAGAAATCCCCGGACTCTTCCCAAAATATAAAAACCAAACAGGATCAATACCGAATAAATCACATAAAGGGATAAGCGGATTCCCAAAAGAGGTATGAATACGAAGGGTGTCAGGATGGTTCCCAATACCGCGCCCACCGTATTGACGGAATAGGTGTTGCCCAGGATTTTCCCGACCCCCTCGAAGCGGTAAGAGTAGATATGATTGGCTAACGGGAAAAGAAGCCCAAAACCAAAAGTGGGAAGGAACATCAGTCCAAATGCGAACAATGATCGGATCAAAAAGGTTTTTCCGGAAGAGGGATCCAGACTGTAAAAATAACGATCCGCCAGCGCGGTCCATTCCGTTAGGTTTCCCAGCAAGGGAAGGATGGCGATACAAAAAACTCCAATGGCAATTTCAATACCCACAAACTTGAGAACATGGTGGGACCGCCCCAGCAGTTTATTTGCGGTCAAGCTTCCTATCGCGATTCCCAGCAAAAACGTGGAAAGGATAAGTGCGAACGAATACAAAGTACTGCCAAGAGGGAAAACAAGAATCCGGGTCCATAAAATCTGGCTGGACAAGGAAGCCATTCCGGAATAGGCAAACATGGCAAAAACCAACACGACAACGGCGGGGGAAACCATCGCTTCCGTATCTTGTTTGCCTTTACGTTTTGCCGGTTTATCTTCAACCTGGATGGAACCAGAAATCACCGCAGAAAAAATTTGTGGCCGACCATAACACAGCATAAAAACCACCACGTTGAGTCCCATCGCGAACCAGGTCGCGCCCTGGACCCCCCAAAGGCGGATGGCAAAAAACTGGGTAAAAAGACAGCCAAAAACCGCGCCAAAAGTATTGACCCCATATAACCGCGAAACCTGGGTAAAAACCTGCTGTGCCTGATTGCCGGTAGCCCAGCATCCTACCAGCGGCAAAGTAGCCCCCATCAATAAGGTAGCGGGAAACATTAAGAGCGTGCTCAGGAAAAACTCCAGCATGTGCACCCCCAGGCCCACCTGTCCGCTTTCAGGCAAAATCAAAGGATACAGTTTTTCCAGAAGATCCAATCCCAAAGGAAAATACAGGGCATATAGCCCGATCAACCCCTCCAGCAATCCATATCCACGAATCAGTTTATCCGGCGCTATCTCATTGCCCGCCCTGGCCAAAACCCGTCCCATAACCCAGGCTCCTGCCGCAAGCCCCATCATGAACGCACACAACACGGCACTCAGCGCATACAAACTGGCTCCGAACACCAGAGCCAAATGCCGAAACCATATCAGCTCATAACCCAGGCTCGCGGCTCCTGAAGCGAAAAGGCAGGCATAGGCAATCCAGGAAACTTTATATGAGGGGTGGGTAGTCATAAGAAGAGGGATTTTCCCACAGCCTCACCGATCCGTCAATTTACCGAACAGGTATTGCATCACAATTTTATGAGTGCTATTCTCCTGCGATTCCCCGGCACTTTAATATGAATAAACTTTTACCCTTTGACGAAATAATGGAAAACAGATTCTGCCTTTTAGTTCTTGTTGTCTTTTCCCTTTATGCCCTCACCTTTCCGGAGGTGGAAAAAGCGTCCGCACAATCCTCTACAGCAACCCTGAAAATTCCCGATATTGTGGCGCGAGTAAACGGGGTGGATATCCCATCGAAATATATTGAGTTCAGACTGAATAAGATTTTAAAAAACGTCAGACGGCCGCTGACCATGCGTGAAAAAACCAGCATCGTGAAAGACTTGATAGAAAAAGAAGTCGTGCGGGAGCTGGTCCATCAACAGGGTGAAAAAAAGAATCTAAAGGTGGATTCCGAATTGATTGAAAAAGAGGTGAAAGCCCTTCGCGAACCGTATGCCAGCGATGAAGAATTCGAAAAGGCCCTGAGCGCAAGAAACATCACCTTGCAGGATCTTAAAAGCTCAATGGAAGTGGATATCCATGCCAGGCAATTGTTAAATGAGAGAATTAAAGGCAAGATCGACATTTCAGACAAGGATGTCAAAAAATACTATGAGGACAACAAGCAGATATTCTATCGCCCAGAATCCTTTCGGACCCGCCACATTCTCGCCGCACTATTCCCCCCCGATGCCTTGCGAACCCAGTCCATCAGCGAATTACAAAAAAATCGAGAGTATTTTGCCCGCATAGCGGAAGAAAAAATAGACGGTATTATCAAAGAGCTTAAAGAGGGCGCGGACTTTGAAGAATTGGCAAAGAAAAAATCAGATGACGAAGCCAGCCGAGATAGCGGTGGAGACCTGGATCTCATTTATAAAGGGATTCTCGATCCGTCTTTTGACGAAGCCATCTCAAAGTTAAAACCCGGTGAAATCAGCGGAAAAGTAACAACCCGGTTCGGGTTCCACGTCATCCAACTCATCGAAAAACATCCGCCGGAGCAGGCTCCTTTCGATGAAATGGAAAAGGCTATTCAAAAACATCTGTTTATGGAAGAAGCCAAAAAATTAGTTGAAGTTTATATTGAAGGCCTGAGAAAACAGGCAAAGATTGAAACCTTCTTTTAGTCCACGGTTTCTATTTAAGGTGAACGATTCCCTAATGATAAGGAAAGAAGCCAAAAAATGGAGCCCCCCTATGAACAAAAAAAACAACCATCGCCCGTTGAGGGACCGTGCACAAAATTTATTTATTTTGTTTATCGCGTTGAGCACATTTTTAAGTTGCACTACTTTTAAACGATTTGCCTATGAAGGTACAGACCGCAATGCATGGCAACTTCCCGAGCGGGTAATTCAGTCCCTGGGCATTCAACCGGGAGATCATGTTGCCGACCTGGGGTCTGGAAGCGGTTATTTTACCGGCCGATTGGCCCAAGCGGTGGGACCCGCCGGTAAAGTGTATGCGGTGGATGTTGATGAGGAAATGAACCAGTATGTGGCTAAACGGGTCAAGGAAGAAGGCCATTCTAATGTCGACATAATACTGGCTGAGTTTGATGATCCGCATCTGCCTGATGGGAGTGTGGATTTAATTTTTTCTTCTAATACCTATCATCACCTGGAAAACCGAACCCCCTATTTTTTAAATGCTAAAAAGTATTTAAAACCGTCCGGACGTGTGGCGATTATCGATTTTAGAAAGGAAGCGTACCACCATCATACCGAGAACCAAGTGATTCGGGAGGAAATGCAAAAAGCAGGTTATCGCTTGGAAAAGGAATTCGATTTCTTAACCAAACAACATTTTTTGGTATTTTTGAAATGAGGGCTTACCCTTTTATCTGATTTCTTTCAGGTGGTTCAGCACTCGGTCTAGAAGTTCGGAGGGAAAGTATTTTCCTGCCAGGTTTTTCCGGGCGGCGGCCCCTGCTTCACGAAACCTCCGCATTTCTTTTTCATCAGGAAGATCCACCCATTTCACATCATTTTTTTCTAAAACCTTATGGGCTTTCAAGTTATCCTCCTGAATGAGCTGGACCAGTTCCCGCAGGCACTCGGTTGCGATTTTTTTCACAGCACTCTGATAAGATTGAGGAAGTTTGTCGAATTTCTTTTTGGAGATCAAAACTCCGCCTGTCGCGTACCCCATACGCAGTCGGGTAACGTAATTCACTTTGGTGAACCATTGCAAAGCTAGAGCTCCCTGAGTGGAGGAATAAACCGTATTCACCATGCCCGTTTGCAAAGAGAGCAGGACATCAGTAATGGAAAGGGGAATCGGTTGGACCCCCATCCCTTTATAGGCCTGTTCCACCAACGGATCACCTTCCCACATCCAGGATTTGGACCGGCGCAGATCTTCCACGGAACGAATGGGATGCTGGGAGAAAAAATGTATCCACCCGACCGGCACCCAGCCCAATAACACATAACCTTTATCTTCATACCGAGCGGCATAATAGTCGCTCATTTTGCTATATACGTGCTGGATTTCCTCATCCGTACTAAACAGAAAAGGAAGATCGAGAACCCTCACCTCCGGCAGAATCTGCCCAAGACCCACTCCTGTGAACCCTGCACCATGAAGCTGGCCGATCCTCATTTTACGTATCACGTCCTTTTCATCCCCGGACACACCGCCAGGATAAAACCGAAACGTCACATTGCCATCGGTGGCCTTTTTGATTTTTTCGGCAAGACCACGCATGGATTTCATCCATGAAGATCCTTCAGGAGCCAAAGTGGCAAACTTGATGATATGTTTTTTGCCGGCCTCAGCCGGACTGCCCCCCATGCCGACAAACAACAGCAAAACCAGGCAACAGATAATAGAGGCCTCTTTAAAATAACTCATCAATTTGACCTAACAGTTGGGCGGCTTTTTTGCGGGCCACCTCATTAGCAAGACGTTGCTCGGGAAACAGATTGGGCGGAGCCTGCAAAACCGCCTGCAATTGCGACTCAAACAACTCTCGGTCCTGATTCTGCACCGCATAGGTTTTGGCAAAAAGCAAACGCACCAGTAAATATTTATTTTCGGTCAACTCCAACGCCTTCTCAAAATGGTGACGGGATTTTTCCGGGTTTCCCCCCAGCATTTTACTGCGTCCCCCATAAAAAGCGCCGAGAAACAAATTGGGTCCAGCATGATGAAAAGCGGGGTTCAATTCATGGACTTTTTTCATCAAGATTTCCAAACGGGGAATGTCCGCAAAAACCTCGACCGAGTCCAGGTTCTGCATCAACCAGCCTCCCCAGCATTGCCCCAGCCAGAATAAAGGCGGCTGGTGTGCAACCTCCACCTCTTTAAGGGCACGAGACCACTCGTCTAAAGAGAGATCTTGCCATTTTTCCCTGCCCGTCCTGATAATAGTCGCACGCAGGGCATAATCCTTACCCCTTGCATATAAAGAAGAGGCTCGACCGGGTTCTGTATCTTCCAAAAAACTGAATGCGTAACCGCAAAAACCTTCGGCGAGGTTTTCCAGAATCCAGGCATTATCGGGGTCCTGCTTGAGGAGTCCTTCCAGCATTTTCAAGTTGGCGGGGATGGCTTTTTCGGCAAGGACCGGATCGCTTTCCTCCTGCATGGCCAGTATCTGGCTTCCTACCAGCGGCAACGTGGCCTGAACCGCAAAACGGCTGGGAGAACACCCCCCCCGCCAAACCCAAAACTAAAAATAACAACGCAAAATGGTTCATTAATTAATCTTATCAGAATGATTCAAGTGTATCTCTATTTATTCGATAATTTTCTCTGTGGCAATTCGTAGGCCCTTATTTTAAGGACCTGCTCAGGACCAAAAATAATTTTCAGAGATCCCCACAACCGCAACAACCGAAGCACTAATGTTTTGACATAAAATGGACCATTTGCTACCATCATCATGGATTTAGCCTATCGGGTTGAACCCACCCCGAGGCGGTGACCCCCTGATGTTGCCCCGCCTGTTTTTCAAGAAAAACAACTCCGGAGCCGAGAGAATTGGAAACCCCGAGTACCGGCTGGATGAAAAAAATTCTGTTTGTGCTGGGTGCAATCTTTGTCGTGGTCGGAATCATCCGGCAATGGCCCCTGGCGGGAAAAACCTATATAGAGTTTATAGAGGGCAAAGGTTATCTCGCCCTCATGCTGGGTTTGATCATGATAGTACTGGGTTTCTCGGTTCCCTTGTTAATGGGTGATGAAGAAGATTCTTAAAATAACATTAAACGATTCAGGTGCACCATGAGTGATGAAGAAGAAGTAGAAGGGGAAGGATTCGTTTTTAAAGACAGCCGTTCATCACAACTTTCTGAAGACGAGGCCCTGGACCAGGACTCCCAGACCGAGTCTAAAAAAACCGACCCGGAAAAAGAGCAGGCCACCGGTCAGCCGTTCAAGCTCGATTTTTCCACCTTTATCATGTCCCTGACTTCATCGGCTTTTTATCATCTGGGCGACATCGCCGACCCGGAAACCGGAAAAACCGAAACCAACCTGCCAGCCGTCCAGCAAACCATCGAAATGCTGATTATGCTGAAAGAGAAAACCGAGGGCAACCTTAGTGAAGAAGAAGGAAAACTGCTGGAACAACTTATCTATGAATTGCAGATGAAATTTATGAAAAAATCGAAAAAATAACATCGCCTTTTCAATACCGATTTTGTTTTACCCTCCGTTTGTGGAATGCTACCCTGCCTGAATCATAAACAAATTTGTACCACGTAGGTTTCAAATCATATGTCCCTCCAAACCGATAAAAACGGAATGTTCATCTATGGCATGACCAGCACCGATGAACTGAGCGGTTTTTTAAAACACAAGTATCCCGAGCACCAGATTCAGCAATCCTACGACTATCTGGTCGAAGCCACCCAAGAAAAAGCCCGCGCCGAAAAAACAACACCACTTCGCATATTCTGGCAACACCTGAAGAAAGTTTTTAATGAAGGTATCCCCCCTCTACAATGTCATAGAGGGTGCGCACACTGTTGCCACACAGGGGTGTCCTGCACCCAACTGGAATGGGACGGCATTCTGAAAAATGCCGAAGAAAACGGCGTCGACCTCAATGTCGTGATGGAACGTTCCCAAAGAACCATCAATAAAGTAAACGAAACCCTTAAATCGAATAAAAAATTGGACCAAGTGGACTGGCACCGATTGGTCATCAACCAGCCCTGCCCTTTTCTCAGCGATGAAGGTGCCTGCGAAGTGTATGAAGACCGACCCTTGGACTGCCGCATGGTCGTAGCGTTTCGAGGCATCTGCGAATCGAAAAAGCTCGAACACGCGCAACGCGGTGTGGTTCTGGAAGAAGCAGTGGGGGCCACCGTTATCGCCAAACTCCAGCACGACCTGACCCCGAAAATCAAACGCCGAAAATTTCGCGGTACACAACCGATCAAACTCCTGCAACACTGGCTCATCCTTTGGAAGGAAAAGCACCGCTAGCTACGGCCGGCGAGCCGCCGGTGGCAAGCTAAACTTCCCCCTGCGTTATATTTTTCATTAGCCTTTACCCCGCGCCGGGCATGAAATTTTTGGTTGGGGATACCACGCATGCCCCGCAGGGGTAATAAGGGGGATTGAGGGGGTTGAACATTCTTTCTGCTTAATGAACCACTTATTGTCACCCTGAGCTAGTGATATTTGACCTTTGCCTTCTTGCCCCAGTTATGTCCTCTTCCATTGCCTTCATGCCCCGAATGGGGTATCACGCTGGTGGCGAGTAAGCACCGCCACCGGGAGTGAGGATGCGCAGTCGGTCGCCGGGTTCGGCTTGGAATTGATTCTTCCCGCCCAGGTTAATTTCGCTCCCATCTATTTTGATGAGCAGGTTTTTTCCTTTTGCTCCCGGTCCACCGCCGTCCATGCCATAGGGAGCGTAGACTCTTCGTTCTGAAAGTATTGCCACCTTCAGCGGAACGAGAAATTCTATTTCGCGAATCACGCCATCGCCGCCATTGAACTTTCCCTTTCCGCCCGAACCTTTGCGGATGGAAAACTCGCGTAAGAGAACTGGGTAACGTTGTTCCAGAATTTCCGGGTCGGTGATGCGAGTATTGGTCATATGGGTATGCACGGCAGACTGGCCGTGCCAGCTTGGACCCGCCCCTGCGCCTCCGGCAATGGTTTCGTAGTAGGCGAATTGGTCGTTACCAAAAGTGAGGTTGTTCATGCAACCCTGTGAAGCCGCACAAGCCTTGAACGCCTTGAAAATAACATCGGTGATACGCTGGGAGGTCAAAACATTGCCGGCCGCCACCGCCGCTTTATCAGAGGGGGCCAGCAGGGAACCCTCTTCGATTAATACTTCAACGGGTTCCAGACAGCCTTGGTTCAGCGGAATGTTGCTGTCGACCAGACAACGCAGGCAATAGAGAATGGCAGAGAGCGTTACCGCGCGCGGGGTATTCAAATTATTTGGCAATTCCATAGAAGTGCCGGAAAAATCAAAACACGCCGATCCGGAAACTGTGTCGATGCGAACCGTTAGAGCAATGCGGCTGCCCTCATCCATAAAATCTTCCGCTTTAAGACAAACCGTTTTTTCTTTTTTCCCGCCCCATTTTTTTAACAGGGCCCGCACCGATTGCCCGGCATTGTCCCGCAGATGTTTCATATAAGCCTGCACCACTTTAAGCGAGTGCAACTGGACCAGTTCGTTCAGTAGAGTGATGCCTCTATGGTTGGCTGACACCTGTGCTTTCAGGTCCGACAGGTTATCGGCCAGAGTCCGCGTTCCCGCATCTTTCAAAATTTTGGCGATCCCTGATTCCTGAAACTCACCGTTTTGCACCAGTTTAAATGTTTTGATGCAGACGCCCTCTTCTGCAAGGGACTGAGAAAATGGCGGCATGGAACCGGGTGTGCTGCCGCCGATATCGGCGTGGTGTCCTCGGCTGGCAACAAAAAAGATTGTTCTTCCCTTTTGCACAACCGGAGTGATGACCGTGATATCCGGCAGGTGGCTTCCCCCAGTTGCCGGATGGTTGGTGACCCAGACCTCCCCCTCCTCAATGGGATGAGCATTTAATTTAATCTGCTGTCGAACCGCTTCCCCCATCGACCCGAGATGAACCGGCTGATGGGGAGCGTTGGCAACCAGATCCCCTTCCGGCCCGAAAATGGCGCAGGAGAAATCCAACCGCTCTTTGATATTTGTGGAAACGGCGGTGCGTTGCAGAACACGACCCATTTGCTCGGCGATGGACATGAACCGGGAACCGAACAGCGACAATTGCACCGCATCAAGCTCCGTACCGACCGGTTTCGACATTGCCAAAGGCTATCACCGTTGCCCTGCAGGAAGGTTCTATCAGGATGGTTGAAGTATCCTGAATGAGAATCGCCGGACCTTCCAACACCTGCCCCGCTGTGAGCGATTCCAACAAATAGACGGGTGTCTCATGCCAAAGCTCGGCAAAATAACAGGACTTCCGGGAAAGCGGAACCAGGTTTCGGGCACCCTTGGGCAGAGGCGTTTGAACCGGATGCGGGGATTTTCCTTCAGCACGGACCCGGATAGCCTCCACAAGAATATTTCGTTCCGGCGGATTAAAACCAAACTCGCAATGGTGCATTTTCCTAAAGGACTCAGCAAAGTTTTCTTCTGCCGATTCCCTTATCATCAGAGTCGTATCAGAACCTTTATATCGCATATTCAGGTAGCGTTGGACCTTGAGGGTAAAGTTTCCTTTCCGTTTTAATTCTGCGGCGGCTTTTTCAGCCAGCACCTGGAGCCTTTGTTCCAAATCGGCCAGGGTTTCTTTTTGAAATGGAACCGAAACCGGTTCTTCTTTATCGACGGCAACATCGGCCAATCCCATTCCATAAGCCGAGAGCACTCCGGCAAACCGGCTGATAAAAATCCGCGAAATACCCAGAGCCCTGGCTATGGCACACGCATGCTGGCCTCCGGCTCCGCCAAAACAGGAAAGGATATGGTCGCGCGCATCATGCCCCCGGGAAGCAGTGATTTCATGAATGGCTCGAACCATATTTTCATTAGCAACTTCTATATAACCATGTGCGACCTCCTCCATGGACTGTTTCATACCGGTTAAGGAATGGATGCGCTCCATTAATCCTTCAAAAGCTTTTTTTGAAGCGGAGGCAGATAAAGGTTGGTCTTCATTCTCTCCAAACACGCTGGGAAAATGTTCGGGAACGAGCCGCCCCAAAACCAGATTCGCATCGGTAAGAGAGAGAGGCCCTCCGTTTCGGTAACATGCGGGACCAGGCCAGGCCCCCGAAGACGATGGCCCCACCTGAAACATGCCATTTTCAAATAGCAACCGGGAGCCGCCCCCCCCGCCGCCACAGTATGGATGTTTAATTGAGGGACAGAATTGGGAATCCCTTGCGTCTCCCTTTCGAACTGCCATTCATAATTCCCGTCAAA
>JYMV01028629.1_pt1 | contig 10417 bp, 11 predicted proteins | sample 338911 | NCBI WGS metagenome assembly JYMV01 (sample SAMN03354496, study PRJNA234377) | hydrothermal vent metagenome | biome: Deep sea; feature: Hydrothermal plumes at the Eastern Lau Spreading Center, Western Pacific Ocean; material: Seawater | place: Tonga | collected 2009 | depth 2000 m m
GACTACCTCGCTGTGAATGAACCTTAAAACTTTTAGCGGGCGCGGCGGAGGGTACACTTATCCATGTTGGCCTGGACGTTTTCCAGCCCACTTTAGGACCAAATGTCGTTCCGTCATCGTTCTTCGACAGTCTTAACGCTGCCTGCACAGGTAAACCGCTGCGGGTGCTGAAATTCTCCGGCGTGCATTTTACACCTGAGTACACACGGGCTATAGAGAACATGTCGTGTATGGGGTTAGAAGTTCGAGGAGGCAATCTGCCTCGCGAGGCTTTACTCGGATTGGTGCCCGTATTGAACACAGTCGAAAACCTGGAGTTAACCGATTGTTGCGATTTGAGCGATGCAGGCACGCTTGATATCTTGAGCAACATACTGGAACATAGCGCGCGCTTAAAAAGTTTTAAGGTTCATTCACAGCGAGGTAGTCCCGATGACCTGGAACGGCTCAGCCAAGCGTACCTTAATAGGGTGTACAGGAAAGGGAAAGAAAGCCTCCGCGACGTTGAGATTAGCTCGGATGCCGCTGCCCCCAGACAGTACTTCAAGGAGGCATTAGACAAATTGGCGAGAGACAAGCGGGCGGCGGCGCTCCCAGGCTCGCTACCGACTGAAGTCACCGGCATGATTATCGACATGGGCCTTAAATTAAAGATGTGAGTAATTCATCGACTCATGGCATATCCCCCTGAATGTCAGTCCCCGAGCAGACATCCACCTATCACGCATGGTATTCGGCCAAGCAAGAGCAGGGACGGAAATCGAGCCCTGACGGTACTACTGCGCCGTCGTGCATGTGGTACAGTGACACCGAGGGGAAGGCAATCGAGGTCACGATGGTAACGACGACCCCCGAGCATGCCGGTAACTGGGACGACCTGGAGTACCGTGGCGTCGTGGTGCACTACGTAGGCGTCTGCCGCGGTTAGCACCCGCTCCCACCGACCCATTCACTGCAGGCTGTGGCGGGGAACATGACGAGCAGATTGACCGTAACCGCATACACCCACGCGATGCATACGGTGGCCACAGTAACCTGCGCGTATATCTTGCTGCTTCCCCAGTTCTTGATACGATCGAGAGTCTCCGCCTTTTGATCCGGCATGTAGTACAGGAAGCCAAGCGCAAGCAGGCCTGTAATGTACCCGACACCATAGGACCATGCCACTTCCTGCCTGAATTCGTCGGTGTCCTTCACATAGTTCGCAGCGTCCGTCAGCCCCTCAAACCCCTGTCCGTATATTTGGTTGCTGATGCCGCGCGCAATGGGCCCGCCAAGGTTGTGCAGCGTCGTTAGCATACCGTACGTGATGCCCTCTTTGCCCTCGGGCGCCATTTCGACGACTACAAATGTCGTCACTAGGAATTTCGCCGCTGCGGGTATCATGACCAGTATATCTTCACCTAGGAAGAAATATTGGTTCCGCACTACATCAAATATGGTCAAGAAGACGAATGTGCCGTCCACGAGACCCAGCGCCAGTGTGGTGGCGGCAATGATCTTGCGCCAGCTGTAGTTGAGGAGGTGCTTCTTCACTAGCGCCAGCCCTACTGCAAATATGCCCATGGAGACCACGGTGAACAATTGGGCCTGCAAGTTCCCCACCTTTGCCCATACGAGTGCTACATTGCCGCTGGCTGTCGTTGATATTCCGCCGACGACGGAGTGTCCAATACTGTATACAACTACGTAGAACATGGCCTTTGTTTCTAGTATGTCCCAGCAGCCTCGCAGGTACGTACGAAAGGAACTCGACACCTGTGCAGGTGATTCTTCGATGTACAGCCAGCTGATCGGTGCCATCAAGGCAGTTGGCACGGCGACAGTACCACATACTTGCGTAAACGATAGGGTAAAGTCGAATGAGCCGTTATACTCGTGTCCGTTCATGGCAATGCCCACGAACAGAGCTGCTACGATGCTCCCAAGGGTTCGTACGAGGTACGCGGTGGACTGGATAGTGCCTCTGGAGTGCAAAGGTTCCTTCTTCGCAAGTTGGACCGTGAGCCCGTCCGCGGCGACATCGGCCATCACATAGCCCACTGCTGCGACTGCCATACGCGCGGCAAATGCCCCTGCGGCGTCCTTGTCTCCCCTTGGTGGCATATCCGTGTTGGCGATAACTGCAAGAGCGGTAGCACATATCGTCCACCCAATAGCCATGTACGACACGCGCCTGTACCCTTTGATTGGCGCACAGTCGTTCAGCATGCCAAATATAAACTTAAAGCTCCACGGCAGCGCGATCACTTGAGACGCAGTTGCATAGACATGTGACTCGACTTCGAGATATCCGAGATAAAACCCATATAGAGTGCCAGGAAGCACACCGTACACTAGGCCTACGACAAAATACTGCGCGTAAAGACCCTTGAGTGGCGCCGGCGGTTCTTCATGTACAAGTACCACCTCTACTTCTTCCTCTGAGCTGTGTTCCAGCGATGTCAGCGGGTTGTCCGGCATGTGTTATATAAATAGGAAAACTTGTAATGACTATACACATGCTTGCGTAGCTCAGTTGGCCAGAGCGCACACCTTTTAAGTGTGTGGCCGCGGGATCGAAGCCCGCCGCAAGCACCTTGGGCGAATAGTACAGCCTGGTCCAGTACGTCTCCTTTACACGGAGAAGAGCAAGGGTTCAAATCCCTTTTCGCCCATATGCCGTGGTGGCCCAATGGATAAGGCGCTAAACTTCTAATTTAGAGACTAACAGTTCGAATCTGTTTCACGGTGAATCCTATCTTTTTGCTCAATTATATCGAGATGGACAACCCTGTGGACGATGTCGCCGCAGCACGCGAGAATAAGCGGCTTCGAAAGAATGAGCTCCTGAACGAACGGAATCGTGCGAATGCGCTGAAGTTTGCCGCGCTACAGATAGCCGAGAGGCCGCTCACGCATGCAGATGCCACGGCGCGCCTGGCGCTTCAACATATTTATTGGGTTTACGTCCCTAGTGTCGGCATAGTACGCGGCGTCTGACGATCTCTGATTCCATATTGTTGCATTAAGTCCATCTTTAACCGCTGCAGCACCGACCACGTTTTCGCGTCCGACTCGTTGCATGTGATACGACCCCCGGCGCTGGATTTACGCGGTGCGAGAGCGTTTTGAATCAAGTTGAGCCGGTTGATGTCTGTGCGCATCTGTCGCAGTGGATTGATATCGTGTTCTGTAAAATGTAACGTGATCTCTGCCTCGGATAATTTCGGTGGATTCTCTCCTGCCGCAACAGCCGGTTCGTAGAAGTACGTGACGTAACTTTCCACCATCATCTTCGCCAGTTTCAGGTCAGTACAGCGGCCTCCGCATGCTCTGTCCATCTGCTGGAGATACCCCATCGCCGATCCCGCGTCGTCGGCGTGTTCGCATAGCGCGCATGCCTGCAACTCTGGCTCCCATTCTACAGGGTCGTGTAGTACAAGCTCGTCCATCGCGTACGCTCTCTCGGAGGTTATATTTCATTATGTCTATTGTCGTGTCCGAGACATCGCCGCGTGCGCTCTTGGATAGCGTACTCGACCTCTCCTACACTCTCAACCTGATGGGCGAGGGCGAAAGTCGGAACTCTCCGTCGGCTTCAGATCGTGGGCCTGGGTTCATCTTGCACGAAGTGGAGAAGGTATTGCTACAGATACGCACCGACATGGACATTGCGTACGACGAACCGGCTGAGAAGCCTCCTTTAATGATGCGGTTGCGAGATCATATTGACAGCACCTCCTCTGTGTTAACGGGCAACAGTGTACGGTTTGCGACGCCTGACTCCACGACATTGCATGAGTTGATAGATAGCCTGTCGGTGTTGAATAGTAGTGTAAGCTGCTCGAAGGAGACTGTGGGCTGCATAACTCAATAACAATGGGCAAAGATCCTACGACGTCCGCCCGCAAGCGCCAAATTGTTAGTAACCGCATGCGACGCCGCCAACGCCAGGTACAGCGTGAAATTGACACCTTGCAGCGCAGCCCTGGAAATGTGGTTCCGTACGTTAGCTTTTCGCGTGTGGTCCGTGAAATCCTGGCAACCCATGGCGCGAAGAACATGCGAAGCGATGCGATGCGTGCACTGCAATGCGCTACGGAAGGGCGCATGACGGAGATGTTTAGCGACGCTCTTCGCCTGGCAACCTATCAGAAGCGGGATACTGTGGTACACACTGACATCCAATTTGTTATTCCTCCCGATGAGCGGCCTGCTGTGGTCGAAGATACTTCCGCAAGCACTTTGTTCCCTCTTCCCGAGCCAGTCCAATCGCCTGGTAAATGAGTTTTTCTAACTCTGACGGTTGATAGCGTTTTTCGAATGCACTCTGTAGGTCTACATTGCCCTGTAACTGAATAACCATGCGCCTCATCGTATCATTCATATCTGTGTAGCGCACGCGCCATTCTCTATGCATGTACAGCTGCCCACCTTCTATATAAACATTAAGTGGCATGTAAGCGCTGTCCACCGCTTCCGCGAATTCCTGCAGTGTCTTTGCTTTGCACAGCAAGGATGATACCAGCATTTTCTTGTTATGCGTACATATCTCTAAAGCAAGGTCATCTACCGACCAAGAACCACTAGCGTCATTGTTAGCCCCCCATGTGTCGATTTGTATCCTTGGGATGTCACATGGTCTCCGAGTCATCAGCAGATAATGCATCCTCCTCGTCGGTAATGACGAAATCAGGCGGAGAGCATGCTACCTCTACTCGTGTGTGCGCCCCTGGGTGGTACGCATCGATGTCGAGCGCAATAGTACGGATGATGGTATACAATATAGGCAGCAGAACGCACGTCGTAGCCTCTGTGAGCGGAGAGACTTCTCCGAATCCGGTGTCCGCCACCACTGTTGCCGCCGCGGAGTAGCCACGTACAACGGTCGCTATGACACATGATAGGCGCATGCGCTGGCGTATCATATTCTTCCCGATAGCCCCGCCCGGATGGTAGCTCGTGCCGTCGTAGCTCGTGATGACTTTCATCAGCCAGCGCTCCGTACCAATCCCGATCAACATATCAACTGCCATGATGTTCTCAAATGACAGACGGAGCACTGTGCACCACAATACAATCGATGATAAGGAGAGCATGTTGGTCACTAATATATAGCTGAGATCGACGGCGTATTTCGTACGCAGGCTTGGGCTTCGTTTGCACATGCCATTACGGATCCGCATCATCATTGTCGTGGTGATGGGCACGAGGAGCAGAAGTGCCGTGTTGGACGTCCAGTCATTCGGTATGGAAGCAGTTGTCATTTGAGCCATGTCAGTCACGCTCGACATCTCGAGTGCGCAGTTTAGCGCATTGGGTGACTACTCCCGAGGGTCTATGTTAAGGTATCCTCTCGATTTCATTACGACCGACATGACCGAATGCATGATATGTGATGGCTTACATGGCGCTACCCTTACGAGTCATATCCAAAGTACTTCTCATCGTAACTTGGTGCACGAGTACAATTCCTGCATGCACTCCTTGAATATCGAGGACCGGCGGTGCTATGCGCTTAGCGATGGCCCGGTTTCTCGTCGCGAGGTGGTCGTCGCGTACCTGGCCAACCGCTTACTCAATGCAGACGGTGTACATGGGACAGACCGTTTTAATCGCGCGGCGGTCGCATTTTTGCTCCACCGCATGACTGTAGGTGGCCTGTTGCAGGCTTTCAAGACCGTGCACGGAAGTGAGCGCATGGTCCGTAACGGCGTCTGCGTAGTGTGCATGGAGCGTACTACGTCCATGATGTTTTCCGAATGCCACCACGCGTGCGTGTGTATCAACTGCGCGGTCCGGTTGCGGGGGGAAGCTAGTAGCGAAGATGCGGTTAGTTGCCCGGTATGCCGCAAAGAGTGTTCGATAGTGACAGTCTACATCTCATAGCATGCGTGCATGCCGAGGTCCTCTTCCAAATGGGCACCCGCGCGCAGGAGTGCAGTACTTCTGCCCAGATATGGATGTTCCGCTAGCCGCGTCAGGTTTAGATCATGCCCCTGTGCTCCAGAGGTATCAGTACACGGAAGCAGAGGCCGTGCTGCTTGATGCACATCGTGCGCCAGACGATTGGTTCGCGGCGGCGTGTCGTATGCCCAACTTGATCATCCAGGGCGACCCCGATGCCCGACGGCCTGCTACATGCAACCTATTCGCAGGTGAGCTGCTTAAGGAGCCAGCGCGTCATAGGTCTGTTCACCCGCATGCAGGGTACACTCCGACGCTGAGTGCCGCTCTACCTCTAGCCCGCGGGCGCTCTGTTGTGCTTTGCGGATCGTATGAGATCCGGGACGCCGTTTATGCGCATATGCGGCCAGATGGTCTACGCGCAGGAGATGGTGCGATGGATCGCTACGGGAGATATACCCAGGTGCATGAGCGTCTTCACGGCACCTGGGTGTCCGTTGATGGGGGGCGGCGTCAGGTGAAGGATTTGGAGCAGCACGTGACGATATCGCCTTCCATGGTGCGAAGCGGCGAGTATGATACGGTAATTGTGATGCCCGACGTTCCAGAGCCGTTCGCGCGGTCAATATGTCGCCGCACGCGATACTTCGTGATAGGTGTGGGGCACTCTCCTATAGGCTATCTATTATATTAACATATGCATACAGCAGGCTTGTTTCACACGCAACTCGGTGCCTGCCGCAGTAGCCATACCATGGGTGTATACTTTTTGCACAGGCGTGCATCCATGGTCTACTGTGTTGACGTAGAAGACTGGCCTCTCACCTATACCAGACGGTGTCACGATCGGCAGCGACCACATGCGGCATGTCCCTTCGTCGAACGCCAGCACACGGCACAGTAGGAGCTTCGCGCATAGGATCTGGCATTTTTCCATGGTGGTGTCGGTAGTTTCGTATCGATCTCCGGGTATCTGATCTACCTCTGCGTGATTGGCCATGAGAGGGCTGATATCAGTGTCTTTGAAAGCCTGGAAGCAGCAGTGCTCTTTGGCGGTGCACTCGATATTAGGGAGATGAATGAACGGTGATGGTGTTGGTGCGGGTGTGTCGAAGATGACATCGGGGCTCGTTACTCCTGTCGTTTCGCCATATCGGGTCGGATCGTATAACGCCGTTGGGTTCGCCACCTCATAGGTAAGTAGCCCCTCGTACGATGTGCGTGTCCAGTCTGCAGGTGGCTGCAAGAACAGTGTGAGTGGGACCGGGTGCTCGTTGTCGATACTTCGCGTAGAATGGCCGCACGCTTCCAACTGCTGTAGGTAGGCCGCTTGCACAGTCTCCAGCGCACTTGTCTTGAACTCAGGGCGCGCGCACCCGAGCTCGCTACACCTGCCCTGCTGTGAAGACGGGTGCTTAAGGCCAATTAGTAGTGTGGCAAGCTGGGCCTGTTTGATGCATGTGCCCTCTTCAGATGATACAGCAATGCTTTGGGTGAACTGAAACGATGTATCGGCATTATCTGCGATGCCAATTCCCGCAGGTACGGATCGACGACGCCTGGCCGTATTCTGGTTGAACTTAAAGTCGCGCGTAGTGCCCGCTATGGCTGAAGTCGGGAGTATAGTCGGCAGCCGGGGTTGCGCTTGTGGTATGCCCAGGGTGAGCGGCCATTCGTGGAATCGGTTAAAGAGCAGCTCCGTATCTGCGACTTGGAGTATGTGTCCACTGCCTACTGCGAGCATGGGCTGGAAGTCCTCGTGGCAGTGCTTGCCGGCAGTAATGGGAATCGTGTTCGGCTGATGGTCGTCTCCCCAGTACAGCCTCGCGTTTGCATTGTAAGCGACGGCCGCACCCCCCGCCGAGCACGCGCCGCTTGGTGTCGCCGTGCTTTTCGGGCGGAATACGCAGCTACCGTCTACATTTATGCAGCCCCCTTGCTTGACGAATGCGTTCGCATGCGCCGTGCTAGCGAGCTGGTGGTGTTTGCAGTGGTAAAGTGTGCACCGGCTGGAATGTAATATACCGACAGTACACTCATGGTCCTCCATGCATGCAAGTTTGCATGTATCGTCCTGGGGGTTGAGGTATATCTTGAATGCACGGCCCCAGTATTTGGTATCGGACTTGGTGAGGTGGCAGCAACCGTCGGTGCCGTCGCCCATCGTTGATCCTTTCCCCCAGAACGGGAGGAACGCGCGGTCATCGCCAGCCACGTTGTTCTTGGGCCACCATTCGGCAGAGCCGCCCAGATGACCAGTGTTAGGATAAGTAGTAGGCGCGACGTATGTGCCGTCCTCGGTCGCCGACCACATGAACTTGTCTCTGGAATTTAGGGCAGTGCACAGTGTCTCGCCCGGCTTGGGCTTGAAGAAGTCGATGTTCTCGCCCATGACCACCTTCCAGCCGCTCGCCTGGTCGAATAGCGCGCAGTCCTTGCCGGTGATGTCGATGGTGTCCGGCACCATTAGAGCGCCAACAGTGTGGCAAGCATCGCTCTCTCGTATGCCATAACCCCCCATGTGTTTCATGTGCATCTGCGTGCGGCAAGTCTCGTTGCCACTTAACTTGTGCGGTATCCAGCAGTCATCTATATTCCCGTCCGTGCGGCCACCGTCGTAGCACGAGCATCGCGCGCCCGCGAGATTCCACGCCTGGTACTCTGTGCACATATGGCAGCATGCTTGTTGAGAGTGCACGGTGGCCGTCAATGCGGCTCTTTCTGGCACTGCTACAGTTCCGGGCCCGTTGCACATGGTTCCAGGAGCGCCCTCTACGGTAAACTCGGGCACCATCAGGTAATAATCGCTGCTCGCTGTGCGCAGCCAGAAGTACTCGCCGGAGCCGATGCACGTAGCAACGTTGGTGCTGCTGTCAGTGATGCCGGTGATGTCGCCGCAGTAGGTGGCCGCGCTGAGGTCGGCGGTGGCGCCGATGAACATGCGCACCGTGTGGTGCCCAGTTGTCTCGGCGCAGCAGTTGCGGGCGTAGAACGTCACCCTCGGGTTGGTCGTCGATTCCTTGAGCCACACGCGGATCCACTCGTCGCCCGGTCCGCCGCCGCCGCTGTGATACTGGGACGGGTGCTGGCGGCTGTAGTCGCCGTCGACTGCCTTCTCGCACGTCGTGTACTCGTACAAGCTGCTGCTCGCCGCGCACGGTTGGTTCGTGCTCAGGTCCCAGTCACGTACAGGCTCCTTACTGCCACCCCATGTATCCACGGTTCCATCATCACCCCCTGCGGCCGTATAGCTGCAGCGCGTGCCGTCGTGCAGCCACAGGCCTGTTGCACCTTCCTGGCATGCCGTGCGGTCCCCTGCGACCCACGTGCCTTTCGCAGTGGTCCCTTCTGGCCATTCGTAGCGAACCGTGCTATCGTCCATAGGCTGGCCGCGCGGCATGCTGTACAGCCATGAGAACTGCACCTTCTGCTTGCACGGGCCGCTGCCCCATTTGTGTCTCCTGTACTGCGACAGCATGAAGGGTGTGGTCCCGTCGAATGCGCACACGACCGTTCCCTGCATCGAGGTAGGGTTCTCCCGCAGCATGTTGCCGGCGGCTGGCACGGCCAGGCTCGGGTTGTTCGGCAGGTTACGCATCTCGCCTGCCCCGAGCAATCCCCCACTCACGCACGAGCCCGGATCAACTTTGTACTCGCTGGCAAGCCATATATTACTGGCAAGGCTGGCAGGTTCACGTTTGACCGTGTAGTACGTGCACGTCGGGCTCTGCCAGTGCCACGAGCCGCAGCCGTCTAGTTGACGACACTCCTCGGCACACCCATCTTCTGTGGTTGCAGTGAGAGGGTTGCTACCCGCACCAAAGTCACATACATGGCCACGCGCGCCTCCATCGATGATCAGCTCGGTATACAACAGTTCCCGCTTGCCGCATACAACGCAGTTTCGCTCTGGATAGTTCCAATAAGAGCCAACATATGTCGCGGTTTGCCCGAAGTTGCTGCAGTACGTCCCTGCATAGGCTGCGCAGGTTTTATCCGCGTAACCTTTGCTTGCACCTTCATTGTGCCACCCTGGGGTGTCCTGCACCACTATCTCTTGTATGCTCCAGAGCCACTCGCCCGATATCACATGTACGTAGGGCTCCATAGTACTAGGGAGCGTGTCTCCTACCCTTATCCGTGTGTGATTCGCGTATAGCCAGTAAAGCCTGCCCGCCTGGCGTACGAATGTATTCTGCATGCTCGGGGGCACGCGCCCACGCCCTGCGGATTTGATACCGTCGTATAGCATATTTTTGGCATTGTAGGCGACGACGATATCATCGAGGTTGGTAGCATGAGCCCCCACCGTCTCTTTCAGCGTATACGTGCACCTGTCTGTTTGGCAGAAGGCTCCACGGAAGCCATCCATGCACTTGGTACACCCCGTGCTGATGTCAAAGCCGGTCATGCAGATGCACACGTCATTGAACCCGACGGCGAAGTTTTGCTTGCACGTTTGGCAGTCGTGTTCTCGATTGGAACTGGAGCAGCGATCGCATAGTTCCCCGGCATGGAAATCCTGGCA
>JYMV01033963.1_pt1 | contig 10417 bp, 8 predicted proteins | sample 338911 | NCBI WGS metagenome assembly JYMV01 (sample SAMN03354496, study PRJNA234377) | hydrothermal vent metagenome | biome: Deep sea; feature: Hydrothermal plumes at the Eastern Lau Spreading Center, Western Pacific Ocean; material: Seawater | place: Tonga | collected 2009 | depth 2000 m m
GGCTCAGATTGCTGGATTCACCTTAAATTACATGGAGAATCAGTTGGCCAAACACATTAAGCTAATGACCCAATATACCAAGTCCGGCCTTTTGGGGGACGTGGTCCATACCAGCGTTATTGAGGCTGATTTTGATTCGGCGACCAGTTTTGACGGCACAGACACGGACTCTTTTGAAATGCCCTTTATTGGGCCGTGCTCGATCATCTGGGTGATTCACGGAGAGAAGCTCTAACGCTGTTTCCAGCCGTTCCATTTTGGAATCCCGCAGTCCCAAATTGGGACTGAAAAATCTCTCCACCAATAACGCAATCCTTTGTATTCATTAGATAAAGGCACTGGCATGTGCCTTGCGACGCTTCTTGGGCAAAGGAGGCGCCATGCCGGTCAAAGTTCTGTCCAGTGGAGTTATTGGAGTTAACGCGTGTCCCATTGCGGTTGAGGTGGATGTGGCATCTGGAACTTTTGGCTACGACACGGTGGGCCTTCCGGATGTGGCTATTCGAGAAAGCAAGCAGCGCATTCAGGCAGCCATGCGCAACAGCGGCTTTGATTTCCCCAACGAAAAGATTGTGGTCAATCTCTTGCCGGCCCATGTGAAGAAGGAGGGCACGGCCTTTGACCTTCCCATTGCGCTCGGCATTATTGCGGCCACCTATCGGCGTTTTGCAGCCAATTTGAGCGACATTATGGCGGTGGGGGAGTTGAGTCTGGGCGGAGGTGTGTTGCCTGTTCGCGGCGTTCTTGCCATGGCATTGGACGCACGGGAGCGCGGCATAGGCCGGGTCATGGTCCCGTTAGAGAACGCCGCCGAAGCGGCCGCTGTTCCAGATGTTGAGACCCTGGCGGTGACCTCTCTTCATCATGCCTTTCAGGTGCTTGTGGGTGAGCAGCAGTCGGCTCCGTTGCCTGTTGTTGAGCCACTTCCTCCGCCCAAAACCCGGTCGGACCTTCGCTATGTGCGCGGCCAAAAAAATGCCAAACGCGCTATCGAAATCGCGGCTGCCGGCGGTCACAACATCTTGCTAGTGGGCCCACCCGGCTGCGGGAAGACCATGCTGTCTCAATGTCTTCATGGGATTTTGCCTGAGCTCACCCAATCCGAGTCTATAGAGGTGTCTCGCATTCACAGTGTGGCAGGTCTCCTGACTCAGGGACGCCTGGTGACCGAGCGACCGTTTCGTGCGCCGCATCACACCACCACCAGTGCGGCTCTTATTGGTGGCGGCAACGGATTTCCACGTCCCGGAGAGGTGTCGTTGGCTCATAGAGGCGTGCTCTTTTTGGACGAGTTTGTGGAGTTTAAGCGCCCGGTCCGCGAGGTGTTGCGCCAGCCCATGGAGGCGGGGGAGGTCATCATTGCCCGGTCGGCAGGTACGGCGGCCTTTCCGGCCTGTTTTCAGGTGGTGGCCACCATGAACCCGTGCCCCTGCGGGTTTTACGGTATCAAGGACGGCGGACAATCGTGCCGCTGTTCCAGTCAGGCTATTCAGAACTATCAGGCTCGTTTGAGCGGCCCTCTGAGAGACCGCTTTGACCTGCAGGTGGTCTGTCCGCCGGTGCCGCGCCAGTTACTGCTGGTAGAGGCCAGTGCTGAGGCTTCGTCGGTGGTCAGGGAACGGGTTTGCGCGGCTCGTTCTCGTCAGCACAAACGACTGGAGGGTAGTGGCTTTGCCTGCAACGCCAACATTGTTGGAGAACCGCTGGAGCGTTTGTGTGCATTGGATCCAGAGACTCGGGAGATGGTGGGCAACGCAATGGATCGCTGTGGATTGAGCGCGCGTGCGTTTCACCGGGCGGCCCGTGTGGCGCGCACGATTGCAGACCTGGCCGACTCCCCAACCATCACCCGTTCCCATTTTGCAGAGGCTCTGCTGTTTCGAGGGTATGAAGCATAGGGCAGGGCGCTGCATCGGGCCGAGAGGCTGGGGCGTATCCCGACGCAGTCAAGGAACACCAATGGGAAGCGAAAGTGGAAACGAGGCGATGTCAGAAAGCTCAAGCGCCTATTAGCACGATCCAGGAGCACTCTCAGGGTTCGTAAAGAAGCTGTGAGCGTACAGAATCTCGCTAGAAACTAGCCATCAAGGGCATGTAGCTTCTAGTACGCCGTTGACTTCGGAGCAGGTGCAGTCGGTGTTGTTGGTAGAGCCGTCGCAGCAGGCCCAATTGGGCGCACTCTCATAGCAAAAACAGGTCCCATTCGAAATCTCGCCATTGCTATTAATCTTCTCTACTGCAGCATCTATCAAACATTGGGCAAGACTGATGTTGTCATGAAATATGAACCCTTGGTAATATTTTTTCAATAAACTAGAGGCAGCGGAGTCAACCACAGCACCGACAGACGTAAGTTTAGGCAGCGAGAAAGAGGTCAAAGCTTTGCAAGATTTTACTATTAACATGCCCTTTATCGACGTAAGAGCAGGGAACTCAAAAGAGATTATATCTTCAGAAATTATTTTCAGGTCGCTACCCACTGTCGAAAGAACAGGAAGTTCAAAAGAGTCTACGCCTATAAACAGCACCTCACCAGTCACTGAAGTAAGTGCAGGCAATTCCAAAAAAAAGTCCTTTGTCAAACCATTTACATACAGCCTGTCATTCACTTTCTTAAGAACCGGTATTGAAATAGAGGCCAAAGCGGCATTCCCCCATATTTCCAACACACCCCACCCCTTTTTTATACTCCCCGATTCGAAACCCGGTGGGTAACCCACTGTAGTAAGAGCAGGGAGTTCAATAGAGGACAGGGTCTTGTTGGAAGAAATATGCAAACGGCCACCTACTGACGTTAATGTCGGCAGCGAAATAGAAATTAATTTGGGATTGCTAGAAAAAATCAAAGAGCCGGTCCAAACTCCCGTAGTAGATAAATCCACGCTTTCCATGCCCACTGAAGTAAGTTTAGGAAACGAAATAGAGGTCAAACTTGTGTTGTCCACTATCCGAAACTTGCCACCAACAGACGTAAGTTTAGGAAACGAAATAGAGGTCAAAGCTGTGTTAGCACTGATATAGCGTTGTTGGCTGCCTTTCTTTCTGTCAATATACAGATGATCGCTTCCAACTATCACATAGCCACCTACTGACGTTAATGCCGGCAGCGAAATAGAAGTCAAAGCGTTGTCGGATATAAGTAGCTGGTTACCAATTGAAGTGAGTGCAGGAAATTCAAACGAGGTTAGAGCGAGGTTCGAAAACACCTGCACACTGTCGTTTGCTGACTCTTTTATTGGGAACGGCTGCTTCCCAACTGAAGTGAGTGCAGGGAATTCAAACGAGGTTAGAGCGAGATTCGAAGACACCTGCACACTGGCGCCCGCTGACTTAAGTACCGGGAACGAGAAAGAGGCCAATGCGGCGTTGTCGGCTACAAACAGGCTCGTACCAGTATTTGTAAGTACAGGAAAAGAAATAGAGGTCAAAGCAGGGTTGGTTCCTATTGATAGTGAGCCTTTTAGCTCCATGCCCACTGACGTAAGTTTAGGAAACGAAGAAGAGACCAAAGCGGGGTTTTCTTTTATTACAACAGAACCCTTTACTGAAATGAGTCCAGGAAAAGAAATAGAGGTCAAAGCAGATTTGGTTTTTACAAAAAAACTGCCACCGACTGACTGAAGGATAGGGAGGGAGAACGAGGTCAATGCTTCGAGTCGTTCCACGGAAAGCTTGCCACCAACTGACGTAAGGGCTGGGAGGGAGAAAGAGGTCAAGGCGTCGTTGTCTTGCACCCATAGATAGCCACCGACTGACTTGAGAGCAGGCAGCAGAAAAGAGGTCAAGGCGTCGTTGTTTCTTACCGATAGGAAGCCACCGACTGACTTGAGAGCAGGCAGCGAGAAAGAGGTCAAACTGTCATTCGTATTCAGACTCATCCATTCACCGACAGACGTAAGCGCAGGCAGAGAAATAGAGGTCAAGGATGTCGTAGGCGAGACTCTCAAGGTACCGGTAATCTCGCAGTATCCGGCAATCGCATCGATATCGAGTTGGTTCTCAATTTCGTAATCGCCTTCGTAAACATCATCACATGGAACTGTTTGTGTGCCGGTATCTTCAACTGTTCCGATGTCTTCTTCTGAGTCATCAATAGTTCCGGTATCTTCTATTGAGCCCGCATCTTTATCAGAGCTACTAGAATCACCTCCACAACCAGCCAATAAACCAGCTAGCCCAATAACCAACACCAAAGACACGAACAATCTGCAAAGCATTACAAGAAGCCCCTTAACTTAGATGCTGGGATTAATGCACAGAGTTTGTGCTGGTTAAAGCCGCTGTAAGAAGCCCTGGCAGAGTCCTCAAAACAGGTGGCACCCGAATTTAAAGGGGACAACGCCGACCCAGTTTTCCACAACTTTCTTCGCTCTGATATGAGGCGCAAAAACGAGCTCAATGAGGAGGGGTTTTGAGGATTGCCGGCATTATCGATGGGTTCTCAAAAATCGGGTGCTACCTGAATTGGGTGCTACCTGAATTGGTTCAAAGATGAAAAGGGCGTGATGACAACGAGGGAGATGGCCAAGCTGCTCTGTGTGGCTCAGAGCAGCTTGCGCCGGGCCGAGAGGTTGGGGCGTATCCCGACGCAGTCAAGGGACACCAATGGGAAGCGAAAGTGGAAGCGAGGCGATGTAAGAAAGCTCAAACGCCTATTAGCACGTCACCGGAGCACTCTAACGGGGCGTAAGAGGGCTGTGAAAGTGCAGAGTCTAGCTAGAGACTAGCCATCAATCACATGTGGCTTCCAAGACGCCTCCGCCTTCGGAGCAGGTGCAGTCGGTGTTGTTTGTGGAGCCTCGAAACGACCTGTGTCGGTCTCCGGCAAACCAGATATCCCCCCCAATACCTTCACCAGCCTCAATTTGCTTTACAAGAGCATCTACTAGGCATTGAGCTAGGGTGGTATTTTTAGACGCCGACAGGTCGCCACCGACTGACGTAAGAACAGGGAGAGCAAAAGAGATTAGTTTGGTATTACCGTCTATCTGTAGATAGTCACCCACTGTCGTAAGTTCAGGGAATGAGAAAGAGGCTAAAGCGGAATTGACCGAAAATTTCAGGCTGTCGCCAATTGACGTAAGGGCAGGGAGTTCAAACGAGGTCAAAGCATAGTTGTTGTCCACCCACAGCTTGCTATCAACGGATGTAAGAGCAGGAAGCGAGAAAGAAGGCAAGGATGTGCTGACAATGTGCAGGCCGCCGACTGACGTAAGGGCAGGGAGCGAGAACGAGGTCAAGGCGGGGTTGAGCATCCCCAATTCGCCACCGACTACAGTCAGTGCAGGGAGGAAGCAAGATGTTAAGGTGGATTGTCCAACTATGAACAAATTACCTGTAATCTCACAGTATCCAGCAAGCGCATCGATATCGTCCTGGTTCTCAATTTTGTAATCGCCTTCAATAATGCCGTCACAAGATCCTGTTTGTGTTCCTGTTCCAGTAGATCCATCATCCGAATCAACAACACAGACACCGTTTTCATTGTGAGTTCCGGGGCCGCATATAGTTCCAGCAGAGCCACCAGAATCACCGCCACAACCAACCACTAAACCAGTTAGCCCAATAACCAAAACCAAAGACACGGCTAACCTACAAAGCATTACAAGAATCCCTCTAACTCTAGATGCAGGGATTAATGCACAGAGTTTGTGCTGGTTAAAGCCGCTGTAAGAAGCCCTGGCAGAGTCCTCTGAAGCTCCCCGCCCCATGACACGGGCTGTGGGAAGACCCTGTCGCAAGCCCCGTCGTCTTCGGCTATGGCCTCCAGATACTTCTACATCAACGACATCAATGACTTACAAACCAGAGGAGGACGGCAATGGCTTTAGCAATCACCAACCATCACCCGTTCCCATTTTGCAGAGGCTCTGCTGTTTCGAGGGTATGAGGCATAGGGCAGGGCGCTGCTGGGGAGAGAGTGCTGGGTACGTTGTGAGCCGTTGTTTTCGCTCATTGTTTAATGATCCAGGCAGCTTTTCAGACTGATAATTGGTTGTGTCTGTGTGTCAATCATGAAAAAATCCAATCTCATACACATACTCTGCATCACCGTGAGGATCTTATGAATCGTGGTCTGAACATCTTATTTTGTCTCATCATTTCAGCAGGAGTGCTTGCGTGCGGTACAGCGGGCGGCGGGTCAGGTTCTAGTGTGGGCAATTCCTGTGAATTCGCTTTTGACGGTTATTGCGATGAAGGACAGAGTTGTGATTTTGGTACCGATTGTAATGACTGCGGCAACTGTTCATCTGGGTTTGCCAACAACAATTCAGGCCAGCCCAGCGCCAACAGCAATTCCAGCGAACCACATGACCCTTATTCGTCGGCTCGCCAGCCCAAAGATCCCTATCCGTCGGCTCGTCAGCCCAAAGCGCCCTACCCAACGTCGGGAACTTCGGATTCATCAAGTCAGAGTAACGCCAGCACGGGCAACACCTGCGAGTTCGCTTTTGACGGCGAATGCGACGAGGGTGAGAGTTGCAACTTTGGTACCGATTGCAGTGACTGCGGCAACTGTTCCGGCGGCGGCAAAGCACCCATCGTCATTGGACCTGAACCGTCGAAGCCATCTGGGACTGGGGAACAGTGTTCTACAGCGTGTAGTATTCTTTCTGCTTGTGATTTTGTGCCTTTCTCAACCTGCCTCTCGGATTGTTCAATAGTCGAACCGTTGAGCGATTGTATTTTGGAACTCAGTGGTTCTTGTTCGGATATTGCTAACTTCTGTTTTGGGGTGTGAGCCGGGCTGTTGCTTCTGCAACACGATTTATTCTATTGACCTACATGAAGTGCCCGCCTGGGGTTGATGAATGCGAGCTACGGAAGAGGAATCAAATCCGATGTGACGACCCCACTGCTTCCTGTTTCAGTGATTAGGACCTGGGGATTCGCCGGCGACGACCAGCTTTGATAGATGTCGATAGTATTGGCCTTGCCCGGTGAGCCACATACCAGCGCATCCGAACACCAGAGGAAGGGGTCGCTTTCCGGTAGCCCGGGGTTGGCAATACAACGCGAGGCATTCACTCCTTTAGCGCGGAGATCATTGATGACAATGGTCATCATTTTGTAGGCTTCCTTTCGCTTGGGCAGGTCATCCATGTACTCAATGTCAAAGAACTCAGGATGTGTGGCTTTTACGAATTTTGCACTTTCGAGGATTTTGTCTTTGTCCCCGTCTGAGCAGTCAATGACATCAGTAGGTGGTTCCGGGTCTCCTGTGCCGCCGCCGGTGTCAGGACAGTAGACTTCAACGTCACGGGTCACGATCTCTCCAAAAGCACCAACACCTTGCTGCATCATTTGCCAATCGCTCGAGTAGGTGCCGGGATTTTCGGGACCCAAAATGTCAAACTCAAACGTCCATTCGTCGTTGGGAGCTATCGCTGCATCGAGCGGAAGCAGAAGTTCCGAACTATCGGAATAGAGCGGATCGCTTCCACCGACTGCGCCAAGCTTGTAGCCGGCCTCGTTGGTCCAGGTTGTAGTTCCCGTGTTTCGCATGGCAATTGCGGAGCTATTGGGCTTGTTACAGGGTGTGCGATAGGGGAGGTCGTTGTCTACGAGCTGAGAATTGTTGTAGGAACGTGGGCCGTCGTCGGCCTCGTCACTATCGATCTTCCTGGGCGCGACATCTTTTTCACTCTCAATTTCGGTGTCGATTGAGCTGCCGTCATCGGCCTGTTGAGTGTCAGAGCTATTGCCATCGATCTGTCCCGTATCATCGTCAATGACACATTGACCATCATCTTTGTGAGTTCCGGGTCCACAAGTTGTCTTGTTTCCGGTAGCGCCGAGACGATTTGAACAACTTGCGGCAAGCCCCGCCGCGACAATGAGAAGAAGAATGGAGGTTGATATTTGGTGCATGATTACGTTGGTCCTTAAAAACTCCTCTCTCTCACTCATATAGTATGAAACCTACTTTAGGAATGGTGGGTATGTCTGGTCAACCAGAGCGACGCTCTCTCGTTGTTTATTTTTGAGCAAAATGGCTTCATCAGACCATAATTTAACTCAGAATAAGGAGCATAAACTCAACTCTTGAAGGGACGCATCGGGTTTCGAAAGGGTAGTGTATGGCTTGAAATCAGTCCGTGTACCAAGTCAAGCGTAGGGCCATTTGGCTGGTGTCGATTCCAAAAAATCGTGAACTTGGTTCCGGGGAGTAGGCACTCTCCAGCAGTCTTATCACCTCAAATGAAGCACCCACCGAGACGGTTATTCTGGGCGTGAAGAAATGTTCCACCCACAAGCCAACGGGAATGGCAATCCCCAGAGCCGTTGGCCCGGTTTGCGTGTTTCCGCCGGAGGTCACCTCAGAGGTGGATTTTAGGAAACTCACACCTGTTTCCAGGTTCAAACGAGTTGTCTGACCCATTCGAAGCGCGTAGATGGCCATCAGGTCAAAGCTTACATGGACGCCTTTTCCAATTTCGAATCCTTCAGATGCTTCTGCATCCAAGAATATGGCACCTGCATTTATGCCAAAGCTCTCGCTGAGCCACCAGCTAAACGCTCCCTTGGTCGACCAGGAGGCCGCCGAGTTTGAGTTGCTCTGGAGCCCCATGCTGAGGCCGTAGTTCCGGCTCGTGCTGACGGTGGTGGATGCTTTACTACTGGTGGCTGTATCGCGCACCGTTTGTGAGTGTCTGGGGGCCATTTTGCCGGCGCCGACAGATGTTTTTCTGCTCCCACTGCCTCCGCTGCTTTTGCGGCCTCCACGGTTCCCACCTGAATTGTTCGACGTCTTGGCCGTGGGCAGCGCTGATGATGAAGTGCAAGCATTGGACATAATCCCAGATTTCAGTCCCGCGAAACATTTCCCCAACGAAACCACCTCAGCCCCCAGCACTTTGGCTTGCGAAGGGACCTCCTTCAGCCACAACAGTGCCTTGGTCAATAGTCCAATCTTTGCCGGTAAGTGAATCGCATTCACTCCCGTATATTGGGACGGCGCTTTTTTCACCATTTTCCCACCGGAGTCGATAAGGTTCTTAACGCTGGACGCGAGTCTTGCCATGTTCTTGGAGACACTGGCCACACGCCGAATATACTTAGTGATCCGCGCAAATGACGGTAGCCTATTGTCCGTCTGGTGTTGCCCCAGACTTTCCCGAATGGTCCGTAAATCAGTCTGGCTGCTCACAAGGGAATCATGCAGTTTTTTTGCAGATTTATGGAATCGATCGATGTTGTCCTTTTTGTATGGGGCGCCCATCATGGACCCCATGGAAGCACAGCCATTGAGAAAGATGACACTGCCCAGTATGGCGATTAGAAGAAAGACAGATCTTCTTGTACGAGAACTAGAGCGAGTATTAGACAAAACGTGCCTCGCTCTCCAGCGCAAAAGCAAAGGTGCTGAGTAGAGAAAGCGCAAGAAGGGCAATGCAGACCATGGTGTTTTTGACGCTAACCATGAACATGTTCCCCCGGTACATCCCAGTGAACTGATTGTTCAATGGGCATATTAGTCCGTGTACCAGGTCAACTCTAGGCCAACCGTTGTCGTGTCCACGTTGAACCAGGAGCGTGTCGCGTCATCGGTGTCATTGTCTCCGTCATCATCAACTTCTGTGCGATAGAGGTTGAAGCGAGCATTGAGTCCCAAGGAGATTGTGGTGGTGAAGAAATGTTCCAGACTGATCTGCGCGGGGATGGTGACGGTCATAGGCGAACCTTCTAGGGTATCGTTATTGCCGTCATCAGACACATAGTATTGGATACCGAGGCCGCCACCGATTGTCAGGCGTGTTTTTTCACCAGCCGACAGCACATGGGTGAGCATGGTATCAATATCCAGAATAGTGGATGAGGTTGCTGCATCACCTTGCGTAAAAGATTGATGGTTGAGCGCAACGGATCCACCGAACGCCATAACATCGCTCAGCCAGTAATCGATGGTCAGCTGGTTGTCCCAGTCCAGTAGAGAGTTGGGGCTGGAATTTAATCCAAAGCCGAAACTAAGTTCTTCGCTGGTGTCGACTCCGCCGTCGGCCAGTGCCGAAGTATTGATACACATTAGTGAAAAGGCTACGCACAGAAAGGCTCTCATCTTCCCCCCCCCAAAAAAAATAGAAATCAGTAAAAATATTTGAATCAAATCATTAATGAATCTGGCATTGGGTTTGGTCAAGAAATCGATTGTGAACGGCCGCAAGCACATCAAAAGATGAATTGCTGTGCTGTAAAAAGTCGCTATTTATTGGGAAAGGGTATTGCCTTCTTGAGCACTAGAAGTTCAATCTGGTCATAGAACTTTCAAACAGGTAGCACCCGGTTTTTAGGAGGACCAAACAGGTAGCACCCGGGTAGCACCCGGTTTTTAGGGGGACAACGCTAGGCGGCGTTTGAATCCGGCGTTACCTATGGCCAACGACCAAAGGGAGCATTGCAACGCTTCCCGGATGGC
>JYMV01017647.1_pt1 | contig 10416 bp, 10 predicted proteins | sample 338911 | NCBI WGS metagenome assembly JYMV01 (sample SAMN03354496, study PRJNA234377) | hydrothermal vent metagenome | biome: Deep sea; feature: Hydrothermal plumes at the Eastern Lau Spreading Center, Western Pacific Ocean; material: Seawater | place: Tonga | collected 2009 | depth 2000 m m
CAGCAGGCAGAGATCGTACCATGAATAACACTGAAAAAGCAATTACAAGCACCGCTATAATCAGCAGATATCGTAGTTTCCTAGAACTATTGGAACTAGATAATCGTTGTTCTAATGTCAAACAACATTGCTGAAAATATGAGCCTAATTATTCTTTGTAATGATTTGTTTCTTAGGAATAATTTTGAGGCTGATTATCATAAAGTGTCTGCCCTGTTTTTGAAGAACTAGAACCTAGCAATAGTTTTTTTATTTTTGATGAATAAAGTCTATTTGCAATTAAAAAATTGATCATTCTAAGTTTCACTCTTAATGGAGATGAGTTCTTTCTTATTGATTTATGCTTATTTACTAAATCTTCAAAAAGATTATCCCACCATTCTGCACATTTTACAGGATCAGCAATTTTATTGACGAATTCATATTCATTGTCAAACAATTTTTCTCTAAACTCTTTAGACTCAACAACTTTGTCTATCACATCTGCTATTGATTTTGGATCATTAGAAAATGGTAAAAATGTAGATTTAATTTCTTTTTCATCAACAATAATTTTTCTTTTATGGTCAGTATATTGGATAACAGGCGTACCACACATGACGCTTTCCAAACCAACTAGTTCAAATGTACCAATGAATAAATTTGCAATAACAGCATCTGCAAAAGTGTAATACTTTGCAATTTCAGATCTTTTAATTGGAGGAATTAGCTTAATCTGTGAAGGCATTTCATCAATTAATTTTTTCTTAAATTTTCTTTCCTCCTTTGTTGTTTCACCAAACCAATCAATGCCCAAAATTTCAAAATCAGATTTACATAATTTTATTGCTTTCCATAATAGATCAGTACCTTTTTGCTTATCCATTCTCATTGGGCTAAAAAATGTAAATTTTGTTTTTTCTCTCTCGATTGGTTTAACATTTGGGTTAAACTCATCAGTGTCTACTGGTATTCTGGCACTGTTAATTCCAGTTTTTGTATATTTTGCTAAATGTTCATATTGCCACATTCCAGCAACATGTGCTACTGCATTTTTAAACGCATTCCAATAAAATTTTCTCTCAAAAAAATTACGGTTAAAAATCGGTTCGTTTTGCCACTCTTCCGCAGAATTTTTTTTAAAACGTGGTACGTCTATATCACGTCCTAGATAGTATGCAATATAATTAAGATCAGTAAGATATGCGACCCTTTCTGATGCAGTTGTCAAACAAATATCAAAATCATCCTTAATTTCATTAATTTTTTTTACATGCTCTTGCACTTTCCATGTCTTGAACAATTCAACACCATCAGGTGCAGTAAAAACACCAGAACCGTCTTGTGGATAATTTATTAGATGAATTTCTGATTTTTTTGTATATTTTTGTATGGTTCTAATTATACTTCCAACATCTCCAATAGCAAGTACTTTGATAACCAAATGTCTATTTTGGAAATTCTGTCTTAATTATTCTTTTTAATAATTTGTTCTTTCTATAACAAAAAATTAGATATTATACTATAAAATGAATCCAAGAGATTAAAAAGTGATTTAGGTAATTTGGAATGATGAAATTACTTTTTATCTCCCCTAGATTTTCTGGCGGAATTGGTGGTCATGCTGCGATGTTGGCAGATCAATTGACTAAACATGGATTTAAAGTGGAAAAACTGGAAGTTCCTCACATTCCCATCAAAAATCTAAAAAATCCCAGCTTTGCAGTTTTTAGCAGCTTAAAGGGCATACTTAGCAGAGGTGATTTTGACATTGTACATGGTTTTAACATACCATCAGCATACGCAATGAAATTTGCAAAGGGTAAAAAGAAGGTACTAACACTGCATGGAGTTTTTGGTGTTCATGTAAGTGTCTTGCATTCGAAACCCATTAGTACTGTGGCAAAAATTGCGGAATCACAAGTATTAAAATGGCCTGACAGACTTACAACTGATTCTAGGGCAACACAAAAGGCCTACAAGGAATATGCAGGACTAGATTTTGAAATTTTGCCTAGTGCAATAGATCCCGGCAAATTTCTTGACATTCCACCAGTGGAGAAAGTTGAGAATCAAGTTGTATTTGTTGGAAGGGAAACTTATGAAAAAGGTATTGATATACTAAAAACTGCAGAATCTGAAATTCATGGAAAAGTCGTGTATTGTACTAATCTTCCTTGGAAGGACGCAATGAAAATAATGAAATCCTCTCAAGTACTTGTGGTTCCATCAAGGAAAGACAGTCTACCAACTTCAATCAAAGAAGCATTTTATTTGAAAGTACCAGTTGTTGCAACCAATGTTGATGGTATTCCAGAGCTTATTCAAGATAATATTACTGGTGTACTTGTTCCACCTGAAAACCCACAAAAGTTAGCAGAAGCTATCAACTCATTATTGGATGATAAAGTGAAAGCTAAAACACTCTCTGATGCAGGATATGAATTTGTAAAAAATAATCTAACGTGGGATGTAGTGTTACCAAAATTTATTAAATTTTATGAAAACCTATTAAATTAATTCAAAATTATTTTTATTTATTTCAAATATAATTCTACTATTTTAATAAATTTTTTTGTGATTAATTCCCAGTTAAATGTCTCTTCAACAAATTTACGACCACTATCACCCATTTTTTTTGCTAATTTTTCGTCCTCTAATAATAGAGAAAATTTATCAATCAGCTGTTCGGGATTACCTTTATCTACTAAAAACCCAGTTTTTCCGTCTACCATCATTTCAGGATTTCCTCCTACATTGGTTGCAACAACGGGTTTTTTCATTAGCTGAGCCTCCTTTAGAGATAATGGTGCTAAATCCATTCCTGTTATCAATGCGTAAACATCGATTTCACTAAGAAACTCTCTTACTTTGTCAGGATATTCTAACATTCCTAACCAATGGAAATTATCATACACATCTAGTTCAGAAAGTACTCTATCTCGAAGTGGTCCATCTCCAGCCCAGTAAAAATTAACATCAGGCATTTTTTCTAATACTTTTTTCAAAGTTAACATCTCTGAAGTTTTTCCCCACCAGTTTGAACGCTGTAATAAACCAACACATGGATGTTTTAGCTTCATTCCTTTTACTTCGTACCATCTGGATGCATCTATCCCTTCAAAAAAAACATCAGTTGGCTTACCAGGAACATACTCATTCGTAATTTTTTCAAGATATCTACAAATTGGCAAAATTGCAGTTGCACCATTGAAAATTTCTTTGCCTAACTTATCCCATTGCCATAATGCCAGTCGTTTGTGTAATGGCTTGTACATTGTCCGTTTGTTCCAATAAAGTTCTGACCAATAATGACCTCGTAGAAGAACAAAGAGGGGAATTTTTGCTTTTAATGCACCTATTCCAAAATGCCGTTGTCTATCAATAAGTACTGCGTCTGGCTTGAATTCATCTATTAATTTATTGAATTTTTTTCTAGTTTGAATCCAATTTCTTATCTTTCTGCTTGGAAATCCATCATAATAATCTGCATCGAAAACTAATTTGGATTCAACACCCAAATTATTTAGTGTGTCAGAAAATTCTTTCAGATGAAAAATAAACGAACTTGAACCACCAATCAACAACCTCAAATTTTTTCCCTTAGTAATGTTAACATTATTCCTGTCTATAAGAGATAATCGATTAAAACATACTAAACATCTTTGAAGTTTTTAGTTGAAATAATTTCAAATAACCAGTCTTCCAATTTTGTTTTAGCCTTCCAATTAAGCAGTTTTTCAATCAACTTTGTGTCAGCCTCCGTGGCTCTAACATCCCCAGGTAATTCTGGACCGTGCGTAGGTTTTAAAGACAAACCTGATGCCTGAATACATACATTAGCTAAATCCAGAATAGATATGGAGCAACCAGTTCCAACATTAAGAAATTCATGTTTTATGTCACTGTCCATTGCCAGAATATTTGCTTTGACCACGTCCTCTATATACACAAAATCTCTGGTTTGCAAACCATCACCATTGATTTTTGGATCCTTGTTTTGTTGAATTTTTTCTAAAAACAGTTTGATTACACCAGCATATTCTTTTGATTGTCTTCTTCCAAAAACGTTGAAATAACGAAGGCCTATTACGTGCACACCCATTTCAGAATATTTCTTTGCAAGTAATTCATCCTCAAGTTTTGTTTTAGCGTATGGATTCAGTGGATTTCTGTCATCACTTTCCTTAATTGGTATGTGCTTGGGATTTCCATAAACACTTGAGGAACTTGCGTAAACAACTTTGAACCCATACTCCTTTGCCAGTTTTAGTATATTTTCCGTTCCGTTTACATTTACATCAAAATACTCATCTTGCATTTTAAATGACTGTTGAACAGATGCGAGTGCAGCCTCATGGAAAACACCATCAGAATCATTAACTAACCCTTCAAGAAGTTTGTAATCTCTAATATCCCCATTTACAAAATTTATATTATTATTGACTTTTGACAAGTTTTTTGCCTGACCAGTATTCAGATTGTCTAAAACTGTTATGTCATCTCCACGTTGGACAAGATACTCTGTGATATGGCTTCCAATAAAACCTGCACCACCTGTTACAAGAATTTTCATAGTTTTTGACCTAATCCAATAGCAAAATATTTTGCATTCAAATTTTTGTTAGAAACAATTCGTTTACTATCTATGATGAATTTTGTATTCATATGTTTGATGGACTCATTATTGATTTTTTTATATTCATTCCAAGCAGTCATGATAACTGCACAGTTACAATCTTTTACGACAGCAGAGACAGATTTTATATATTTGACTTTATCACGGAAAATTTTTCTGGCATTTTCAATAGCCTTCGGATCATGTATTGATATTTTGCCTCCCAATTTTACTAGCCTATTTACAAGCTCAACGCTTGCAGAGTCTCGTATGTCGTCCGTTTCAGGTTTAAACGCAATTCCTAAAACTGCAATTTTTTCTCCGTTAATCTTTCCAACGTTCTGTTTAATCAATTCTATTATGCTGTCAATTTGTTGCTTGTTTGTTTTTTCAACAGCAGTAAGCAAAGTAGGATTTACGCCGGTTTTGGTTGAAAAGTCTATAATTGCTTTAATATCCTTTGGCAAACAGGAACCACCATACCCAGGACCCGCATCGAGAAACAGTTTACCTATTCGTGGATCTAACCCAATAGTTCTAGATACATCATCAATATCTGCATCTGGAATTTTTTCACAAATACTTGCTATTTGATTGATAAAACTAATCTTAGTAGCCAAAAATGAATTATTTGCATATTTGATAATTTCAGCCGTTCCATAGTTTGTTAATACTATAGGAACATTATGGTGTAAATTATAATAGAATCTTTTGACTTTTTTCAGGAAGCTGTTATTATCTCCGCCCAAGACAATAACATGTGGATACAATGTATCATGAACTGCCATAGTTTCCCTTAAAAATTCTGGATTGGTCACAAGACCGAAATCTTTTCCTACCTTCTTTCCAGATACACGTTGTAAAATTGATAGTATCACATCGCGCGTTGTTCCAGGAATTACAGTACTCTTTATTATTATAATTGGTTTATGCTGAGTTTTAGAAAGTAATTTTCCAATTTTATCTATTACATTTTTTACCATTGTTAAATCAATCTCTCCACTTCTTTTCTGAGGAGTTCCAACAGTAACAAAGATCAAACTACATTTTTCTACATCTGAAATACTTGACGATACTTTAAGATCTTTCTTTAGAGCTTTTTTAAGAATGGATTGTAACCCTGGTTCATAAAATGGTATCACACCATCCTTTATTTTTTTTAATTTTTCCTTATCAACATCCACTCCAATAACTGAATGTCCCTTAGAAGCCAACACCGAGCCAAAAGATAAACCAACGAATCCTAAACCGATTATTCCAATTTTCATATCCCAACAAACTTACTAGATGTTAAAAATTATGCTATTTTATATGAAGTTTCTAGAGCATGTTTGTAGGTCTCAGCTGTTCCAATATCAATTTCAATTTCATTTGATTTGATAGGAATAGCAACTACTTTTTCGCCTAGTTCAATTAGATTTTGAATGGCATCTGTTAATTGTAGTTCATTATTCTTATCTGGTTTTATGTTTTTAAGCGACTTGAATATTTTTGGTTTGAAAAAGTAAATTGGTAATATTCCTAAATCTGATTTAGGAATATTGGGTTTTTCTTCAACTTTTTCAACTAGATAAACTGATGATGAAGTCTTTTTCACTTGTGGAACTCCGTATCTTTTAGGATCCTTTATTTTTTTACAAAGAAGTACAGCTGCTATAGAAGGATCATCTTTTGCAGTTTTGATTAATCTTAAAACTGGATGTTTGGAACCGCCTATAATGGAAACGTCTCCGCCATGAACAATAAAATTGTCATTTCCAATATATTTTTCAGCACGTTTTACGGCATCTCCAAATCCCAATGGCTTGTTTTGGTTTGTCCATATAAGATGCGATTTTTCTAATCTTTTGTAAAAATTCGTCATCAAAACATTATGCTTTCTCGATAATCTTCAATTGATCTTTTTTCTCTACCCACCACAAAGCAATAATCTCTTATTCCGACGGCATATAGCTGTTCAAAAATAAATTGTAGTAAGGGAATAACAATCAGATTATTATTATATATTCTAGAAAAAATAGGCATCATTTCTTTGGGAAGTTCCTTAGTTATAGGAAGAAGTCTAGTACCCTTTCCAGCAGCAGTTATAACCAATTTAATCACAAAAATCACCTTAACTTTATTATTTCTGTTTTTAAATTTTAACACTCATTACTATCGAACAATATTATACTGGTAATGAGAAAAATCAGTAATATTAAAAGCGTAATTTGAGGAATGAATTAGAATTGGCTGCTGACAAATCTACAACTATTCATACTAATCCATCCGAAATTTGTAACATTCTTACGTTAAGATATAACCCTAAAATCAAACCACTCCTGCCAATAAAAACATGGGACAGATTTCAACCTGATAGTACTGTTCTCTCAATTGGAGACATTGAAAACTCAATTTTGGATTCACTCAAACAAAAAATCGAATCTAACAAAATAAAAAAAATTTCTATTGCATTAAGTGGAGGAATAGATTCTACTTTAATTTTAGCAATGTTAAGAAAACTATTTCCAGATATTGAAATTGAAGCGATAACAATAAAATTTGCTGAAAGCGTTGATGAATCTCCTGTAGCTGCAAAAATTGCACAAAATTTCGAAGCAAATCATCATATAGTTTATCTTGAAAATTATCTAGAAGAACTACCAAAGGCCATAAGTATAATTAAAATGCCATTTTGGGACTTGCATTGGTATCATGTGGTAAAAAAATCTCAGTCGTTGTCAAAATATCTGGCATCTGGTGATGGTGGGGATGAACTATTTGGTGGTTATACATTCAGATATAAGAAATTTCTTTCTCTTACAACACAGAATTCTACTCCTCTGGATAAGGTCAAGGCATATTTACAATGTCATGAACGTGATAGGGTTCCAGATCAGGAAGATCTTTTTGATGCAAAAGCAGAATTCACGTGGGATGCTATCTATAAAACACTACTGCCTTATTTTGATAACTCGCTGCCATCTTTGGATCAAGTTTTTCTGGCTGATTACAATGGGAAGCTTCTGTATAATTTTAGTCCAGTTAATACACGAATATTAAATCATTTTCTAGTAGAAGGCATCAGTCCATTGTTGTCAGATCTTATTATTGGGACTGCAACTCGTATTCCTAATGTGAAAAAATATGATCAAAATAAAAATTTAGGTAAATTACCATTGCGAGAACTACTCAAACGATATAATGCTATTTCATTTGTTACTGATCAAAAATTAGGTTTTAACGTTGACACAAAAAATCTTTGGGAATTATATGGTAAGTCTATCTGTACAGAATATTTGCTGGATTCCTCTATTGTTAGTGATGGATGGATCAACAAAAAATGGATAACAAGTCATATCAATCGTAGCGATTTGGATGTACGATACATCAATAAATTTCTGGGGTTGCTAGCATTCGAAATATGGTATAGATTATTTGTGACAAGAGATATGAACGCAAATACTAGACTAAATTAGTTTTTAGCTTTTGCTGTTTTGTATTAACATTTTATTCCATTCATGTTGACCTGAGATGTAGGAATAGAATTAAAATGACTTTTCACTATTAATTTTATTTTGTCAAACCCTTCTTCCTTAAACCATTCTTTTACCTCATTGGGTGTAAAACTCGAATTGACTTCTGGATTAAAGGCATCAAACCAACCATGAATGTCTCCCCCAACAGTTTTAACTTTATTTTTACAAATTTTGATTTTTTCTTCAAAAGATAATTTTTCCCATTCCTTATGTTTTTCAATAGATGTATCTCCTCTATATCCATCATATTCATGATCATATTTTTTGTCATAAACCATTATGTGTAACATACCATCTTTCTTTACTTGCGAAGCTACTTTTGAAAAAGCTTCACGCGTATTTTTATTATGATGTAATACTCCCCAGGACAAAACAAAATCATAAACAGGATTTGGTTTAAGATCAAAAATACTACCCTCATTTGCATCAGGATTGATTTCCCTACAACGTTTTATTGCCTCCGAGCTCACGTCAAAACTATCCACTTTTTTAGCTCCAAGCTGTTGCATAGCATAAGTCCATCTTCCAGGACCACATCCTGCGTCTAAACAGATTTTTCCATCCAGTCCATTATCATTTATACCAGTTAATTTCTTGAATTCTTCTACTCGTTTTTGGCTAAAATCAAATTTGTCTTTCTGCTCGCCAAGATATTCTTCTCCCATCACTTTTTTCCATTGTTCATCAAAGTCTGTCATAATATTTCCCGTTAGGTGATTTTAATGAGTTTATTCTATCTTAAGAATTTAATAGTTTTAATAAGAAATTGTTAGAGTGCAAAATCATATCAGCTCTTAAAAAGCTAAGATGTGATCAAATCTGGAGTGAATAATCATGGAAAAATCAAGCAAAATAGATATGAGTAATATCGATGAGGTAAGAAATTCTTTGGTAACAAAATCTCTGAAGGTTTGTATCGTAGGAATTGGAAGAATTGGTCTTCCAACAGCATTATCATTTGCACAAGCCGGGCTCCAAACTATTGGTGCTGATATTAATGAAAAACTAGTGGATTCAATTAATGCGGGAAATTTTCCACTGAAAGACGAACCAGGATATGAAGATATATTCAATAGTGTTAGAAAAAATGGTAACTTTTCAGCAACCACCGATATTAATGAGGCAATCTCAAAATCAAATGTAATTTTATTATCATTACCTACACCTATGGATGAAAATAATATTCCAATTTATCTTGCACTTGAATCCGTTGGTAAACAACTAAGCCAAACTCTCCAATCTAATTCTTTAGTTGTTGTTGAAAGTACAATCGAACCAGGTTTTATTGAGAACGTAATGATCAAAAGAATAGAAGGTGATAGTGGACTACATGTTGGAAAAAATTTTACAATTGGTGTTTGTCCAGAAAATGCAAACCCAGGTGAGATTCTACATGATTTTACAGGTTTACCGAGGCTAGTAGGAGGTATGGATGAACAGACAACAAAAATTATTGCTTTAATCTATGACTTTGTATTTTCAGTTGAGTTAGTCACAATGCCAGATTGTAAAACAGCGAATGCGGTAAAGCTTACTACAAACGTCTTTAGAGATATCAACATAGCATTTGTTAACGAATTATCCTTAATGTTTGAAAAACTAGGAATCGACACACTAAAAGTATTGGACGCTGCTAAACGAAAGTATAATTTTCAGATTCATTATCCGGGTGCTGGCGTTGGAGGTCCATGCTTGCCAATTAATTCATATCAGTTTTTAAACACTGCAAAAAGGATAGGTTCGGAGCTAAATATTGTTAAGTATGGTAGAGCAATTAATGAAAAAATGCCTGATCATGTAGTTAATCTTACTTTAGACGGATTCAAAAAATGCAACAAGTCCATCAAAGATTCCACTCTATTGATTTTGGGCGTATCTTACAAACCTGATGTAAAGGATATTCAATTAAGCCCAGCTGAAATAATCATAAAGAAACTAAAGGCATTAGGTGCAAAAATCAGGATTTATGATCCGTACTATAAGGACAATCAAGTCTTCGGAATAAATGTAGAGCATGATATTCAAGATGTACTTTCAGAAGTTGATGCGTCAATAATCGTAACAGCACATAAGGAATTTCAAGAAATTAATCCCAAAATATTTACCAAAATGAAGACCCCGATCCTAATAGATTCAAGGGGTATAATTGATATTTCTTCTGCAAATAGTGCAGGTTTAGTTTTTAGAGGACTCGGACGATCAGTTTAATTTTTTTTGTCAGATGCTAAATCCAAATTAGATTCTAGAATACTTAAGAAATCATCAGCAATTTTGTCCCAGGAAAAATTTTCCTTCACATAA